>Ga0105049_10010587_pt1 | contig 10584 bp, 9 predicted proteins | sample MAT06_FD_78087 | JGI IMG/M metagenome (GOLD analysis project Ga0105049, IMG submission 78087) | Freshwater microbial communities from Lake Fryxell liftoff mats and glacier meltwater in Antarctica - MAT-06 | ecosystem: Environmental > Aquatic > Freshwater > Ice > Liftoff microbial mat | place... | reverse complement strand
TGGTGATCGCCGCCCTGGCGACGCCGTCGCAGCACGACGCGCTCCGGCAGGCGGGGCTGGCGGCGGCGGCGGACATGGCGCTGGCGGGGGCGCTGCCGGCGGTGGATTCGCTCACGCGGCCGGGGGCCGAGTCGCGGACGCGGGCCGCGGCGGTCGCGGCTTATGGCAAGCTCGGCGCGAGCGTCGGCGAGGACGTGTACGGGCGGCTGGTGGAGCTGCTGGATGATCGGGAGTTGAGGGTCGTGCGAGCCGCGGGGGAGGCGCTGGTGGAGTTGAAGGACGGCCGCGCGGCGGAGGAGTTCGCGCGGCGCGAGGAATCGGCGCGGGGGGAGGAGTTCGCGGTGATGTATCGCGGGTGGGGGAAGACGCTGCGAGAGAAGCCCTGAGGAATGGGCCTGCGCGTCGGGACTGGCCGATCGCGGCGTCCAGTTCCCCGACGGTCGGGGCTCGTCCAGGTCAGCTCGGGTGGGCGGCGCGCCAACGGGTGACGAACGCCGCGTACTGCTCGGGGGTGTCGATGCCCTGGCTGGAGCAGGGGTGGACGGCGACGGCGATGCGACCGCCGTGTTCCAGGATGCGCAGTTGTTCGAGCATCTCGCACCCCTCGAGGGGCGTGGGTTCGAGATCGGCGTAGGTCGCGAGGAAGGGGACGCGGTAGGCGTAGAGCCCGACGTGGCGGAGGGGGGGCGTCGTGGTGCCGCCCGCGCGGGCGTGGGGGATGCGGGCGCGCGAGAAGTAGAGGGCGTGACCCGCGCGGTCGAGGACGACCTTGACGATGTTGGGGTCGGCGGGGTCCTCCGCGGGGCCGAACGGGGCGGCGATGGTGGAGACGGGGGCGGCGGTGCGCTGCGCCAGGGAGACGAGGGCGGCGATGGTGCCGGGGTCGAGCTCGGGCTCGTCGCCCTGGACGTTGACGACGATGGCATCGGGCGCGAGGCCGAGGATGGCCGCGGCCTCGGCGAGGCGGCTGGTGCCGTTGGGGTGATCGGGACGGGTCAGGACGGCCTCGGCGCCGAAGGCGCGGGCGGCGTCGAGGATGCGCGGGTCGTCGGCTGCGATGACGACGCGGCCCACCGACGGGGCGGCGCGGGCGGCGTCGTGGACGTGGCGGATCAGCGGGCGGCCGGTGGCGTCGGCAAGGACCTTGCCCGGGAAGCGCGTGGAGCCGAGGCGGGCGGGGATGATGGCGACGACCGCGGCGGGCCGGCCGGCGGCGGGGTCGGGCGCGGGCGTCACGAGGGCCTCGGGGCCCGCAACTCGGCCAGGAGCTTCTTGATGGAGTCGCGCCGGAGGCGGATGTCGCGGAAGCCGATCTGCTGGACCGCGATCGACGAGGCGATGCGGTCCGACTCCTCGGCCGCGGCGAGGTCGCGGGCCTCGGCCGCCTTCTCCTGGAGAGCGGCCATGAGGCCGTAACGGATCTCGATCTGGACCTCGGGGGAGAGTTCACGGATCTCGAGGGCGCGGCGGAAGGCGTCGACGGCCTCGTCGTTCCAGCGGATCTTCAGGAAGGACTGGCCGAGATAGTTGAGGGCCGAGGCGCGGTTGCGCGGATCGGCCTGGGCTTCCTGAAAGAACTCGATCGCCTCGTTGTGGTTGCCCAGGGCGAAGTGGCGCTTGCCGAGCTCGAACTTGCGGGAGATGTCGGTGGGGTATGCCTGGACGCGGAGCTTGAACTCGCCCAGCTCGAGCTCCAGATGCTCCTGCGTGGCCTGGGCGTGCATCCGGCCGACGGTCTCGTCGCCCGGCGCGGCGTCGAGCATGCGACGCAGCTCGGCGAGCTTGCGCTTGGACTGGCGGATGCGGATCTCGCCGGCCAGCTCGCGGAAGCGGAACTGCTTGGTCTGGGCGTGCGCCTCGGCGTAGAGGGCGTGGGCCTTCTCCTCGTCGTCGGGGCGGGCGCGCTCGAGAAGGAGCTTGGCGTAGCGATCGACCGTCGGGAGGTCTCCGGGTCGCTTCTGATACTCCTCCGTGGCGGCGGCGATGAGGCGATCGACCGTGCCGTCGGTCTTGGAGACCCGTTCCTGCTCCTCGAGCATGCGCTGCTTGTCGGCGTCGCGGATGTTGCGGCGGAAGCCGCCCTGCTCGCCGGTCTTGTCATACCCACCCCGGGACATGGTGGCCTGGGCGGCCATGCTGCGGATCTGGGCGCCGAGCTCGCCGTCGGCCGGGTCGACCTTGAGGGCCTGCTCCGCCGCGGCGACGGCCTTGTCCCATGCGCCGATCTTGCCGAAGCTGTCGCTGACCTTGATCAGGAGATCCTTGCGGACCTTCTTGTCACGCAGGACGGTGGCGAAGGCCCGCTCGCCGATCCAGTACGTCGTCTCCTGGAGGCCGAGCTTGGCCGAGGACTCCATGGCCCGGACTGCGAGGGGCGGGTCGGTGGGGCGCATGGCCCACTCCAGGAGGGAGAGGAGGTAGCGGTCGAGGTCGCCCTTGCCCGAGACGGACTTGGAGAGCTCCTTGGTCGGGGGCTTCTTGCCGCCGGTCTCGGCGAGGAACTTGGAAGCGGAGGAGAAGAAGCCCGGAACCCCGGTCATGCTGTCGGGCTCGAACCGGAGGCCGTTGAGCCACGACTGCATCGCGTACTCGTAGTTCGTGGCCTCGTCGACGGTCTTGGCGTGATCGAAGAAGCGGCGGGCCTTCTCGGGCGCGGGGGTGAACTGGCCGGCGATTTCGGCCGCGGGCGGCGCGTCGGGCCCGGGCCCGCCGGGCGTGGACGAGGCGGGCGGGGGCGTGCCCGGAGCGGTCGCGGGCCGGGCCTCGCCGTCCTTCTTCTTGCCGAAAAACAGAGCCACGTGTGGGGTTCCTGGGCTGGGGGTCCGCGTGCGGCGGGGGCTGCGACGTGGATTCTAGTGGAATCGCGGACGCCCGGCGGCTCCGGCGGCCACGTTTCGGGGCATGGGGTCATACCATCGGCCGATGCCAGTCGATGCGTCCGCCCTCCGGCTCCGCACCTACCCCGACCCCGTTCTGCGTCGCAAGGCCCTGCAGGTCCCCGCGGTGGATGACGAGGTGCGGTCGGTCGCCCGTCGCATGATCGAGATGATGCGGGAGCACGAGGGGATCGGGCTGGCGGCGCCCCAGGCGGGGATTCCTTGGCGGATCTTCGTGGCCAATGTGCCCGAGCGGGACGACTTGGAAGGCCCCGAGGGGGTCTCGATCTCCACGGAAGGAACCGTGGTTTATGTCAACCCGGTCCTCTCCAAGCCGTCAGGCCCCGTCGAGCCCTTCGAGGAGGGGTGCCTCAGCCTGCCCGACATCCGCGGCGATGTGCTTCGGCCGCCGGTGGTGACGATGACCGCGCTCGATCTCGAGGGGCGGACGTTCACGCAGATCGGGGCCGGGCTGCTGGCGCGGTGCTGGCAGCACGAGGTGGACCACCTCGACGGAGTTCTCATCATCGACAAGATGACGCAGGTTTACCGAATGAAGAATCGGCTCGCCATCCGCGACCTGGAACGCGACGCCGATGCCTGAGCCGGGGCGTCGCGCCGCCGGCCGCCATCGCAGAGCACCCTTACCCGCCTCGGCCCCTCCCGCCGTGTGAACCGAGCCCGACCCATGCGAATCGTCTTCCTCGGCTCGGGCGCGTTCGGGCTTCCCACGCTCCAGGCGTTGGCGGGGACCCATGAGGTTCTCGCGGTGGTGTCGCAGCCGGATCGCCCGGCGGGGCGGGGTGGGATGATGACGCCGACTCCGATCGCGGAGTGGGCCGCAGCGACGCTGCCCGGAACGCCCTTGGTGCGGCCCGCATCGGTCAACGCGGCGGAGGTCGTCGAGCGGCTGCACGCACTGGATGCCCAGGCGTGGGTCGTGATCGCGTTCGGGCAGAAGTTGTCGAGGCGGCTGCTGGAGGAGAGGTTCGTCATCAACCTGCACGCGTCGCTGCTGCCGCGTTGGCGGGGGGCGGCGCCGATCAACGCCGCGGTGCTGGCGGGGGACGCCGTCACGGGCAACTCGGTCATCACGCTGGCGGACACCATGGACGCGGGTCTGGTGCTGGGGCAGTCGACCCGCGCGGTCGACCCGCAGGCGACCGCGGGAGAGGTGCACGACCAGTTGAGTGGAGACGGGCCGGCCCTGGTGGAGAGCGTGCTGGCCGCGCACGCCGCGGGCACGCTCGAGCGACGGGCGCAGGACGAGGCGCAGGTCACGATCGCCCCAAAGATGAGCAAGGCGGACGGCTGGGTGGACCTGACAGAGGGGGCGGAGGCGTGCCGCCGGCGGGTGCACGGTCTGACGCCGTGGCCGGGCGTGACGGTGCGGTTCCGGGACGAGCCGCTGAAACTGCTGCGCGTGCGCCCTCTCGCCGCGGGGGCTGGAGGGACGCCCGAGGGGTTCCGGGCCGGGACCCTGCTGGACGCCGCGGCGGGGATCGTGGCGTGCGGCGAGGGGACGGCGCTTGCGCTCGTCGAAGTGCAGCCGGCGGGGAAGCGGCCCATGCCCTGGGCTGACTTCGCGCGGGGCCGTCAGCCCAAAGCGGGCGAGGGGATCATCGGAGGGCGCCCGGCGTGATGACCCTGTGGGACCTGCTGACGAAGCCCCTGCGGGAGGCGTGGCACGGGAAGTCACCCTCCGCGGTGCAAGCGGCACCCGCCCCGAAGCCGCGCACGGCCGGGCGAGTGGGTGCCGAGCGGGTGGGTGCCGAGCGAGCCGGTGATGACCGAGCCGGTGATGAACGAGCCGGGCGACGGGCGAAGAAGGACGCCTCGGCAGGGGCGAGGTACGACGCCGTCGCCCGCGAGCTTCTGGCGACGCACCAGATCCGGGTGCGAAAGTGGCGTACGAGCATGTCGGGGATCGCGTGGTACGTGACGTATCGCGATGGGCGGGTGCAGCGGCTGATCGAGGCACCCAAGCCCAAGGGCCCGATGTCGGTAGCGGTCTTCCTGCACGAGGTCGGGCACCATGCGATCGGGTTCGACGTGTACAAGCCACGCTGCCTCGAGGAATACCACGCGTGGCGTTTCGCCCTCGCGGAGATGGAGCGGCGCGGGCTGAACATCACCGACGCGGTGCGGCGGCGGGTCGATCGGTCGCTGCGGTACGCGGTGGCGAAGGCCGAGCGCCGGGGGATCAAGATGATCCCGCCGGAACTGGTCCGGTACTCGCGGTCGGCGGACGGGGGCGCGGGGACTGCGGGGACTGCGGGGAACACGGGCGGGGCGTGAAGCGTCCCGGGATGGACTCGAACCATCGACCTGCGATTTAGAAGACCGCTGCTCTATCCAGCTGAGCTACCGGGACGGCTGTGTGCTTGCGCGGCGGTTGAGTGTAGGGAGCGGCGGCGGATGGCGTGCTCGGGCCCGGGGCGGGAGCGAGGCGCGGACGTCGGCCGGCGTGACGCCGGGAGCGTGCGGAGTTCACGCTCGCTCACGCCCCAACGTCGTTCGGCGCACGCCGGTTCGTCGGGGTAGACTCGACCCATGCGCTGGATTTGCATGTGGATGGCAGTGGCGTTGGCGTGTCGGCCGGTCGCCGCGTCACCGCCGGCTGCGCCCATCACGATCCGAGTCGCGACCTTCAACCTCGGCGACGTGGCGACGCGGGACCTGGCGGACGCCGGACACCCGCGTCTGCGGCGGTTGGCCGAGGTGATCCAGCGGGTGCGGCCGACGGTGCTGTTCCTCAACGAGATCGCGTACGACATGCCCGGTGCGCCGGGGCATGTCGACGGAGAGGCACCCGGGGGGAACGCGCAGCGCTTCGCCGACCTCTATCTCGCGGTGCCGCAGGCGGAGGGGCTGCGGCCGCTGCGGTACCGGGCGTTCACTGCACCGACCAACACCGGGCTCGCCAGCGGGTTTGATCTCGACAACGACGGGGAAGTCGTCACCACGTTCCCGGCGTTGGCCGCCCCTTCGGCCGACGGCGCCGCCGCCAGAGCGACGCCGGAGGGTGTCAAGTACGGCAACGACTGCTGGGGGTTCGGGACATACCCGGGCCAGTACGGGATGGCGTTGCTGGTGGATGAGCGGTTGACGATCGACGCCGCGTCGGCTCGGACGTTCCAGCGGATGCCGTGGGAGTACATGAGCGGGGCGCTGATGCCCAAGGGGGCGGACGGAGCCCCATGGTTCGACGCGGAGGAGCGGGCGCTGGTCAGGTTGAGTTCCAAGAGTCACTGGGACGTGCCGGTCGTCATGCCCAACGGGCGGCGGGTGCATCTGCTCTGCAGCCATCCGACGCCCCCCGTCTTCGACGGGCCCGAGGACCGCAACGGGCGGCGGAATCACGACGAGACCCGGTTCTGGATGGACTACGTCGAGAACGCGGGGTACATCGTCGACGACGCGAACGTAGGCGGCGGGCTGCCCCTCGACGCGTCGTTCGTGGTCGTCGGCGATCTCAACGCCGATCCGGACGAGGGGGAGTCGTTCAAGGATCCGATCGGTCTGCTCCTGGGATCCGCCGCGCGGATCAACACAGCGTTCGTGCCGCTGGCTGAGGTCGGCGGCGAGGGCCGGCTGGACCGCGACGACACGGCGGTGTTCGGCCTGCGGGTGGACTATGTTCTGCCCTCGATCGACCTGGAAACAAGGGCGGGGGGCGTGTGGCGGGCGACGCCGGGCGGGGGGATCGGGTTTCCGAGCGATCACTTCCCGGTGTGGGTGGACCTGGTCATTCCGCCTCCGCACGCTCCGGAGTGAGGGCGGGCCGGACGCGAGCTATAGTCAGATTCCTGTCTGACCGGAACTTTTAGCGATTTACAGGAACGGCTCCGGTCCCGGGGCCGCATCCCGCCCCGCCCGTCGGCCCCGCGACTTGGATCACCCCCCGATGTCCGCCATCCCAGTGACGAGTTCGGCGGTTGACGGCGGCATGCCGGTCGTGGCGCGGCGGGGCGTGGTGGCGAGCCTAGTGGAGACGACCAAACTCGGCATCACGCGGATGGTGGCGACGACATCGGCGGTCGGGTTCGTGATGGCGGCTTCGACCCGGGTGTGGGGGCTGGGCGAGCTCTTGGTGTCGGGGGTCGCGTGCGTCGTCGGGACGGCGCTGGCGGCGGCGGGCGCGAACTCGATCAATCAGTACATGGAACGGGACCGCGACGCGCTGATGACGCGCACGGCGGGACGCCCTCTGCCGCAGGGGCGCGTCACGCCGGGCGCGGTCCTGGGGGCCGGCACCGCGCTGAGCGCCCTAGGGGTGCTCCTGCTGTGGAGCGTCAGCGGGGCGGTGCCGGCGCTGATCGCGCTCGCGTGCGTGGTGTCGTACGTGGCGGTGTACACGCCGCTGAAGACGCGGACGACGCTGGCCACGTTCATCGGGGCGATCCCCGGGGCGCTCCCGCCGTTGATCGGATGGACCGCGGCGTCGGAGGCCGCGGGATGGGAGGCGTTGCGCGAGGCGGGGGGGCTGTCGCTCTTCGCGCTGATGTTCATTTGGCAGATCCCCCACTTCCTGGCGATCGCCTGGATGTACCGCGAGGACTACGCCCGCGGCGGCTATCTCGTGCTGCCGGTGATCGACCCCGCCGGACGCTGGACCGCGGCCACGATCGCGCTGTGGACGGCGGCGCTGCTGCCCGCCACGCTGCTTCCCGCGTGGGCAATGCCCGAGCGGCTTGGAGTCACGTACCTCGCGATCGCGGCCGTGTCCGGAGTCGGTTACGCCGTCTTGGCCGGGCGGCTGGTCGTGACGCGGGGGCGGGCCGAGGCGCGACGGGTCTTCTTCGGATCGATCATGCATCTCCCCCTGCTGCTGGTGGCGATGGTGGCCGAGGCGCTGGTCCGGGCGGCCGCGTGATCACCGGGTCGCCGGACACGCCGGGAGGGCGCGGCGGCGGCGCCGAGGAGCGGACGAAGGAGCCGGCGGTCCAGTTGCGGGGCTTGCGAAAGACCTACGCCGGGGCGCGGCGGCGGCCCGCGCGGGTGGCGCTCGACGGCTTGGACCTGCGGATCGAGCGGGGCGAGCGGGTGGCGCTGCTGGGGGCGAACGGATCAGGGAAGAGCACGGTGCTCACGATCCTCTCCCGGACGGTCGCCGCGGACGGGGGGGAGGCGAAGGCGCTCGGGTTCGACCTCCGGGACGCACGCGCCGGCGGCGGGAGTGCCCGCGGCTACCTCGCGGGGCTGGGGGTCGTCTTCCAGCACGCAGCCTTGGACGGGCTGCTGAGCGTGCGCGAGAACCTCCGCACGCACGCGGCGCTGCTCGGGTGGTCAAGGGCCCGCGCGGACGAGCGGATCGCGGCGCTGGCGCGGGTTATGGGGTTCGCCGATCGCCTGGACGATCGGGTGGGCACGCTCTCCGGGGGCCTCGCGCGTCGGGCGGACCTCGGGCGGGCCCTCATGTCGCGTCCCCGCTTGCTGCTGCTCGACGAGCCCACCGCGGGGCTGGACCCGGCGGCGCGGGCGGAGTTCCTCGATGTCCTCTTCGGCATGGGAATGGGCGCGGGTGAAGCCGTCGCGGGCGCGGAGGGGCCGACGGTCCTCCTCAGCACGCACCTCATGGACGAGGCCGAGCGTGCGGACCGCGTGGTGATGCTCGCGGCGGGGCGGGTGGTGGCGGACGGCACGCCGGCTTCCCTCCGCGCGGCGGTCGGCGGGATGGTGCTCCGGGTTGGCGGGCTCGCGGCGGACGAGGCGGGGGACGCCGCGCTGGCGCGGCTGGGGTGGTCCCGCGTCGTCGACGCCTCGTCCCGGCGGTTTCGCGCCGGGCCCGGCGCGGACGTCGGCGAGGCGACGCGGCTGCTCGTGGCGAGCGGCGCCGCGGTGGAGGTGGGGCCTCCCACGCTGGAGGATGCGTACCACGTGCATACCGGGACGTCCCTGCGCGCGGGGCGCGGGGCGGAGGGGGAGACGTGAGTGATTCTCGCGCAGGCGGCGGGGCGGACGCGGGCTGGGCGGCCCTCGCTGCGCTGACGCGGCGGGAGTGGATGCGCTTCGCTAGGCAGCCCTCGCGCGTCGTCGCCGCGGTCGGCACGCCCGCCCTGCTGTGGGTCTTCCTGGCGAGCGGGTTTGGTTCAGGGGTCGCGGGCGCGGCGGGGGGCTATGGGGCCCACCTCGTGCCGGGGATGGTCGGGCTGACCGTGGTGTTCAGCTCGATCTTCGGCGCGATCTCCCTGATCGAGGACCGTAACACCGGGTTCCTCCAGGGCGTGCTCGCCTCGCCCGCGCCCCGCTGGTCCGTCGTTGGCTCCAAGGTTGTCGGCGGGGCCTCGATCGCCGTGCTGCAAGGGGCGATCCTGTTGCCGGCCGCCGCGCTGGTCGGCGCCACGCCGGGGGTCGCGGGTTTCGCCGCGGCGCTCGGGGCCTTGGCCTGCCTCTCGCTCGTGGTGCTGGGGCTGAGTCTCGGGCTGGCGTGGCGGGTGAACTCGGTGTCGGGGTTCCACGGCGTGATGAACCTGGTGCTGATGCCGATGTGGCTTCTCAGCGGGTCGTTCTTCCCCGTCGCCGGGGCGGCGCCGTGGCTCCGGGGAGTCATGCTCGCGAACCCGTTGACGTGGCCGACGGAGGCGCTGCGGGCAAGCCTCGGCGGGGGGGACGGGGGGGCGTCGCTGACGTGGGCCTTGGCGGTCGTGGCCGCCTTGGCGAGCGTCGCGTTCGCGTCGTGGATCATCGGACGCGGGCGGCCGGGCTAACCCAGCCGGACGAGCGTCACGGCGTGCGCGTCGACCAAGAGGTCGATGCCGGGCCAGGCGAAACGGCGCGGGTGCGTCTCGGCGTCGAGGACTGCCCGCACGGCGGTGCGAACGACGCGGGCGCCGAGGCGGTCTTGGCCGCGATCGCCCACGAGTTCGGCGGCGGCGGCGCGCAGGACGGCGCCGACGATCACGGCGGGCTCCTCCCGGAGATCGGTGCGACGCCACGCCAGCTCCCCGTCGCGTCGATCCGCTCGGGCGAGCAGCGCGGCCCGAAGCGGGCGTGCCAGCGCCTCGGTCTCGGCGAGGAGTTCTGAGGCGGCGCCGACGCGCAGGTGCAGTTGGGGGGAGAGGGCCCGGAGCCGGGGAAGGACGTCCGCGCGGAGGGCGGCGCGGAGTCGGGTCAGGTCCGCGTTGGTGCGATCGACCGCCCATGTCCAGCCGGCGGCGGCGCAGATGCCCCGAGCGTCGGCGTGGGTCACGCCGAGCATGGGTCGGACGAGATGGACGCCAGAGCCAGTTGAGAGCGGCCGGGAGGGGCGCAGGCCGGCGAGGCCGCCGGGGCCCGCTCCGCGCATCAGCCGCATGAGCACCGTCTCGACGAGATCGTCCCCGTGGTGCGCGGTGGCGACGAAGCGGCAGCGGTGCTCGCCCGCGATCCCTTCGAGCGCGGCGTACCGGGCGCGTCGGGCCGCGGCCTCGGCGTTTCCGGCGACGGCGAGAACGGTGACCGCCCTCTCGGCGAAGGGGACGCCGAGTCGCGCGGCGAGGGACGCCGCGGCGTCGCGGTCGGCCGCGGCTTCGGCCGCGGGGCGGAGGTCGTGCAGGATGTGGGCGAGGACGACGGAACCGGGGGCGCTGCGTCCCAAGACCAGGGCGAGCGCCGAGGAGTCGGCCCCTCCCGAGCACGCGACGAGGGTGCGGCGGGCGGGGTCGCGGACGCGGCGACCGCCGGTCAGCAACCGCCACGCCGACACGATTCGGGGCTCGGTCGGGTG
>Ga0105049_10010586_pt1 | contig 10584 bp, 8 predicted proteins | sample MAT06_FD_78087 | JGI IMG/M metagenome (GOLD analysis project Ga0105049, IMG submission 78087) | Freshwater microbial communities from Lake Fryxell liftoff mats and glacier meltwater in Antarctica - MAT-06 | ecosystem: Environmental > Aquatic > Freshwater > Ice > Liftoff microbial mat | place... | reverse complement strand
ATCCATGCCGGCCATCGCGTTGTTCATGGCTTGCGCATCGGCCAGATCGGCGATCACGAAATGGTCATCTGGCAACCGGGTGACGCGGTCGGCATCAGCCCGCGCCGAACTCATGATTCGCCGCCCGCTGCCGTAAACATCGTATTTCTCCGGCTGGGCAGCCAGGTGTTGGTAGGCTAGGTTGCCGATCAGGCCATAAACGCCAGTGATATGAACTTTAAGTGGACTCGCGGTGGACATGATGTTTCCTTTCAGTCTTGGTTGCATGAGTAAGCGTCCTTGAGTCAAGGACGTTGGTGACGATTGGAAGTGTAGCTGGGCGATTCAACTTGCGCAAGTGGGGAATGCGGAAATGTGCGCGAAGAAAAAAGTGCGTGGGGTGGCATTGTAGCAAGTCGTTTATTAATGGTATAATCCGGTTGAAACGAAGTTCGGCGCGTGATCTGCGTAGGGTCTCACAACGATGCCAACTGTCCAAATTCAGCTTCTCGGTAACTTCCAACTCACCTTCGACGATCAACTGGTGACAGGTCTCAACGATGTGCAACGGCAAGTCGTGCTTGCCTATTTAGTGCTGCACCACGACGTGCTGATCCATCGTCGCGACTTGGTGCAGCGCTTGTGGTCTACTTTACCACTCACCGCATCCCTAGCCGTACTCGACCATGCGATTGAGGATATTCTGCGCGTATGGCCCGACGCGCGCCGCTTTCTGACGTTGACGCCAGATACCATACAGTGGCCCTCCGACCCATCCTATGGCTTGGACGTGGCCGATTTTAAAGCGGCGTGGGCCAGTGCCCAAGCGGCTGGGCAAGCAGTTGATGCAGAGGCAGTTGAACAGCAACTCATACGGGCAGCGAAGCACTACCGCGGTGCGCTGCTGCCCACTTGCGCTGAAGAGTGGATCAGCCAAGAACGCAGTCGCTTGCATGCCCTGTATATAGATACGTTGACGCGTCTTGTGCCGATCCTGGAGCAAAAGCGCAACTACGCGCAGGCTGTCGAATTCGCGCGCGTGCTGCGCCAGCACAGCTTACGCTACGAACCCCTCCATCGCCGCCTGGCCCATCTACATGTACTCAGTGGTGGACGCGCTGGCTTATTGCAAGCGCTGGAACAGCGACTAGAGGCACTAGTAAGTGGCCAGGGTGCGCTGGTGCTAATCCAAGGTGTGGCCGGCATCGGTAAGACGTCACTGGCGTTAGTCTGCGAAGAGCAAGCGCGCCATCTCGGCGCCATGTTTGCCACTGGACATTGTTACGAGCGGGGGGTGACCTCGCCGTTTGGGCCATGGCAGGAAGTCCTGGTGGCCCTGGCGACGACCAACAAGATCGACCTGAGTGGGTTACCGGAACCATTTGGGCAGGAGTCGCCGACGAATTCACCCCACAAACTCATCCAGGTAGTCACGGCACGGCTTCATGCTGTAGCAGCAGAACAACCCCTCGTGCTCCTCCTCGATGACCTGCACTGGGCGGATCAAGACTCACTCGATCTCCTCGATTTTGCGACGCGTCACTTGACGGATATCCCTTTGCTGATTCTCATCACTTACCGCTCGGAAGAAGTTCACCGTGACCGCCCGTTGTTCAGCTTTCTACCCACGCTCCAACGCAACCGACCGATGGAGATAATTGGTTTGGGGTCGCTTGGTCTCGATGACACCGTGCGTCTGGTCGAGGCATATCATGGCCCATGTAGCCCGCAGTTGGCACGCTATCTCCATACGCGAGCGGAAGGCCATCCCCTGTTTCTGGTTCAATTGCTGAATGATCTGGTTGAACGAAACCTAATCGTGCAAGATGGATTGGGATACTGGCTGCCGCCCGCGCATACCATTCCCGCGCCGACGCTGTTGCAGCAAGTGATCAGCGAACGGGTTGCGCGCCTGGGGACACAGACCGAGCAATTTTTAGAAGTCGCGGCGGTGGTGGGTGAGACATGGGAACTGGCTGTGGTTGAGGCCGTGCTCAGCTGGTCTGAGGAGCAACTCCTAGCGGCTCTAGCGCAGGCATTGACCGCGGGCGTCATTGCTGCCAGCGATGCGCACACAGAACAGTACCGTTTTGGGCATGGGCTGATCCGCGAAGTGTTATACAACCGGCAACTGGCGCGGCGGCGCAAGCAACTCCACGGCCGCATCGCAACTCTGCTGGCTGCCGACAGACTCGTGGATACAGCCGCATTGGCCCATCATTACTATCTGGCTGAGCACTGGCCGCAGGCATACCAGTACAGCCTAGAGGCAGGTGATGCGGCCCGCCGGCGGTACGCGATCCACAGCGCGTTGGGGTTCTACCAACAGGCGCTGAATGCGGTACAAAGGCAAGTCGACGGCGCGCCGGTTGATGTCCTCTTGACCCTCTATGAGCGACTGGGGAAAACCTATGTGGCACTCAATCACAAAGAGGAAGCCGTCATGACCTTCAAGCAGGTGGTCGAGATTGCGCACGCTGCCGGCAATCTGCTGGCGGAAGGTCATGCCCTGATCCACCTGGCCGTCAACCAGGACCTGCTTTATCGGAACGATGAGGCAACCCAGACCAGTAGTGAAGCGTTGCGGGTCGCAGAACTGGTGGATGATGCCCATATCTTAACGCTTAGTCATTTCCTGATTGGCCGCCGAGCGTTGCTTGCTGGTGATTTGAGCCAATCCCGCCACCATTTGGATCTGGCTGAACGCTATGCCCACGCCACGGAAGAACCAGCGGAGTTACTGGCCCAGGTGTTGCGCATCCAGATCTACCTCACCATGTGGCCAGGCCACTACGCACAAGCCGAACGGATGACACGCGCGGCGCTTGACCTGGCCAGGCAGGCACACCATACCATCGCGATCGCGGCGCTGCCGTTCCAGCTTGGTTATATCCTCACTGAGCAAGGCCAGTATGAGCAGGCTCGGCAAGTACTCCAACAGGCAATCAGCGATGTCGAACAATTGGGCGAGCGCCATCAATATCTACCTAAGCTCCTCAACACGCTAGGCTATCTTTCCTATGTAGTGGGCGATCTGGCATCTGCGTTACACTGGAATCGCCGTGCGCTGGATGCCAGCCGCTATGACGGCGTCTATTACCATGCGGAATCGGCCTGTTATGCGCTGATCGATCTGGCAACCAGCTACTTGCAACAGGGGCGTCTGACCGAAGCGCTGGCCCATGCGCAAGAATTTGAGTCAATTCAGGCGCGGGTAAATTATGCTCGCTACCGCCCCTTGAATCGCTATCAATTGCTGCGGGCAGAACTCGCATTGGCGCAAGGTGAATTTGATCTGGCCCTGCGCTATAGTGCGCAAGCTGCCGAACTAGCCAGCGAAAAGAACTTTCCCAAGAATATGATCAAGAGCTTGCTCTACGAAGGCCAGGCATACCTACGACTCAGCCGCCCACAAACAGCAACCGAACGGTTACAGCAGGCCGTTGCACTGGCCGACCAGATCGGCCACGCAGCACTCCGTTGGCAGACGCGCCTGCGCTTGGCGGAAGCCTGCATCATGCTGGGACAGCCCGGCACGGAACTCTATCGTCAGGCATCGGCAATGGTTGATGCACTCGCCGCTAATTTACATGACCTCCACCTGCGCGCCTGTTTTCTCGGTTCGCCGCTTGTGGTGGAGTTGCGTGCCAATGCTCGGTTTGCACTCGAACGCAAACCCTCCCCTCCCCAGACAGTCACGCCGAACACCAGCTTTCCAGCCGGGCTGACGGCGCGTGAAGTCGAGGTGCTGCGGCTGGTTGCTGGCGGTGCCACCAACCGTCAGATTGCTGAAGCGTTGCATCTTAGCGTGGGAACAGTCAACACCCACCTCACCAATATCCTCAATAAGATCGGCTGTGAAAACCGCACCGCGGCCACAGCCTTTGCCCTCCAGCACCGCTTGGTCGAACTCAAGTAAAATTCAGTAATATCAGTAAAATTATATACCCGCCCCAAACGCCTTGCTTGATTCTCGTCGAAAAAATCTATAAGATTCACGATGCGCCGAACGCTCAAACTCGCTACAATCGCAAGCGAAGTATTTGGTAACCAATGTAATGAATCAAAGGTGAAATCAAGAAAAGAGGAGACGTGATGCAAGCGATCAACCAAACCAAACTCGAAACCCTGGTGGGGCAGATGATCAACGACCTGGGGGCAGCGGTCAATGGCGTATTGGTCATTATCGGCGACAAACTTGGCCTGTACAAGGCGTTGGCAGCGGTTCCATGTACGTCGCAGCAACTGGCGGAGCGCACCGGCACTGCCGAACGGTATGTACGGGAATGGCTGGCGGCGCAGGCTGCCTCGGGCTACATCAACTATGACGCAACCACCCAAGAATTTCACCTGTCACCGGAGCAGAGCGCCGTCTTTGCCGTGGAAGAGAGCCCCGTACTCATGACGGGGGGCTTCTACATGGTCGAGTCAGTCTTTGCCAGCGAACCACAACTCAGTGAAGTCTTCCGCACAGGCAAGGGGCTGTCCTGGAGCGAACACTGTAATTGTCTCTTCTGTGGTACCGAGAAGTTCTTCCAACCTAGTTATCGAGCAAATTTGGTGGCGCAGTGGCTGCCGGCGCTGGATGGCGTGACGCAGAAACTGGAACACGGCGCCAGGGTAGCCGATGTGGGCTGTGGACATGGCGCCTCTACCATCATCATGGCGCAGGCCTATCCGCACTCGTCCTTCTATGGCTTTGACTATCATGCCCCTTCCATTGAACATGCGCGCGAGCTAGCAGACAAGGCCGGCGTCAAAAATGTCACCTTTGAAGTAGCCAGCGCCAAAGCCTATCCGGGCACAGGGTATGATCTGGTGGCCTTCTTTGACTGTCTACATGACATGGGCGATCCAGTGGGCGCGGCGGCGCATGTGCGTACGACCCTGGACCGCGACGGCACCTGGCTGATCGTCGAGCCATTTGCCCATGATACATTGGAGCAAAATTTCAACCCGATCGGGCGGGTGGCGTACGGCTTCTCGACGACAGTCTGTGTCCCCTCTTCTCTTAGCCAGGAGGTGGGCTTGGGGCTGGGGGCGCAGGCTGGCGAGACCCGTTTGCGCGAGGTGGTGACCGCCGGTGGCTTCACCCATTTCCGGCGGGCGGCAGAAACGCCGTTGAATTTGATTCTCGAAGCGCGGCCATAAACTAGTGGCGTATTAATAACGGATGACAGGATGGCTTTCCCGTGGTCATTCTGTCATCCGTCTTGCTTTCTTTGCCAGATGGGAGAAGTACATCATGGCGTACGAACTCTATGCTAGTGTCGATGAACTGCTTGCGCCTGAAACGTTAACTGTATTGACTGGGCAACCGGTGAAGTACGTGCGCTGCCTGCCGATGGAAGGTGGATTTTCAGGCAGTTCTTTGCTCAATGTCGAAGCTAATAGCGACAAGAGTGCCGAATGTTTTGTTCTTAAGCGGATGTCACCCAAATGGGACTGGGTCATGGCCGCCACCAACGATCAACAATGTCGTTCGGTAACTTTGTGGCAGACCGGCTTGTTAGATCGACTTCAGCCCACCATCCACCACGCAACCCTTGCCTGCGCCCATGATGGCGAGGGTTGGGCCCTGCTGATGCGTAATGTTTCCGCAAACATGCCGGTCAATCCGGCCCTCACCGCAGCGGAGGTTCAATGCCTGCTCGATACGCTAGCCACCCTCCACGCCACATTTTGGCAGGCACCACAGCTCGCTGACCCAGACGTTGGCTTATGCGACACCACTGGCCTGCTGGGCGCGTTTTCCCCGCCAACGGCCCATCAATTGCCCAGCACAACTAGTCCTCTGCCACAGATGATCATCGAAGGCTGGGGCATTCTACAGGGGATGATGGCACCAGATGTGGCGGACGTGTTAGGTAACCTGTTTGCAGACCCGCAGCCGCTCTGCACTACGCTGGCTCGCTATCCGTCGACGCTAGTGCATGGCGATTACCGTACCCCGCATTTTGCGATTGACTGGCAGCCTGGGCGGCAGGTGGTTCTGCTAGACTGGCAACTTGCGGGGTACACCGCAGCAACGATCGATCTGGCCTGGTTTCTTTCCATGCCTGACACGCTACGATCGCCGGTTTCCACTGACGCTGCCATCGAGTATTACCGGCAACGTCTCGCTGAACGGCTGGGGGCGCGCTTCGACGAAAGCTGGTGGCAGCCTTTGTTAGCATTAGGTAAGTTGGTGAATGTACTGCGTTCGGTATGTTTCAAAGCTTGGTTCATTGTCCACCCTGCAGACGAACTCCATCAGGCGCTAGAGCGGAGAGCCTTAGCAACATATACCGAGGAAGTGCGGGCGGCGTTGCAGTGGCTGTAACACTTTGGGATGTGGTTTACGAATACGAAAGCTGATGATGTACAGACCCCCGATCATTCTGGCTGTAATCCAATAGGTGTTTTGAAAGAGAGGCATGGATGAGTAATGATTTTGCAGGAAAAGTTGCCCTCGTTACCGGGGGAAATTCTGGCATTGGACACAGTACTGCGCTGCTCTTCGCCCGCAAGGGCGCAAAGACTGTGGTTGCGGCTCGCCGACGTCAAGCGGGTGAAGAAACTGTACGCTTGATCAACGAAGCGGGGGGTGAAGCTGTTTTTATCCCGACCGACGTATCTAAAGCAACTGAAGTTGCCGCGCTGATCCACAAAACGGTCGAGTTGTATGGCCGGCTGGATTATGCGTTTAACAATGCAGGGATAATTGAGCCTAGACCCTCTCAACCAATTACTGAATTGAGTGAAGAGGCGTGGGATCAGGTCATGAACATTAACCTCAAAGGGGTTTGGTTGGGTATGAAATATCAGATCCCTGCAATCTTGAAGGGCGGCGGCGGCGCTATCGTCAATATGTCGTCAATTTTTGGTCTGCTGGGCGGTGGCGGCGGCGGGGCCTATACGGCTAGCAAGCACGCTGTTATCGGATTAACGAAATCGGTGGCAAAACACTATGCAACGCAAGGCATTCGGGTGAATGCCATTTGCCCGGCATTTATTGATACGCCACTCATCGATTTTATTACCAGCGAGCCAGATTCGTTGGCAGCATTAGCCGCTCTGCATCCAATCGGTCGATTGGGAACACCGCAAGAGATCGCAGAAGCAGTCGTGTGGCTTTGTTCGGATGCAGCTTCGTTTGTCACCGGTCATGCGCTCGTGGCCGATGGTGGCTATCTAGCCTGATTACATCCGATAGATGAAATCCAAACTCCTGTGTTTCAGAAGATGATTCACATGTACAATCACCAAGCGCGTATGGCGTCGAAATGGCTGTAAGCCTTGTCGGATGTGAGGCTGCCAGCGGCTTATCGGTAGTGAACGCCAATATCGTGGCAATAGGTCGAATTTCTAATAAATAATATTGCAATGAGACGGAGGGATTATGCCTAACAGAGAATTTGTGGTTGCAGATGCAAACTCACTTCCCTGGACAGAAGTTCTGGTGGATCATATTGGGAGGCCATTTCATATCAAGGGACTTTTCAGTGATCCCGATACTGGTATGAGTGTCACCTTGCTTCGCTATCCGGCAGGACTGCTCAATCCGCTACATACCCACCCATGTGGTCATGGTATGTACATATTAGAGGGAAAGTTGCGAACCCATCGTGGTATCTACGGTCCAGGTAACTTTGTTTGGTTCCCAGAAGGTGAAATCATGGAACACGGTGCAACTGCTGAAGGCGACGTAGTCGCCCTATTTATTACCAATAAGCCATTTCAAATTGACTATGTGGATTCGTCAAGTCCCGTAATGCATTGACCCGATCGGATCCACAGGTATAGGACTTGCGCAAAATCGGCGACGCCCCTAGAGGAGCACGACTATCGATTTAGCATGGTTCCTATCTACGCCTAATGTCTTGCTCTCACCGGTTGCCACTGATGTTGTCACCACTTATTACCGACAACAGTTAGCGGAACGACTAGGTACACGTTTCGACGAACGCGAAATCATGCAGTTATCCAGCGGCGAACCTTAGAAACCTAGGGTGGGCAAGTGCGTGCTGCGCTACAGTGGCTGTGACCCTTGTGCGATGTGCCAATGGTCAAGGAATGAGAGAATTGCATGATATTGTATTGAGCAAATTTCCATAAGCAGTGATTCCCAATACAGAGGGGCTGCCCCGGCGGTAGCGCCATTAGTGAATAGCTAAGCAAAAACAGGAGGAGAAACCCAATGGGCAAATTTGTAGAAAGTAAATCTGTCGACACAGTATCCGAAGAAAACTTTAACGAAACCTGGATTGGTGCCGAGAGTACAGCAATCTCCTGCTGGCTTACCAAACGGAGTGCGGCGATACAGGCCGCCTTTTTCTTACCACAGTTATCGGCAGGGATGAACTTGCTTGATTGTGGATGTGGTCCAGGTACGATAACAGCAGACTTGGCGCGTCTTGTTATGCCCGGTCAAGTTGTCGGGATCGACTTTGATCCAAGCAAGGTTGAACAGGCGCGAACTCATTTGCGCGACCAGAAGCTGACCAATTTACGTTTTGAGACCGCCGATATACATGCGTTGCCATTTGCCGATAACGCATTTGATGCAGTCTTTAGCAATGCCGTCTTAACTTATTCGCCGGCGCCGCTGGTCGCCCTGCGCGAAATCCATAGAGTTCTCAAGTCAGGTGGTGTAGTAGGAATACGGAATGTCGACTATGATGGACATCTGTTTACGCCTATCTCTTCGTCATTGACGCGCTGGTGGGATCTCGTGATTGCACTACAAAAGAAACAGGGAAGCAATCCTTATTTCGGCAAACAGCAACGCGCCTTATGTCAACAAGCGGGATTCATTAAGGTTCAGGCGTCGGCAACGTATGAATGCTACGGGACACCACAAACAGCTCGGAATTGGGGAGAGGTGATGGCCGAGGCCCTGCGCGAAGGCGATCCGCTTGAACAAGCAATCAAACTAGGATGCAAACCCGCTGAGATAGAAGAGATGCACAAAGCCTGGCTGGAATGGAGAGAGCATCCGGACGCCTTTTTTGCCGATTCTTATTGTGAAACAGTCGGTTGGAAAGTCTGAGAGACAGTCTGTAATTTCGTTTTGCTTTCTTTGCCAAAAGCCAAAGGCTGGGAGAACCGCACGATGTTATACGATTTATATAATAGCGTTGATGAACTACTTGCCCCTGAAACCTTAACTTCACTGACCGGACAGCCAGTGAAGTATGTGCGCTGCCTGCCGATGGAAGGTGGATTTTCAGGTAGTTCTTTGCTGACAGTCGAAGCTAATAGCGACAAGAGTGTCAGACGCTTTGTTCTTAAGCGGATGTCAACCAAGTGGGACTGGATCATGGAGGCCACCCATGATCACCGCTGCCGTTCGGTGACTTTGTGGCAGAACTGCTTGTTGGAGCGGCTTCAGCCCACCATAGATTCCACAATTCTGGCCTGTGCTTACGACGGCGATGGGTGGGCCATTCTGATGAATGATGTCAGTACAGCTTTGATGGCGAATGAACCCTTTACCGGTCGCCAAGTCTATTTTCTACTGGACTCACTAGCTACCCTTCATGCCACCTTTTGGGAAGCGGCGGAACTGACTGATCCTAAGCTTGGCGTATGCACCACGAAGGCCCTGCTCCAACTTTTCTCACCGACCATGGCGCATCAATTTCCCGGCACAACTAGCCCTCTTCCCCAGCGGATCATTGAAGGTTGGCCAGCACTCCAGAAAGTTGTAGCGCCGGATGTAGCAGATGTGCTGAGCAAATTATGCGCAGATCCACAGCCACTGTGTGCTGCACTGGCCCGCTACCCTGCTACGCTCGTGCATGGCGATTACCGCTACGCGAATCTTGGGCTTGTGGTGGAGCCTGCAACACAAGCCATACTCATTGATTGGCAATTAGCGGGGTACAGCGCAGCCACAATCGATTTAGCTTGGTTCCTTGCTACGCCTAATGTGCTAAACTCACCTGTGGCTACTGATGTCGCCACCGAGTATTACCGGCAACGTTTAGCAGAGCAGTTGGGTGAGCGCTTCAATGAAAGTTGCTGGCAGCCTTTGTTAGCATTAGGCCAGTTGGCGAATGTATTGCGTAGTGCTTGGTCAAAGGCCTGGTCGGTTGCCAATAGTAAGGATGAAGCCTTTCAGGCTACACAGCGGCGTGCATTAGAACGCTATCAGGCAGAAGTGCGCGCTGCCTTGCCGTGGCTGTGACCCTTGTGAATATGGCTTACCAACACGAAAGCTGATTGTGTCAGGCAAGACCCAACACAACCTCTACCCAATCCTTGCATAACCCATTTTGACGCGGGAGGAATCGCTAGCTGTTTTGCTAGCGATTCCTCCTTTTTCATCCTATTTGATGTTTATCTACTCGCGCTGAAGTCAGGTTAATACCAAACTTGTTCCCCGTCATCACTTTCCGCTAAAGCGTAAACCAAACCACCGATGCGCACCATGACGCCGCGCTCGAAGATCTGCAACGGCATCGAGTAGCCGCTCTCTTTGGCTGTGGCCCAGCCCAGTTTGTCGCGCACGCTTGGATTATCGCGCCAGATTTTGCCAAAGCCGCGGATCGGCTGGAGCTTGCCGCCGGGGACGTTGATACTGGGGTCGCTCTCGGCTTGGCCTTCGGTAAAGGTATCGCT
>Ga0105049_10010585_pt1 | contig 10584 bp, 11 predicted proteins | sample MAT06_FD_78087 | JGI IMG/M metagenome (GOLD analysis project Ga0105049, IMG submission 78087) | Freshwater microbial communities from Lake Fryxell liftoff mats and glacier meltwater in Antarctica - MAT-06 | ecosystem: Environmental > Aquatic > Freshwater > Ice > Liftoff microbial mat | place... | reverse complement strand
TAAGGGATAATATCGATTATGCTGGATTGTTCTTTCTTCTTTTAATTCTTGCCCAATTTCTTCCGTTTTCGTTTTATCAAATCCGAAAATTTCCAGCCACAAAATCTTGTGGCTTCATCTTAATGTACAGCCTCAAAATCTGGTTGCTCTGTCCTAAAAAAGAAGGGTGTTTCCGGGTCTTAACCTTTAACTTTCCATTCATTTCACTCTTCCTAATCCCATCATTCCCAGCAGCCAGTCAGGCAGCGGTTTTGACGCATCCCTTTTCCTTAAATCCAGGTACCATCCGATTTTCTTAAGGATCGGCAGGCGATGCGTCTGAACAAACTCGATCAGCGTTCCATCAGGGTCTTCCGTATAGGAAAAATGCCCTGCAGCTTCACCCATATCAAACGAGCTGCTGCTATTAACAGTGAATGGAAAGCCCTTTACCGCGCAAGCTTGTTCGAGTTCATGCATATTATTCACATCAAAACAAAGGTGAATAAACCCGGGATCGCCCCAGAACCTGTCGCGGTAGATTTTTCTCCCTACATGATCGGCAGACTTTACCAACTCGATTTCTGCGGGACCAAGAAGCCGGCTGAATGCACCTCCAAAAGGGCGTTCGGGGCGCAATAAAACCCTTCGGAAAGAGCCGTTTCCAAATTCGTGATCAATGCCACTGCTGTCGGTTACTACCTTTTTAAATCCAAGAACCTCAGAATAAAAAGCGATCGACCGTTCCATATCCGAAACTCCAATCTGAACACCGGTTATTCCGCCATTCCAATGTTTCCCATGTTTAAACCAGCCCTGACCTTCGGTAAAAGTAAACCGGTTATTCCATGGGTCCGTGAGGTGAAATCGCAAACTTACGCCTTCCGACCGGAAGATGTCTGAAACCGCGATACCCTTCTTTTTAAATGAGGCATGCGCTCCCTGTACATCACGGGTTTTCATTAGAACTCCAAATATTCCAAGGTCACCCGGCTGAATAGTAAATTCCGGCTTTGTCGGGGTTCGGTCTGTGAACTGCCAGATCTCGAATCCACCGCCGCCCTGCATGTTAAGTCCAAGAATAGCATATCGCTTATATGCGTTTCCTCCAGTATACCGAGTCATAAGGGCCGCCGTGGAAGCGTCCTTAAAAACCGGAACATCCATTCCCAGGTATTTCCTATACCAGGCCCAGGCTTCCTCGGCGTCCGTAACGCCAATACCAACCTGCTGAATACCGCTAAGCAAGGATAGATTGTTATTCATATCAGTTGGCTTTTATCCGTTTGATCAGCCAATAAAATAAAGGCGGACAATATCTCCGCAAAAAAACGGGTATTAACTCAGCTTTCCCAATTAATACCTCATATTTTTTATTCCGTATGGCACTGTCTATAACGGCAGCACATTTTTCGGGAGAAATTCCTTTCCGTTGCCCATCATCCATTTTTCCATGCGCGGAACCATCTCCTTTTAGTGCATTGAAGGAAATGTTAGTTTTTACTCTACCCGGACAAACCATTGTTACAAAAACAGGCACATCTTTTAGCTCAAGTCGTAAGGCTTCAAAATATCCCTGTAGGGCATGCTTTGAAGCCGAATAGGAACTTCTGAGCGTGAACCCGAATTTTCCGGCGATGCTTGAAATTACAACGATGTGGCCTTGTTCTCTGGAAATGAAATGTGGAATCAATGCCTTGCTCAAAGCAACCGGAGCAAAAAAATCCAGTTCCATTATTGAGCGCTCAACTTTTTCTGAGGTTTCCATGGCAGCAGATCGCTGGCTCCTTCCGGCGTTATTTATGAGAACGTCCACTTTCCCAAAAGCATCTATCGCAATTTTAACTATATTAGGAAAAGAAGCAATCTCTGTTAATTCGAATGGAATAATTGAAATTTGATTATTTTTCTTGCAGCTGTCCTTTACTTTTTCAAGGGCCTGAATATTTCTCCCACTCAGGATCAAAGCGTTACCTTCTCTCGCTAACCGCTTTGCCAACGCTTCTCCAATTCCTGAAGATGCACCGGTAATCCAGTAAACTTTTTGTTCATCCATAAATTTACGACAGCTTGCGGCGGCAATTTAACTAATGTTAGGAAAGAAAGGCAAAATGCAGAGCAACGGATTCTGAGCAATTCGCACCTGTGGTAAATGATTAATCAGAATATCTTTGCGTCAATTGTGCTGTTGCCGTGAATTTTGCTTTATCGTTGAATCGTGTTAATACTTTTGCCTGTTGCAAAAAATAGTTGTCTTTGGTCCGGGGCCGCGCTTTAAAGGCGGAATTTCAAACTTTACAGTTTCACTTGCCATGGCATTGGAAAATGAAGGGGCAGAAGTTCATCTTGTCTCCTGGACACAACAATATCCTGCAGTAATTCCGAGGGACTTTATTGACAGAACGAGCAAATCGGACCTTCTTGATAATTCAAATGTTCAGGTAAAGTATATCACCAATTACAATAATCCGTTTACCTGGAATCGCACCGCTGCTTATATTTTATCTCTTAAACCTGATATTGTTATTTTTCAGTGGGCTATTGCGATCCAGGGACTACCTATTGGCGCTATCGCGAGGAAAATAAAAGCTGGTTCACCTGAGATTGAAATATTATTTGACGTCCATAACGTCGTTCAAAAGGAAACAGGAGCGTTGGATAAAAGGCTCACCAGGTATGCGCTTGCTAAGGCCGACGGATATATTATGCATGGTCAGGTAACAATAGATGAATTCAGAGAGTTTATGCCTGAAATTAATTTTGAAATCAGCGTTGAGGGCACCAGGGCAACCGATGCAAAAACTGTTTTTAAATTATATCATCCCGTTTACGATATTTTTAAACCTGAGAATAATTTTGATATTGAAAGCGAAAAAAAGAAGCTGAATCTTGGAAAGCATGTTTTTTTATTTTTTGGGTTTATCAGGAAATATAAAGGACTACATTATGCAATTGAAGCATTTTCAAGAATTGCCCGCCGCCACCCGGATGCAAGCCTTCTGATAGTTGGAGAATCATTTTGGAATACAGTTGATAAAACCAAATTCACAGTAAAAATAAAAAGTGCCTTTTTTGGATTTTTAAAATCGATTTTTATTAAAAATGCCGGTAATGAATCAGACTATAATCCATTGGAATTAATTGATAAATTAAATATTGGAAAACAGGTTGTTGTAATTAACGGTTTTGTGCCAAATGAAGACGTTCACAAATACTTCCAATTATGTGACGCAGTAGTTAATTTTTATCAATATGCTACACCAAGCGGAGTGGAATCTATTGCGTATAATTTTAGTAAACCAATTCTTGCAACCCGCGTTGGACATTTCGCACATGCTATTATTGACGGGCAGAATGGCTATCTGGCCAATGCCGCAGATGTTGACGATATGGCCAGAGTTATGGAGCTGTTTTTAAGGGACCCTGTTCCGGAAGAAAATGTAAAACTAATTGCAGATGAACTTTCGTGGAAAAGGTATGCAAAAGTTATTTTAAATTTAGGGAACCTTTAATTTAATATGCTTTTTTAATAGCTGTTTTCCTGTTGAAATAAATGCCGGTTTTTCATAAGCCAATCCTTCGTTAATTATCAGTTTTAATTCGATCCACAATTCTGGATAAACGTTACAAAGGCGCCCTAAAACAAGCATTGCAAATGATCTGATTGCAACTGCCTGATTTCTATCTTTCAGTAAGCGAAAACATTCGTCGACAATTTCCCCATGCATTTTTTCTGGAAGTTCAACCGTTTTCCAGGCCCTTAGAATTCCTCGTACAATACCATCATGCGCTGGATGTTTAATTCTTTTTAATAATTTATTCATCCAGCGTTTTATTAGTTCCGGATGTTCCTCCGCGCAATAACTGAACGCCCAGGATCCTCGCTGGGAAAGGATCGGGTCTTGCCCCAGAACAAGAGTTGTAAGTTCATCAAAACGATCCTGATCGTCGCCCACCCAGGCTTTAATGCGCAACATTTGCGAACGGGAATGGTTTTGATATAATTCGACCTTTAAATCCATAGTTCAATTTCACGAATCTAAATGAAACAAAATTCCCTTCAACGGGCTACCCTTCAAAACACCTAAATAAATATCAGGCACTTCAAATTCAAAATTTAAACTAACCTTTACACCGTGTTACGCATTCTCCTCTTCTCCGCCATTCTGCTTTCAGGATTTCGATCATCTGCTCAGTCAGATACAATCCGTTTCATGCAGTATAACCTGCTGATGTTTCCGGAAGCAAATCCAAACAAGGCTTTTAATATGAAGCCCATCACGCGTTACCTTCAACCCGATGTAATTGCGTTAAACGAAATCACATCAATCACCGCGTTCGACCTTCTCATTTCGGAAGGGTTGGATAGTAACATTTATGAGTCGGCGCCTTATATCTGGGACACGTATCTGATGAACGGATTATTTTACAACAAGATCAAGTTGGGAAGCCTGGGTGCTCGGTTTTTACCGACTTCCCCCAGAAGAACCTGCATTTATACCCTTTACTATAAAGCACAGGATTTTTCTGTTTATCCAGATACATTAAAATTTGAAGTTTATCTGGTGCACCTGAAATCAAGTCAAGGGAATGAAAATGAGGATTTGCGGGCTGCACAAACAGCAGCAATTCGAACCGACATGAATAATCAGCTCGGGGTTATCAATAATTTAGTTGCCGGGGATCTAAACGTTTATACCAGTAGTGAAGAGGCATACCAGAATTTGCTTGCATCAGGTAACGGACAGTATTTCGATCCAATAAATCGACCAGGAAACTGGAATAACAATACGGCTTTTAAAGATATTCACACGCAAAGCCCACGTACTGCATCGTTCGACAATGGAGTGACGGGAGGACTCGATGATCGTTTTGATTTTATTCTTGCTACGGGTGATATTATTTCGGGAAGCGCCGGACTGCGCTATATACCTGGCTCTTACGAGACCGTTGGCAACGACGGGCAGCATTTTAACACTTCTATTATCGCCCAACCGGAAAATACAAGTGCTCCTGATAGTGTTATCCAGGCCCTTCATGCGATGAGCGATCACCTCATCGTGATAATGGATGTTGAGGTTATTCCTGAAAATATTTTTACCGGAATTCCCAAGCAGGCGAATTATTCCTGTCCTGTCTTCATTCCAGGGCAGCAATTATTCAATCCGGAACTCTATGATTCAATTTGCTTAAAAGATCTCGCTGGCAGGGTAGTGCTCGAAATTTCGGATGACAATCCTTACCAGCGCGTTGAGCTTTCTCCCGGGATTTATCTTATCAGCACTTTGCAGAAAGACGGTAAATCCTGCTTCAGTAAGATCAGAGTTCTGGAGCAGTAGTTTCTGCCTCAATAAGAATTGTCATTTTGCCGATGATGATGCTGTCGCCAGGCCTCAATTTATTTCTTCGTCGTGATTCTTTATGGCCATTGACCATCACTTTACCGTCGTCGATGATCTTGTTAGCCTGTCCGCCGCTTTCGGCAATATTTAACACTTTAAGCAGGCGGTTAAGCTCTATAAAAGGTTCTGATATCTTAAAGATTTCCATTTAATTTCCAAGGTCAAGTCTTATCAAACTCTTTCCGTGACCAGCCAGAAGCAGCGCATTCTGATCGACCGGTAGTGCTTCATAAAATGCAAATCCCTGATCGGTCTTAAATAACGGAACGGCTTTTCCAGGCTCCAGCTGATACAGGAAGCCTTTCTGACTAAACCCATACAACTTGTCGTTTTGCATTACAAGGTTATAGATGAATCCACTGTTCGGGATAGAATTGGTAGCATTTCCTTCTCCTAGTATTCCCCATATTCCGGTTGTATTCGAATTTACTGAGCGGCATCCACTGTAATAAACCTTACCGTTCATTTCGGTAAGACCGTGGATCAGTCCGGGAATTTTTTTTAAAGATGCAAAATCGAAAGTAGAGTCTGAGGCTTCATAAAGATGTGTGCTGATGCCGTTGAATACAGAGGCCAGTATTTTGCCGTTTTCCTGCTTAAGGAGCGCCCACACAAATTTTCGGGTATTTTTCCAGGAAATAACTGGCTCAGATGAGAAGGACGTGTCTATGTATGCTATAAATCCGTTAGGAATTAATCGCTTTCCGACAGCTACACCACTGCTGCCACCGCATACGACTATAGTTCCCGGCGATCCTTCGCAAATGTCATAGAAACAGCGATTGCTAAACGTTCGGAATTCCTTAACAATCCAATTTTGCGTTGGAAGATGATAGCGGTAGATCGTTCCGTTGTCGGCTGCCATAAACACAAAATCTCCCAACTGTAAAAGCTTCAGTAGATTGGAACCGTTATTCGGATAATTAATTTCGCTGACTTCGCCCTTTTTGTTAATGGATTTCAGAACTCCATATTCCCCTGCAACCCAAACATCTCCGGACGACAATCTATAAATGTCGTAGTAGCTGCTGTCACTGTCTGTAGCTTGCTGAAGCTGTTGTACCGCCTGACCGTTCAGCGCACCGCTGAAAATGTTGACAAATAAAAAGATCTGCAGGTAAAAAAGGCGCATGAATTTTTACAGGATGGCAAAGCTAATAAATTCTATTGTTTTTCTGTGTTACTGGTTCTACCCGAAAGGGTTTCATTTTCAAGCATATATTTACGATACATCGTTATAGCTTCAAGTAATAAAGCTGTGGTATACGAGTCGGATTTCCAGTAAAACGTATTTCTGATAACCGTTCCTCCGCTAAAAAATATTCCACCTTCCCAACATATTCCAGTTCCCTGACTGTAGGCCTGCCCAAGAATATAGTTTAGGGCCCGGTCCACTTCTTTCCTGAATCCTGTTTGATCCGGGTTTCCGAACCGTAACATTGCACTCAACGCATACGCTGTGGATTGAAGAATGTCTCCTTTGTTAACAATCTTCCTGCTCTTGTAGCTGCCATCGGGCTCCTGACTTTCTTTCAGATGTGCTTTGATCAGATCGGCGGATTCATCCAGGTAAGCATGATTTTTTTCATAGGCGCGCATTACCGCGTAATGAATGTGGTATCGGTTGGGATAATAAACGCCAGCCCTGCTCCATTTTTTTCTCCTTAGTTTACTTGTGATGAATTCTGCAGCGCCGGGGAATCCTATCGAAGAACCTGATTGGCCGTAAGTAGATAATACGGTCATCACGTTCGCATTTAGCACAGCGTCAATATCGTTAGCGCCAAATGGCATATACGGCTTGAAAGATATCGGGAACACTGAGCTCACTGGGAATAGGAAGAAGGCATTATTTACTACCAGCCTTGGAATATTCCAGCTCGGAAACATCTTCTCTTCGGAGCGCCAGGTTAAAAATGCCCCACTATTCCTTTGGTCTCGGGCAACTATGTTGTAGTAATGTGCAGTGAGTCGGGAAGAATCCCTGTAGCGGTCGAACATTCCATCGATACGAGGCAAGTCGAATAGTGTATCAGGATTTCCTGAAGCGGCCCTTACTTGTAGCAAATACCACAATGACATTAGGCTCTGCGCAGTATCATCGTTATCGTTGCAAATGTTTGCTGCCTTGCGGATATAGGAATTCATCAGCGGAAACTGAATTGGACGTCTTACCAGCGCTCCGTTTTTATTTGGTTTAAATATGCTGTGTCTGCCTTTAGGAGGAAGATGCGGCCAAAAATTAAAGCTTCCTTCGCAATGGTAGCTCATTATCCGATGAAATGATTTTTCCACCATTGCCGGAATCCGTTCGCCACTTTCCGGATCGAGTAGATAAACAGCTGCCAGTGAATTGTGTATAGCCGAAGTTGAAAAACAGTTGGAATCATAGGTGTCTGGAGGGCTTGCAAGCATCAGGAAGGCTGTCCTGAGCGAAATAAAAGAAGGCCACTCGCCTGCATATTCGTACCCGCTGATCGTTTGATCCTGCTGATTTTCTTCAAGATACCGTAAGACGCGCTTCTGTATAATTTCAAGGCTATCGGCGTCCGGTGTAACCTGGGAATGCACCCGTGAAGTGAAAAATAAGGTAAAAAGTATAAAATATGAAAGGCCCGATACCAGCTTCATTTTTCAAAAATAGAGTTTAATTGACAACTGACAATTCAATGCTGTGCAGTCAAAAAAGGGCAAGAACAATTTAGGAGGTAATGGAAACAGCTTGTATTGGGTTAATCGAATTCAGCTTTTTTGCTATTGTTAGATTACCGAAGGCAATTAACTTCTTACTTTCAAAACGAAAGTCGTAGAACTTTCATCATCAACTTCATGAACAATTTAGCCAAACTTAATTTTCCGAACGGCCGTTATCAATTATTAATTATCCGTCGGCAATTAATACAGTCTTCTGTTCAAACGATTAACGCTCGATGGATATCTTAAAGCATTAAACACAACGCCATAATTGGTTTTATCGGTAACGAAGGCGTAGGCGTAATCAGCAAGATTTACCCGGTGCTTTTCAGCATCCATTGTGAGCATCATTTCGGCAATCTGATTGGAGTTAAAGGTTCCAAGACTGACCAGCCCTTTAGCTGATTGAAAACGACCCTGATCAGTGTTCATTGACTTCAGAAGCTCAATCTGCCCGGCAAATTGCTGATCATTCATTCCAACAGAATTGGTTGTTGGCTGTGTGTAAGCGTTGATAAGTTGAGGATTTGGCACAAAATAGGGCGAACCGGCAGAACTTGAATTATTGCCGTCGGAAGATGCCTGGTTCTGTGATCCTGAAACGCGGAACTGGTTATATTTATCGATGTAAGCGCTGGTTGCTCTGCCAATCGGAAGATTAATCACTCCTTCAAATACAGGTTGTTCAACGATCGAACTTCCTGTTTTTAATAGCTTGATAACTTTTAATTGCTGATCTCCTGCGCGCAGTTCATGAAAGTTCATTACGTTGGAAGGATCTGCATAGGTTTTACCATTAAGTACCGCAGTAAACACGCTGGAATCCTGCAGGGAAAGAGTAAGCGATGTTTCCTGTGAATAGGCAAAAGAGCATAAGAGCATCGCCAAAAGCGTAGTAATTTTTCTCATAAAGGAAGGGTGGTTTTAACTAGGTTTGCTTTTCAAACTTAATGCCACGGAAATGACAAATACACCGGATAAGAGAATGATGTTGCGGGATAATGCACTGCAAGGTAAGAATATAGTAGTTACAGGTGGTGGAACAGGACTTGGCAAGTCAATGACAAAAGTTTTCCTGGAAGCCGGGGCTAATGTGCTTATCACCAGCCGAAAAGAAGATGTTTTGAAAGCTACCTGCTCAGAGCTTAAAACAGAAACAGGTGGGAAAATTGAATATGCCGTCTGCGATGTGAGAAAGCCAGACGAAGTGGAAGCTGCGCTGGATAAAGCCTGGAGCGCGTTCGGAAATGTAAATGTGTGGTTGAACAACGCAGCGGGTAATTTCATAAGTCCTACCGAAAGACTTAGTCCTAAAGCTTTCGATACGATCGTGGATATTGTGTTAAAAGGCAGTTACAACTGTACACTTGCAGCCGGAAAGCGATGGATAAAAGAACAGGTTCAGGGCAATTTTCTGAACATTGTTACTACTTATTCGTGGACAGGTTCGGGATACGTTGTTCCTTCTGCATGCGCAAAAGCGGGCGTTCTTGCCTTGACGCGCAGCCTGGCCGTTGAATGGGCAAAATATGGAATCAGAAGTAATGCAATAGCTCCGGGGCCTTTCCCAACGCAGGGAGCCTGGAGCCGTTTATTTCCTGAGGAATTAAGCAAAAAACTGGATCCACTTTCACGAATTCCCTTAAAACGTTATGGTGATCATGCAGAACTGGCGAATTTAGCCTCTTATTTAATTTCTGATTTTGCTTCGTATGTAAACGGAGAAGTCGTGACAATTGATGGCGGAGAGTGGCTCCAGGGAGCAGGAGAATTCAGTTACATGGAAAATATTCCTTCTAATATGTGGGATGAGATTGAAAAGGTGACGAGAGGGAAATAATTATATTTGACATTTACAGCACATCTTAAAACGGAAATCTAAAATGAGAATCTTTCTTTTTATCCTGGTTACTTTTATTGCAGGTGCTGCTGATGCACAAGTAAAGGACACAACTTCTTCCACAGGCTTTAAGCCTGAAAAAGTTGATGTGAATCAAAAGATCCTCCAACAAGGAAAAAATTATGATGTCAATTTCGATATTTCAAATCACGAAGCTTTCTTTCTTGAGGGCGAAGATTCGTTGTTCCGTTTCCTTTATTCAAGGATAACAATTCCCAAGGAAGCATTAGATGCTAACATCTCAGCTACGGCGATGGTCAGCTTCCAGGTTGGATTTGATGGAAAAATCTCTGGTGGCCACTCCATTTCCAAAGTTGGTTACGGTATCGACGAACAATTGATTGATTTGTTAAGCAAGCTAGAATTTGTTGCTGCAACACAATCCGATATGGCGTACCGTTCTGAGGTGATGCTGGAGATTCCGGTTAAAGCGATTTATTTGTTTAATGTTTATAAGCATTAATTCTTTGCAATCTAATGTGAATACTGTATTGTGACGGTAAACCCCGGTTACACGGTTTTGCATCAATTTATTTTATCCCGGGCTGCTGGGCGTCAGTCTTACAACTTAGATCTTAACTCTTTTGAAAATAGAAGTTTGAAGCTTTG
>Ga0105049_10010583_pt1 | contig 10584 bp, 5 predicted proteins | sample MAT06_FD_78087 | JGI IMG/M metagenome (GOLD analysis project Ga0105049, IMG submission 78087) | Freshwater microbial communities from Lake Fryxell liftoff mats and glacier meltwater in Antarctica - MAT-06 | ecosystem: Environmental > Aquatic > Freshwater > Ice > Liftoff microbial mat | place... | reverse complement strand
TTTTGAGATGAGACTAGGCGCGACGAAGGATTGTAGCGGGCTCTCCATGACTGAGGCGCAACAAAGTATCAGTTCAAAAGAGTCGAACAAACCGTCAAAAACTTCGTGCCCCTGCCACTAATGCTTAGTTTTTGGTAATCTTGTAAGTGTATACCGCGACACCCAAATTAAGTTCAATGGTGTAATTGCCCGCTTCTACCACTGCAATGTTATCTCCACCATATTCCATTTTTTTATTCGCACCTGTATCCCCGAGATTAATATCCCAGGCATCATTAGCGCGGAATTTGATATCCCCAGGCACTAAATCAACTGTAATCGTCCATTTATTCGTTACTGGATCATAAATCAGATTTTGATCGCTGTCCCAGCCACTAGGCGTAGCCGAACCAATGAGGCCCCAGTCAGTTTTTATATAGGTGTGGGTTAATGCGTTCAAGTCTACATTTAGTTTGTAAACACCTGCTTCAACCAGCGGAATGTCAGTACCGTTTGGATCCAACGTTCCATCAGCGTTGGTGTCACCCCAGTTGGCATCCCAGCCTAAGCCTTTGGTGAATTTGTACTTTGCGTCCGCAATTGAATAATAAATGTACCCCTCATATTTATCATCACTTCTTGCAGAGAAGATAACGGTGTTGTTGTTGGTCGGATCCCAGGCGTTTGGTGTTTGGTAGCTACCAGGGACTTGAAGCTGAGGATAGTTAATTGCAACTGTATAAGGCCGGACTTGCAAGGTCACTGTAGGAGAGATCAGTACGGGAAGTGTTGCATCGCTGCCTAGTTTTGCCACCACGCGGAACTCAACGTTTGAGAATTCAGCATCAGGCAAATCCTTGGTTAACATGATGGTATTGATTCTCTCATTGGTAATGTTAGCCAAAGAGAGCGCATTCAAAGAACCAACCGTAACCGCATTGGCGAAGTTGTTGCCAGCTTTGTCCAGCTCCAAGGTGTAATTTATACCAGCTTTAAAGCCAAAATCAGCGGCTGTCCACTCAAATACCTTAAAAATTTGAGCAGCTGTGCTGTCTGCAAGTACAAAGGAAGTGCCTGTAGCAGGGCTGGTAATTAGGGGGGCAGCACCTGGATTCAGAATAGGCTCTTTGTCTTTTTCGGTACAGGCAGCTATGAATAGTGCTGCAAAAAGTGCGAGAGTGAGTATTTTTTTCATTGTTATTTTTTTTGGGACTTTAGAAGCTGGAAACTTGGACTTTAGACTTGCTGTAAGCAAAAATCTAAAGTCCAAGATCGAGGGATCCAAAGTCCAATGATTTAATTAATAGCCATCATTTTGCAGCAAGTTCGGGTTTGCACCTCTGTCAGCTGCAGGAATGGGGTAAACATTGAGGTGTTTGGAGGTTGAAATACCATCTGGTGCTCCACCTTTCCAAGGCCACAAGTAGGTAGACTCACTAAATTTCCCAAAACGTACCAGGTCGGTACGACGGTGGCCTTCCCAGTAAAATTCACGGGCACGTTCGTCCAGGATAAAGTCAAGCGTTAAATCAGCAGCTGCAAGATTGCCCGAAGTACCCGAATAAGCACGCTCTCGGATTGCATTGACATAACCCAGTGCAGTGGTCAAATCGCCGCTTCCACCACGCAAAACAGCTTCAGCATACATCAGGTAAGCATCTTCGACGCGGAACAATGGAAAATCAGTATCTACATAAACGAGGTTAGAGCCAGGGCTGCCATCCGAGTTCACGTTTTTGAATTTAGACACTGCATAGCCATTTGTAAATTGAGCAATGTCGGTAATCTCCAGAGATTGCCCATCGGTGTAAAACATTGCACGGCTGTCAAAAGAAGGACGATCAATGGAATAGGTATAGTCTGGTTTATCCAGAAATAGCTTGATTGTATAGGTGCCAGAACTTGAGATCGCAATATTTGCACCGCCTGGCTCAAGCAATGCATTCGCGCCATCATCGCCATAGTTCAGCCCCCAATCATCATTAGAGCGGAACTTGATTTCGCCCGCTACCAAATTGACAATAATGCTCCATGCGCCCTCAATCGGATCGTAAGTCATGTTTTGGTCTGAGTTCCAGCCATCTGGTGTTGCCGAACCGATAACTCCCCATTCCGTTTTGACCAGGGTATAAATAAGGGTGGTGAGGTTCACATTGAATTTGTAGAACCCTTCTTCAGCAACAGAAAGATTTGTACCATTTGGCTCGAGTGTGCCATCTGCACCATTATCACCCAGGTTGTTGCTCCAATCGGGTCCAAGTGTGATTTTGAACTCCTTTTGATCCGCCGGGAAATAAATATACCCCTCATAAGTGTTATCATTTGCTGCCGAAGCAAGTTGAGCAGCAGAAGCCGGCGTCCAACTCTGATAACCACCCGGCACGTAAATAACTGGATAAGTGGTATTGCCTGGGTTTGGTGCCACGATTACGCTTCCGCCGCCGATTGCAGGGAATTTACCTACTAAAGCGCTGGTCGTGCGTGTGCCACCCCATCCATTGTCAATACCAAAATCACCTGCATTCATGCTGCCGCCTACAGAAGCGTGCACCATAAAGGTGGTACCACCAAATGTTCTGGAGCGGATTCCGTCAAACGCAACTGGGAAAATCACCCCTTGAGCGGTGTTGTTATCGGCCAGGAAAAGATGGCTATAATTTGGGTCGAGCGTGAAGCCTGCTGTAATTATTTTTTGGCTGTAATTGGCACACTCGCTGAACAATTTGCGGCCAGTATAGACTTCAGAATTTAAATAAAGTTTTGCCAACAACATCCAGGCACAAGCTTGGTCTGCACGAGCATATTCATTGGCACTTGGTGCGGCAAGATCAGTTTCAATGGCTTTACACTCACTTTCAACAAAATCGAACAGCTGTTGAGGACTTGCCTGAGGTGGGAAAAAAGACCCAACCTTGTTGGCTTCTGTCACAAATGGTGGCTTACGGAAGAAGTCAAGCGCATGGTAGTAGCTCAATGCACGCAGGAATCGGGCTTCTGCTCTGTACTTGACGATATCTGCTCTGAGGCCAGGCGATGTGCTAGGACGACTGTCTAATTTTTCATTCGTCGTTTCCCTCAGAAACTCATTGCACAGCGAGATTTGGTAATAAATGCGGTTGTACATTGCGGTAACAAACTCATTGTTTGCATCCCAGTCCTGCTGATGGAAATCCTGAATGGTTCCATCGTTCCAGGCAATAACGGCCTCATCGGTAGGCAATTCCTGAGCTTTCCAATATTGGCGCAGGTAAGTTGAAAAACCTTCGTCAATCCCCGAAATATCGGGCAGGCCAGAGGGACCTTCTTGACCGCTCAGCGCAAGGCCAGCATAAAGTTTTGCTAATACCTGCTTGTAGGCAGCAGGATTATCATAAACCACGGCCGAGGTAATTTCGTCCTTATCGATCGGAATCGTGTCAAGATCTTTGAAACACGACACGGCGGTAAGTGCCAAACCGGCTAAAAGTGCGAGTGTTTTTGTGGATAAGATTTTCATATTTCGTGAAAATTAAATTTTGAATTAACTGGTTAGGCCTTTTGACTTTTGCCACTAATTGCACAAATTTATGATTCAAATTGGTGTTAATTAATGCAATTAGTGGCAAAAAATACTTGGAGGCTAAGTAGTTACATGTAGAATTAAAAATCAGCTCTGACGCCAATTAGGTAAGTCCGCGAACGTGGGTAGATATTGTTATCTATCCCGGGATCTGTTCCGCTAAAAATTTCAGGATCAATACCTGTGTATTTGGTAACCAGAAGCGGATTTTGCACCGTTACCGACAGGCGGAGCGACTGAATATTGCGGCCAATTTTTCCAAAGGAGTACCCCGCTGTAATGTGATCTACGCGCAGAAAAGACGCATTTTGGATATAATAATCGCTTAACAATTGCTGTGTCGTAAAATCAACTTCTCTAATGGGTGAAAGCACGTTGCGCAAAACGCCTGTACTGCCATAAAGTTGATTGTAGAAACCATTGTTCGACAAATTATTATCATACACGTAATTCCCAAGGTTAGAACGGCCAGCCAAGGTCAAGTCAAATTTCCCGATTTCAAAACCGGTATTAAACCCGATCAAAAAATCCGGCGCTGGTTTTTCTAAGCGGTAGCGATCATCTGGCGTGACGGATCCATCTCCGTTACGATCTACATAAATGCCTTCTACTGGAATACCGGCTGCATCATAAACTTGCTCGTATACAAAAAATGAATTGGCGGGATAGCCCACACTGTGGATTTGAACCCTGTTGCCAACCCCACCTGCGATGCCACCCGTTTCAACACCTTGATAAGTTGGGTCTTCAGTAGCGGTCAATCGAGTAATCTTGTTCCTGTTGGCCGCGATATTAAAGCCAACTGACCAGGATGAATTGGGGCGTTTGTACGGAATTGCATTGATCGAAAATTCCACGCCGCGGTTTTCCAGGTCTCCTACGTTCGTTGTAATAAAATTAGTCAAATTTGTACCTGCGGGAACCGGGATGAAATTGATCAAATCCTTTGTTTCTCGGAGGTATGCCTCAATAGATCCTGTCACCCGATTGCCCCAAAAACCATAGTCAACAGCAGCGTTATAGGTGGTGGTTTCTTCCCATCTCAGGTTGGCATCGTAGCCAGATGGACGTAGTGTAGCGTAATATTCGCTGCCCAGTTGGTATTGCGCATTGTCAAAACTGGTGGTGTATCGGGCGAGGGAAGGATAAAAGTCCTCTCCAATATCCTGCTGACCAGTTATGCCGTATCCAACACGGAGCTTAAGGGCGGAGAAGTTCTCCTTTTCACGATCAATCAATTTGAGCGCGATGGCTGCAGCCGGGAACAAGCCCCATTTGTTATTCTGGAAACGAGAGGTACCATCCCGACGTATCGAACCCGTCAAGAATACAAAATTGTTAAACGAGAGGTTCGCACGGCTAAAAAGTGAAATCAGGTAAAACTCTTTGACATCATCATTAGCTGGTTTCACCACAGCGGATCCGGTGGCATTGGTTGCAAACGAGGAAAAGTTGCGATAAAAGTGCTGCCAGGAATAGCCGCCCATGATGTCAAACTTGGCTGAGCCAAATGACTTGTTGTAATTCAAGTAAAATTCAAGCAGTTTGTCTTTCTTTTTTTGGTTGTACACCTCGTCTCGTCCGCCTCCATCTACTTGTGCAAAAGGGGCATTTTGCGGAATAAGTACGGTGCCTTGGCCATCAGAGTAGTCGTAACTTACACTGACGTTGGCACGGAGTGCAGGTAAAAACCAAAAGCGGTAATCAGCAGAAGCACTGGTGATGTAGCGCCCAAAGTGCGCTTCATCTTCCTTCATGTTGAGTAGGGCGAGTGGGTTAGCAGTGCCCAGGTTATTGGGCTTTCCAGCACTATTAAGCCAGGAGAAATACCCACCATACGTTTGGTCTTCAACCCGAATTGCCTGAGTTGGGTCAAACTGAACCGCAGCACCAATGGCATCCTTGTTTGCAAAGCGATTGCGATCAGACACAAGTTTGACGTTCACATTGAACTGCAACATGTTTTTGAGGAACGAAGGATTGAGGTTTAAGCCCCCAGTCACCCGCTTGAATCGGTCTGTTTTCAATAGACCAGAACGATCCGTCACGCCCCAGGATGCACGGAACGGAATTGAACCTACGGCACCTGTAATAGCCAGGTTATGATCGTGCGTGACACCTGTTTGATAAATTTCAGACTGCCAGTCCGTATTAGAAGTGCCCAAAATGGCACGTGCCGGGTGGTTATCCCCATAGCGCTCTGCAATTAGGCTGCGATAGTCAGCTGCGGAAAGCACCTCCGATTTTTGCACTATCTGACTGAAAGCCAGGTTACCAGTGTATTCAAATCGAAGTGCTTTGTTGCCCGAACTCCCTTTTTTAGTAGTGATCAGGATAACGCCATTGGAAGCCCGCGAGCCATAAATGGCTGTTGCTGAAGCATCTTTCAATACTGTCATCGTTTCTACATCGTTGGGATTGATGAAATTAAGTGCATTTCGGGTGCCGGATACCTTGTCCGTAGCAATCGGTATCCCATCAATTACAATCAAGGGATCATTGATGGCAGAAAGCGACGAACCGCCCCGGATACGGATGACCGCGCCACCGCCCGGTTCATTGCTAGAAGTCACTTGAACGCCAGCAATCTTGCCCGCCAGCAATTCTTGAGGGCTGGTGATAGCACCCTTGTTAAACTCTTTGGTACCCACGCTTTGCACCGAACCAGTCAGGTCTACCCGCTTCACGGTGCCGTAGCCAATCACCACCACTTCTTCCAAAACTGCTGCAGGCGACATTTTGAAATCAACGAAGTTGGACGTGCCAATAGCAACGTTTTTGGTCGTATAACCCGTGTAAGTGATGCGCAGCGATGTGGCAGTTGCTGGAATATTGAGGCTATAATTGCCCTCAAAATCCGAAGACGTACCAAAGGTTGTGCCTTCCACGATGATGCTTGCGCCAATGAGCACCTCACCGCTTTCGGCATCCGTCACTTGACCTGTGATTTGCCGTTGGGCGAGCATCGAAGTGCTGCCCCACAACAAAAAACATGAAAGGAGGAAAAGGAATTTTTGTTGAGAAATCTTCATACAGAGGAATATAAAATTTGTGAAACAATCAAAGACCTATAAATCTGGCTGAATGCTGAATGGAAACACCAACCAGAATTGCTGCTGCAAAGAAAAAAAAGTATTTGGAAACTAAATGTACTTTTTACAATAAGGTAAGATGATGCTCATTACGCAGGGGAGTGCTGAAAATCAAGTTCCTTTAGAGGTTCAAAAAAAATACCCTTGAGGTACACCAGAGCTTTCACTTACCCTGTTGTACCCCAAGGGTCAAAGTCAAAATGCTCAACCTGGCACTGTTTTCCTATGGCTTAATCACCTGCTCAGTATGGGTAGCCAAGCCATTCTGCTTAAAAATCACGACGTAAACCCCTCCGTGCAGCCCCTCCAGCGATACATCAGCAAACGTGGCCTGTGCTGCCACAGCCTGGCTGCGCAGTACTTTTCCAGCCATATCCACCAGCTCCAGTTGCCGAAGCCCTTTGTTTGCAGCCGCTTCAGGAATCTGGATATGCAGCCAATCTGTGGCTGGGTTGGGATATAGGTTGAGGTGGCCCAGGGTTTGTGGAGCGGTTTTAGTACCTACCAAAGCACTCAGGGCGTATTTGCAAAGTATTTGTCTATTAGGGGTAATCAGATCGTTTTCAGCGTATCCTGCTAGGTATAAAAATGTGCTATCGAGTGCAAAAGAAATTGGGCGGTTTTTATTTCCTTCTAAATCCGTGATGCCCCCATGTACGAAGCCGTTGACATCATATAGCACAAGATATATTTCATATAGATTACTACTAAAATTGTAGTAACTGATACCAGCGATCAAAAGTTTGTCTTTATTTAACCAGTAGTTTCTATAAGCTCCCCCGGCTTTTAAACTGTTAAATTCCACAGAGTGCTCCCAATGAAAATCACCTGAAGCACTTAACTTTGTTGTTAACGGTTGTAATCCAATAGAATCGACTTGAACAAATCCTGATATAAACACTTCTGAAGCTTCATTACTTTCAATGCAACTGAGCCTTGCAGGTACTGAAGAGGAGAAAGGTGGTAATGGTTTTTCATAAGTCCAAATTTTTTGCCCCAAAAGATTATATTTTGTTACTTTATATTTATTGTTACCCCCAACGTATAGGTTACCAAGTCTGTCAATATATTGGACGTTAAAGAGCTCAGGGTCAAATTCCGATATGGCAGTACCCATACTTAGACCATTATTATCCACTTGCCAGGCCATGTAGCGGTAGCCCGTGGCCGCAGTATTTAGCCCCCAGAATACCCACCGGTCTCCAATCCACCGAACATCCGTGCCGCTAAAATCATAAATGGGATCACAATAGGTTGCACTCCATAGTGTCTGACCGTCAGGAGAAAGTTTAGCGGAGAACAGGCAGTTCCTATGCGCTACGGTATCCCCATATTGGCCAAAAACCATCAAATTTTGTTCAGAATCGATCAATAGTTTGCTGAGGTAATTAACTCCGACAGTAGGGCCGTCAAAACGATAATTCCATAGCGTATCGCCATTGGGCGCATATTTGATGACGATGAAACGCTGAAGTGCCCCGGAAACAAGATTTTGTATTGTATTGCCCCCGACATAGACCGAACCAGCACTGTCAACCGCCATAGCAGTCAAAAGGTCATTTCCAAAGGAGTCATATTCCCGCTTCCAAAGCAGGTTTCCATCGGGATCATACTTTGTCGTTAGAAAGGAGTTCAAAGTCCCTGGGTGAAAGTCATTGCTGCAAACGATTGTGTTGTGAGAGGAATCAACCATGACAAAGGGTGATCCATAAAGTGTGCTGCCCTCTGCGATTTCGTGGCGCACCCATAAGGGGTCTATGTTTTGCGCTAAAGTGATGCTGTATGCCCCAAGTAGGAACAGGGAGATTAGTGTTGGTTTCATGCTAAACTATTTTGCGGGAAAAAATTTGGGGTGTTTTAAAGTTAAATCTAAGACACCCCAGGAAGAGATTAATTTTTCAGCAGCTTGCTTGAAAAGACATGGTCATTGACAATTAAGGATACGATGTAAACCTCGGAAGGGATGTTCCCCAGTGCATCAACTGTAAGTTTATTACCACCCGCTGAAAGCAGTATGTTTTGTTGGGAAACAGATTTTCCAGCAACATCCGTGATCGTCAGAAAGCCTTGATTAGCAGTGCTCTTGTTTAGGAAGGTGATATTTAAGATGTTTTGCATCGGATTCGGTTCGCACCGAAGTTCTCCCAGATTGAGAAGGGGCAAATTCCGTGTGGATTTTGATTGTTTTTACAGTTTTTTGCACGACAAAATTAATTTGGTAATGCAAGAAATGAAAGTGTGAATAGATATTGCGGATAAAAATCCGCAGAATAAAGTTAGGGGAATTCTAGTTTCTTAACAAGATTCAAATATAAATAAATGACTAAATGACGCGAATTAGCAATTCGGAAGCTATTGCAAACTGACCATATCACTTCGCCACCCTCAAAAACGCCTCCATTGCCAAATGCAAATCCATAGCCATTTCCTCGGTGGGTTCATAGTTAACCGTGTTGGCGTGGAGGCCGAATACTCGGCGGGCTTCCATTTCAGGCACCTCAGAGAGCGTGGAGAGCTTTCGGAAAAAATCATCGTCGGTGCGCGGCAGACCCGTTTCATGATCAACGGGTGCTACCAAGCCGTAGCGTTCGCGCAATTGGGCGAGGAAGTGCCGCATACCTTGCACAGAAAGTCCGGCGTAGTTTTTTTCGCGGAAATGCAGGTGGGCAATGGTGCTGATGAACTCGTAAGAAGAGTTTTCGTTTTTGGGCAATACCGGGATGACGCGTTGCCGGCGTTTAGCTCGGAAAATGAGCCAGGTGATGGCCATCGCAGCAATTAGATACCAGGCCCAAGCCAATGCAGGCTGTTTCAAAATATACGTCAGCGGGTGTTCGTCGGGCAAGGACCGATTAGAGCTGCCATTTCGGCGGCGGCCAACTTCCTCTGGAACGCGACTCACCGCATCCCAATAAATATCGCCTTCCGAAAGATGGGAGAAAACCCCCGCAGCATACGGGCGCGTTTCGGGGCGCAACAAACTGAAATTTGAAAAAGCAATAGGATTGGTGTGCAACAGAAAACGACCTTTCCCATGTGGGAATTCCGCAAAATTCACATAATCAGCATTCAAATAGCCCAACGGATGCTGCTTCAAGGAATCGCAAAAATGATAGTGTTCGATGTAGTGCCAATTGTAAGGCTTCGGCTTGTTTTGTTCTGCAAAAAAGTAGTTTGTACTGCTGTCCTGGAGACTTGGCGTACGGAGTGAAAAGCGGGCCGTGCTATCTTCAAGCATCCCGTAATCGTTCCAGGGTGCGTCTTCACATTCGTCAAAATATATGAAGGTCATGAGGTCGAAGGGAATCGTTTTGCTCGAAATGAGCGCGGTATTGCCGGCAGCCACAAAATCCAGCAACTGCTTTGCACCTAAAGAGTCCATAAACATTGCCTCTCCGACAAAAACATAATTATTGCCTGTAGCAGTGCTGTCAATTGAAAGCTCTTTGGACACACCTTTTTGAATATCAACGAATTTCCGCCCTTCAAAGTAATGCTCCAGCAGGCGATGTGCAATGCGGGAACCATAAGGCTGGTCGTTTTTTTCGTCGTATCCCTTCTTTTTCCAACTGCTCTCCTCCCAATCAAACTTAGGCTTTTGGGATTCATACACGAAGTAGAACATCGCTCCAATAAGGGCAATGGCAACTAGCGCGAGTAGAATAGGAGTACGTTTTGTCTGCATTGGGAATGGTCAGGTCTCTGGGGTCATTGGGTCATTGGGGTCATTGGGTCATTGGGGTCATTGGGTCATTGGGGTCATTACGTCATTGGGCTATTGGGGTCATTGGGTCATTGGGGTCATTGGGGTCATTTCAACCACTTTACCACACCCCCTCACTTCACCACTCTATCACTTCATCACTCTATCACCCCATCACTTCATCACCCCATCACCCCATCACCCCATCAAAAATGCACCCAACCCTGCGCTTTCAAATCGTGCAGGTTGCC
>Ga0105049_10010576_pt1 | contig 10588 bp, 8 predicted proteins | sample MAT06_FD_78087 | JGI IMG/M metagenome (GOLD analysis project Ga0105049, IMG submission 78087) | Freshwater microbial communities from Lake Fryxell liftoff mats and glacier meltwater in Antarctica - MAT-06 | ecosystem: Environmental > Aquatic > Freshwater > Ice > Liftoff microbial mat | place... | reverse complement strand
TTTCGGTACCACCATGACCCTTGGTACGAATGATGCCTTTACTTTAGCCTTTGAAACTGATAGTGTTGTTAAAGGATCTATTTCAGCCGCTGGACTATGGACATTAGGCGCAGCAAGTGGAACTGAAACTCATCTCCTTAATGGAGCGATGAGAGCAACTAGACCTTCATCAATATTTGGTTCTCCCGCTGTAAATCAAGGATTTTCTGTCAACGGCACACATATTGCCACCGGATTATCTTCTTGGGGTTTTGTTGCTTCTTATACTAATACTACAGCTCAAACATCCAGGTCTGTTGGATTTTATTCACAATTAGTTACAGCAAATAGTGCATTTACGACCGCAATAGTTTCTAACTTCCAATCAGATGGTGTCTCAAAAGGCGCAGCTCATACTATCACACGTTTCATTGGCTTTGAAATAACTCAAGCGACCACATCAGCTACAAATAACTGTACAGGTATTGCTGATAATTCATCATTCACTGGAAACTGGTTTATTAATAGTACCTCTACTAATCCTTCATTGCTAAGCGGGCAATTAACATCCGCTAGTTTTATTCCTACTAGTTCAACTGTTCCTACTAACGGACTTTACTTAAGCGCAGCTAATATACCGAGTATCTCTGCAAATAGTACGGCTACGGTTAGATGGGGTACCAATGCATCTTCATCTTATCAACAATTCATGTCTACGACAGGAACTCGGCAAGGGCTTATATTCAACGAAACATCTGATTCATCTATCACTATATCAGGAGACACAGGGTCATCTTTAGGCGCTCAATTAAAAGTATATGGATCAACTCACGCTACTTTAGCGAATATTACTCAATTCATAGTTGGTCCTTCTACGGTTAACGGATCTGTATCAGCCGCTGGACTATGGACATTAGGCGCAGCAAGTGGAACTCAAGTTCATGAAGTTAATGGCTCGCTAACTATTTCCAGGCAATTAGCTACTCAACGCGGCACAGATTTCACTACCACTGGAAGCTCTAACAATGTATCTACAAGTAACACATCTCTTTTAAGATACTCTGGAGCTAGTTCAGCAATCATTACAGGTTTTGCTAACGGAGCTGATGGTAAGTTCTTAGTTTTTATGAACTCTACAGCTTTTACTGTAAATTTAAATAACTTAGATGGCAGTTCAAGTTCAGCTAATCAAATAGTAACTGGAACCTCTGTAGCTGTAGTTATTCAACCCGGGACCTCTGTATTCCTCCAATATGACTCACAATCCACTAAATGGCGAGTTATTGCGGGAAGTGGTGGAGCTATTGTAGGGGTTACAGATGGTTCTAATGCTCTCGCTGGATATATCGGCCAGTATGTCAGTTCTGAAGTAACTACTGGTGCAAGTGTACCAACAAGTGCAACTACAGGTAACATTACCTCTATTTCATTAACTGCTGGTGATTGGGATATATCAGCAACAGCTTTTGAAAGTGCTAACGGAGCAACCGTTACTAGGTTTTATGTAGGAATTGGAACAGTAACTGGTAATGATCAAACAGGAATGGTTGAAGGTATTAATACATTAGACGGACCTGTGCCATTAACTGGTGTTAGAGGAGCAGGTATAACAATTCCATCATGGAGAGTTAGTCTAACCAGCACAACAACATATTATCTTAAAATACTGTCAACTTATAGTGTAGCCACCCCACTTGCTACAGGTAGAATTAGTGCAAGAAGAGTTAGATAATGTTTGCAGAACTTTTACATATAATTAATCGATCTCCAAACAATACATGGAATAAGTATCTATCTAGATTCTTTGGACCATATGATGGATCTAAAGATCATGATATTACAAGCTTAGTATTCTACTGGAGAGAATTATTTCACTTTTTAGGCGGAGTAATAGTTGGATTGATTTTATTGCCATTATTCTTGTTTCTTCCAAATTTAATAGCAGCTTTATTAACGATCGCTGGAACGGGAATTGTTATAGGTCTTAAAGAATTCCTTGGCGACGCCCCTGAACAAGAAAATGGCTGGGATTTTAAGAATGTAGTTGATACCGCCGCCTGGACAGCAGGTACAATGGCGATATCCCTAGGGATTTATTTTTTAATTAGATAAAAAATTAGACATAATAAGTAATATATCAGTTTTAATTGAAAGGAAATGAATAAATGTTAGACAACGAACTAGAACAAAAATCAAAGATAGAGACTCTAATGGAGATTGTTAGATTGATGAAACAACTTCAAGGAAGCCCTAAGGATAAAAAACCAATGGCAATGGAGCTTGAAGTTAAATCCCATAAAATGCCAGGTGCAGAAGAAGAATCACCTTCTGATGAAGCAAATGATCTTAGCTCTGAACTTTCTCTTGAATCTCCTGAACAAGATCAAGAAGAAATGGAACCAGAAGCAGTAGAAGGTCTTGATGAAGAATCAGAACAAGAAATGGAATTACCTGAGGCTTTCAAGAAATTGCTAGCTGAAAAACTTAAGAGATAATGAAATCATTAGATTCTAAAGTTAAAATTGATGTCCTTAAAGGGCTATCAAATAAAATGCGTTTTGATAAACAGCCGAAAAAAGATTTTATTATTTTAGCTGAAACAAAACGTAAGATTAATCTTGACTATAAACCATCTAAAAAATAGTCTAACTAGTAAACTTTACTAGTATTAATCCAAGGGTAATTTAAATATGAGTGGCTTTAATTATACAACAACAAATTTACTTGCTGATATCAAGCGAAGATCCTTTACTCCAATTTCACAGATTACATTCACAAATGCTGATCTTTTAAATATGGCAGATGAAGAAATTCAAGTAGGTATTGTTCCTTTCCTAATGGAAGCCAGAGAAGAGTATTTAGTTACCTATAAAGACTATAACATTGAAGGAGATACAAACGAATTTGAAGTTCCTTCTAGGTCAATCGGGGCTAAATTAAGAGATGTAACTGTCCTTACATCACCCTCTTCTCAAGGCAATCAACCTAATGAACAGTCTATACCTCAGATAAATGCAGAAGATTCAGTCTGGAATAACAACTATAATAATCTCCTTTCAATTCAATCTTTCTTTTTAAGAGATAACAATGTTGTATTATCTCCTTCTGCATCAAGTTACGCTGGTCAACAATTAAGACTTTATTACTTTAAACGCCCTAATAAACTTATATTACCTACAGAATGTTCTCAAATCACAAGTATTACTGATAATACATGTACTGTAAACATTGTTCCAACATCATATGGCTCTGGACAGTCACTTACTATAACTTCAGATGTAGTTAAAGCTAAACCTCCTTTTAAATTATTAACAATGGATATTGATTTAATAGTGGACTCCACTGCAAACACAATAACTTTTCCTGATGATTTATCTTCATATGATATTGAAATTGGTGACTATGTATGCTTAGCTGGCGAAACACCAATTCCAATTTTACCAGTTGAATTACAAAGCTTTTTAGCTCAAAGGGTTGCGGTAACTTTATTATCGTCAATGGGCGACCAACGTAACTTTCAAATGGCAACTAATAGACTTTTAGAAATGGAAAAGAATATTAGAAATTTAATTTCTAATAGAGTTGAAGGTGCTAACCGTAAGGTAGTTAATAGGTTTTCTACGTTTAATCAGTCGCCGTAAGACGTTAATAGTTATATGTAAGTATTAATAACCATAGGTCAACCATCTTAGATTAAAAGAAAATGCAAAATTTAACTATAAAAAATTCAGGATTAAAGACTTATAGTAATAGACTATCTGAAGTAAAACCTGGATCATTAGTTCAAGCTGATAATGTTGTTTTAGATAGAGAAGCTGTAATTGAACCTCGACGAGGGTACAACTCTTTACCCGGTACACTTAGTACTACATTAACAGATAGAGCTAATCAAATATTTAAATTTGAAGATAACTTAATATCTCACTATGGTGTATTAAATGCTCCAACTAAATTAGCGTTTTATGCACCTACTGTTACTATCACAGGCTCTCAAGTTTCTGCATCAAACGTAATATCTAATTTAAATTCAATTGAAAATTTATATGTTAATCAATATGTTACAGTAGATACAATTGAACAATCATTTACAGGTTCAATCGTATTAGGTACAAATCAAATAACTAATGTTGCTTCTGTAATAGGTTTATATGTAGGCCAATTCATCGGTGGAACTGGTATACCAGCAAACACCACCATTACCGCAATCAGCGGAGTTGGACCTTTTACACTCACTATTTCTGATACCATAACATATACAGATGCCAATGCAGGCTTAAGTGCATCTAATGCTAATTTATTAGGAATACCAGTTAATACCACAATTACCGCGGTAGGGCCTTCTACTATTACATTATCAACCCCTGTTACTATTTCTAGTAGAACATTTACTTTTAGTCCATCAGATGTAGATATTGTTGAAGATCAAATAAATGTATTATACCATGGATTAGTTGAAGGTCAAACAGTTGAATTTACATCATCAGGTACATTACCGGCTGGATTAACAGCCGGAGTAATCTATTATGTAATAAATGTAGCAGATGATTATTTTCAAGTATCATTAACTGAAGGCGGCAATGCTGTTGATATAACTACACAAGGAACAGGAACACATACCGCCACCTCTAGAAATTCTATTAGAGCATATGGCTGGATAGATTATGCCGGTACCTATAATCAACCAGATACCGCTACTAAATTACGATCAGTAGAAGCTAATAATAATGTTTATTTTACTACATCAACCGGTATACAAAAATTAGATTCATTAACTAGTGTAATAATACCAGCAGGTGCACCTAAAGGTCTTGATGGATTTGCAATTTTGAGTGATTCTTCAAGCGGATTTATGCCTAATGATACTCAAGTTGCATACAGAGCAGTCTGGGGTTATAAAGATTTAAATCAAAATCTTGTTTTAGGTGCACCTAGTCAACGTATTTTAGTTTCAAATAGCACAGGTGAAACCAAAGATGTAAATCTTAATATTACTATACCTCAAGAAGTCACAACTAGTTATTTTTATCAAATATATAGATCAGGATTTAGTGCTTCAGCACAAGACGAACCTAATGATGAAATGTCTCTTGTATATGAAGCTAATCCAACATCATTGGATTTAACTAATGAATATTTAATAGTTACCGATGAAACTCCTGAAAGTTTACGTAATGGAGCTACACTTTATACTTCTCCTAGTCAAGAAGGTATCTTACAAGCTAATGAACCGCCTCCATTTGCTAAAGATGTTACTTTATTTAAAGGTAGTACATTTTATGCAAATACAAAAACTAAACAAAATTTAACTTTAAGTATATTATCAGTATCTTCTCAATTTAATATATTTGGAAATACAACTAATGTAGTAGGAGATACACCTACTACTATAAGAAACTTATCATACAGCATAGTGGGCACACTAACCGCAGGTAGTAACCAAATCACAGGAATAGCCGATACGGGATCTTTATATGAAGGTCAGACTATATCAGATACCACAAACCCTTCTTATATCCCAACTGGCACAGTTATAACAGAAATAGTAAGTTCTAGTGTTATTACTATTAGTAATCCAGCTACAACCTCTTCAATAGGCGACACATTATCAATTGGAGTAACTGGATTACTAATTGGACAACTAATCTCAGGAACTGGCATTCCATCTAGTACAACAGTCACAGAAATATATTCTGCATTTACTTCAATCGGAGATACAACTATAGGATCTCCAACTGTAATAAATATAGCATCTACCACAGGCTTCAAAGTAGGTCAAATTATAACAGGAGCTGGTATACCGGTAAATACAACTGTATTAAATATTCCCACCAACACAAGTATTACTTTAAGTAAGAATGCAACAGCAACCGCAGCCGCAGTAACTCTAACTCTAGAAGAGGGATTCCAAATATCCAATGCAGCTACCGCAGTTGGATCAAATGTAACTCTCACTTTAAAAAACGGTTCATTAGGTATACAATTCAATGATACACTAACAATAGCTGGAATTACATACACTGCAAAATTAGTAGAAAATGTAGCTAATAAAGAATTTAAAATATACGCCCAAGGATCCCCTGCTCAAAACATTGGAGATACTGCACAATCTTTAATTAGAGTTGTTAATAGAACAACATCCCCCACTCCAACCATATACGCTTATTACTTATCGGGGTTTAACGCTCTACCAGGTAAGATCTTATTTCAAGAAAGATCATTTGGAGGGGGAATATTATATGCAACCGCTAATTCCACTTCAGCCGGCGCAGCATATAGTCCTAACTTACCTGCGTCAGGTACAACAGTAGGTTCTCAAAATGATCAATTTCAAAATGGTCTTTATTTTAGTAAAACTCAACAACCGGACGCTGTTCCATTATTGAATTTTACTAAAGTAGGTAGCGCACATGCTGCTATTTTAAGAATTATCCCACTTAGAGATAGTTTATTTATTTTAAAAGAAGACGGTATATTTAGACTAACAGGTGAAAGTCCCACAAGCTTTAGAGTGGATCTATTTGATAGTACTACCCAAATACTTGCAGCAGAATCTGCAGTGAGTTTAAATAATCTTATATTTATGTTCTCTAGATACGGCATTGTAACTGTATCTGACACGGGCGTTACTGTTATTTCTAGACCAATTGAAGATAAGATGTTAGATTTATTAGAAATAGATCAAGCTAAGGTTAGAGATTTAAGCTTTGGTATATCTTATGAATCTGACAGAAAATATATTTTTTATAGTATCACAACATCCACCGACACATCTTGCACACAGGCATATGTATATAATACATTTACAGAAACCTGGACTAGATATGTAAGAAATCAAACCTGCGGTATAGTACAACCAGTTGATGATCTTTTATACATGGGCGATGCTACAGAAAATATATTTGATATAGAACGAAAAAGCCGATCTTTTACTGATTATACAGATACTTCATTTGAAGTGACATTAAGTCAGTTAACCGGAACTACCACTTTAGGTTCTTCAATAATCACCTCAATAGCTGATACTAGTTATTTTGAAAGAGGAGATTTAATCTCCGGAATTGGCATTCCCCCTGATGCTCAAATTATTGACACAAGCGGAAGTACTATCACTTTAAATAAGGTTGCCACTTCCTCGGGCGTCACCACATTGCTTTTAAACGAAGGTAAATCTCTTATAATCAATTCTTTAGCAGATGTTGAGGTTGGGGACGCTTTATGGCAATCTGACGGCAGGTATAGCATTATATCAGCTATAAACGATATTACACAAGTTATCACAGTGAATGATTATATAAATGACTGGATTTCAGGTCCTGCTAGCATATTAAAGGCATTCTCTAGTATTATTAAATATGTACCTCAAACCTCTCAAAACCCTGGAAATATTAAACAATTTAGAGAAACTACTCTATTATTCCAGGTTCCTTATTTTAATAACATAACCCTAAGTTTTGATACAGACCTATCGTCTGGCCCTGAATCTGTATTATTACAAGGTTTATATGGAGACCAATGGGGTCGTTTCCCATGGGGCAATATACCATGGGGCGGCATAACTAAGCCTATTCCTTTAAGAACTTATGTTCCTCAGCAAAAGCAAAGATGTTCATTATTAAATATAGCTATTACACATAGAGAAGCATATTCATATTACCGGTTAAACGGACTAAGCTTTATACATGGGGACCTTAACGAAAGAGTAGCTAAGTAACATGATTATTAGTAATGTTAAAAGAATTATAAAAGAACAATTACCATCCTCGGTACTCCCCTGGGTTGATCAAATTCTTATTCCTATTAACAACGCTATTACTCAATTTACTAATGCATTTTCAAATCAAATCACAATCACCGATAACATGTTAGGCACTGTAAAAACCTTTACATTGAAAACCTCTGATTTTCCTTTCACTTTTTCACATTCATTGAATGTTAGGCCTAAAATTCTTTTTATAGGTCAAATACAAGAAACATCATCAAACCCTGTTAATTTTTTAACAGGCCCGGTTGTACAGTGGGACCTAGGGGCAGCAGGAAGTACAGTTGTAATTCAAACTATAACTGGACTTGATTCATCTAAACAATATAATGTAACATTAGTTTTATTAGGGTCTTAATCTTAATAAGTACATTATACCATAATTTAAACGAAAGTGAAGGGTAATTATATTCCTTTAAATCCAGATAAATTTGACGAATTAAGTGATGAACAAAAGGCTACAAATAGCGGCCAACTTACATCAGGAGAAGGTGCGGATATCGCTGGTCCACAAACTATAGTGGCATCCACCCCCGCGTCAAATAAATCATCTGGATCTTTTACAAATTTAAATCAATATGTAGAAGCTAATAAAGATCAAGGCGCCGGACTTGGCGGTAAAATTCAACAGAATGTTGAAAAAAGTGCACAAGAAGGTGCAAACGCCCTCGGTGAATCTGTTAAACAGTATAATCAAGCTCAAGATGCTGCAGGCGTTAATCCTGAAAACTTTAGTACAGAAAAAGTTCAATCATTTGCACAAAAGGCTTTATCTTCCCCTTCAGAAGTTGGTCAATCAGATATTGATTCTTTTAACGAAGCAAGAACAAAATCAGAAGCCTTAACATCCGGAAAAGATACTGCACCCAAAACACTAGCAGAATTAAATACATATCAAGATGCAAAAGGTAAATTACAAACAGCCGCTGAAAAAGCACAATCCACTGGAACAGAAGGCGGCCGCGAACAACTTCTTCAAGAAACATTTAAAAGACCTAATTATACAAAAGGCCAAAGTACATTTGATCAACTTTTAACTCAAAACGTTCCTGATAACAAAGCTAAATTTGAATCATTAAGAGAAAATCTTTTAGGTCAATATGGATTAGCTAGCCAAGATGCTGCTGCAATACAAGCCGCTGCCGATAAACGCAATGAAGTTGTTACAAATACAAAACAATCTGTAGCTAATATTCAAGAAGGTCTATTAGGTGAACAAGGTACGCTTACTAAATATCAAACAGATTTATTAGCAAAACCTGATCAATTAAAAACAAAACAACAAACTAAAATTGATCAAAATAAAGATTCAATACGTCAATATTTATTAAACAATTATGGACCAAAACCATTCGGCATGGACCTTGAGTCATTAGTTGATTCCACCGTCAGTGGCGCACAGCCCACTTCTAATATTAATATACAAAATACTATTTCGCGTGGAGAAAATAGTGACCTGGCTAAATTACAAGTTTTAAATAAACTAGCTGGTAGAGACTCTAATTTACTAGGTGAAAATGTATTATCAGAAACTGGTGACCAATTTAATACTGACATTAATGTAGATGAAAAAGGCCTCGACACTAAAATTCAAGATAGAAAAAATATTGTATCTACTGATATAATATCTAAAGCAAATCAAACACTTAATAAAAACATTGTTGATTTCAATGGAGAAAGTAAACCTCTTGAACAGGCGTCATCTGAAGCTCTTAGTATGGTATTTGGCCGTTATGGTGCGTTGCGTAACGAGGAAGATTATGCAAAAGAGGCTACTAAAGCAAACGATAGAATAGTTAATGATCTAGCTGGACAATTAGCTGATATAAATAATTATAGAAAACAAAATGGATTAGACCCGGTCACTGTAACAAAAGCAGACTGGGAGCCAATTTATAATAAATATAAAGCTCAAACTTTCAACACCGGCCTTGCACGTTATCATAATGAAGCAGGAGAGGTTTTTAAAAACCCAGGTAAATATCCTAATGTTATTAACGCTCTTATATCAGCAGCTGTCCAAAACGCCATGATAATTAAATTTAGAGAGCTTAAAGCTAATCCATTAATGGGAAATGTTATTAGACTACCATCTAATACAAGATCATTTTAATTATGAATACTAATCCTAAACAATTAGAAAACATCGAATCTGTTATAAAGATTGAACAATTCGACCCTTCTAAACATGCAAATGAACTCTCTTCATGGTATTCATTTTATAATATGGGAGATTTAGATTTAAATAAATTGCCTCAATATGGGCTAGTTGCATATAATGATATATCACTATTAGCTATTCTTTTTATATGTAACTCAGATTGTAAAATAGTATGGTTTGATCTTATAATCGGAAATCCTAAAGCTGATAAAGATATTAGATCAAAAGCTCTTGATGCTGTTTCCGATGAAATGTTTATTAAAGCTAAAGAAAAAGGATATACAACAATTTTAGCAGCATCTGCAATTCCTGCAATGATTGATAGATTAGCTAAACAATTTAAAACTTGTGAAACTAAAGCTTCTTTATTCATGAAAGAAATATAATATGAAAAGACGTAATATTAATAGAACACTTGGAGCCAAACTTGAAGATCCATTTAATGGAAAATTTAAAACAACATTTGCATGGGGGGCTGCCATTGCGGCCGGCGCTGCCATAGCTGGTACGGCAGTTAGTGCCGTTAGTGCCTCGAAGGGGGCTAATGCTAAAAAGAAAGCTCAACAAAGAGCAGAAAACATAAATCAACAAGCTGCTTCGGGTTATGATTCGGCTAATATTCCTGAAATCGAACAACAACTTTTACAATTAGAACGTATTAAATCATCTGGTAATTTAACTCCTGAACA
>Ga0105049_10010575_pt1 | contig 10590 bp, 5 predicted proteins | sample MAT06_FD_78087 | JGI IMG/M metagenome (GOLD analysis project Ga0105049, IMG submission 78087) | Freshwater microbial communities from Lake Fryxell liftoff mats and glacier meltwater in Antarctica - MAT-06 | ecosystem: Environmental > Aquatic > Freshwater > Ice > Liftoff microbial mat | place... | reverse complement strand
CACCAGGTTTGCCGAACTGCGGACAATTACTGCCGTTAAAGGAATTCCACCGATCATTCCTGCTACAATATTTCCTGTTCCTTGGGCGAGTAATTCCCTGTTTAAAGGAGTAACGCGGTGGTGGGGATCCAGCTTGTCGATCGCTTCCACACTTAGCAGGCTTTCGATACTGGCTATCAATGCGATCGTAATGGCGACACCATACACTTTTACATTTGCAAACCCGGCAAAATCAGGCATTACTATAAGATCTCCCAGTCCCGATTGTGTGATGCGCGTTGGAAGCGTTACCAGTTGATCTCCACTCAGCGCGTTTGCCGGGAAGAATGAAGTGAACGTCAAATTCAGAATAACCCCCACGCCCACAGCCAGTAAAGCTCCGGGAATTAGTTTAAAGAATGAATTAAAACGTTTAATATTATTGTCCCACACGAGCATGATGAGCAGCGAAGCAACTGTAATTATTAAAGCACCGGGCCTCACTTCAAGTATTGCATTATAAATATCTGTAAACGTGTTGTGCCCTTGTCCTTCTTCAAAGCTTTCGTTGCCCTGGTAGTCGAAGTCGTAACCTAAGCCGTGAGGCAGCTGTTTAAATATCAGCAACAAGCCAATGGAGGCAAGCATTCCCTTGATAACAGATGAGGGAAAGAAATTTGCAAGAACACCGGCTTTTAGAAGGCCCATCAATATCTGGAAAACACCGGCAAGCATAACAGCAGTAAGAAACACCTCAAAGGATCCGAGCGATTTTATTGAATCCAGTACCACGACGGTTAATCCTGCCGCAGGTCCACTAACACTAAGGTGCGAGCCACTTAAATATCCGATTACAATGCCGCCAACAATCCCGGAGATGATTCCTGCAAAAGCAGGCGCGCCCGATGCGAAAGCGATACCCAGGCAAAGTGGAAGCGCTACAAGAAATACCACGACAGAGGCTGGAAAATCTTTAGAGAACCTTTCTTTGAATGAGACGCGATGCGGCATAGGCAATTTGGAAATAAATTCTGATGAAAGATACCGTAAATTAACTGCTAAGAAATTAAATCAAGCCCCAAAGGGTTCCGTAACTCACTCAAAAAGTTCTTCAAGCTCCGACTGCGTGATCCTGCCGAACGGGTTGCTTAGCCCAATGATATCAGAAGCCAGGCGTGATTTGCGTTCCTGTAATCGAAGGATCTTTTCTTCAATGGTGTCCTTCGTAATAAATCTCCAGGCGAATACCGGATTGTGCTGCCCTAACCTGTGAGACCTTGCAATTGCCTGATCTTCGGTGGCTGGATTCCACCATGGATCGAGCAGGAAAACCGAATCTGCCTGGGTAAGATTAAGGCCCGAGCCTCCTGTTTTTAGCTGGATAAGGAAAACGCGGTGACCTTTATGATTTTCAAATTCCGAAATAACGCCGGCACGGTGGGTCTGCGGTACTTCGCCCGTTAGATAAGAATAAGCAGTTTCTTCCCGTTTAAAATGTTCCCTGAAAAGGTTCAGATGAGTTACGAATTGCGAAAACACCAGTACTTTGCGACCTTCTTCAGAGATAGCAGTGAGACGGCTTAACACCTGGTCAAATTTGGCGGATGAGCCTTTGTAATCAGGATTATTTAGAACCGGGTGAATGGCAATTTTCCTAAGCTGAGTTAGCCCGCGAAGGATCAAAAGCTGACTTTTTTCAATTCCTTCCTTCGAAATATTATCAAGGATGTGGTTCCTGTAAAGTGATTTCTGTTCTTCGTAAAACTCACGTTGCTCTGTGTGCATCTCGCAATAATGGACGCTTTTGGTAAGCGGTGGAAGTTCGGGAACAACCTCTTCTTTGGTGCGACGAAGAATGAACGGACTTATGATTTTCCTTAAGCGTTCGAGCTTTAAGACATCTTTCTGCTGCTCAACAGGAATTACAAATTCTTGTTTGAAATACTTGAAGCTTCCCAATAATCCTGGTTGAAGAAAAGTAAGCTGCGACCAGAGATCGGCAAGAGAATTTTCTACTGGTGTTCCTGTTAGCACAATTTTATGCTTTCCCTGTAAAAGCTTAACAGACTGGAAGCTTACCGAACGAACGTTTTTTATAAGCTGACTTTCATCAAGAATTATATATCCGAAATTAAGGCGGCTCAGAATCTCGACATCATTTCTAATAACACCATAAGTGGTGAGGATAATATCGCTCTGGTAAAAAGCGGCTGGGTCGGGATTTCTTCTTTGCCCTACAAATTTAAGAACGGAAAGGCCCGGCGCGAATTTCTTCAGCTCATTATCCCAGTTATGAATAAGAGATGGAGCCATAACGATGAGTGAGGGCAATGATTCGGGAGCCTTCGTTTCAACTTCCGCAAAAAGGTCCAGCTGCCGCCTCGTTGAGATCGGAATTCCTGATGAGGCACCGGGAGTTAACAGCTTTCGTTCCTTTACACTTTGCAAAACGGCAATCACCTGCAGAGTTTTTCCAAGTCCCATATCATCGGCCAGGCAGGCACCCATGCGTTTATCGGCAAGGTAAGAAAGCCATTCAAATCCCTTTTTCTGATAATCCCGAAGCGTTGCATTTAGCCCGGCCGGCAAAGGGTAATCAAGGTTTGCTTTCTCCGTATAAATTGATTTCTGAGCGTCTTTTAACCGTGAGTTGAGTTCACCATCAAGCAACGGGTGACCTTTAAGCAAACCTTCATGCTGCTTGTGAAGACGAAGTTCAAATTCTTCCGCCTCACCAAATTCAAACACATCTGCATAACGGATAAACCAGGCTTCAGGCAACAGGAAGATTCGTCCATCGGGCAATTTGTATTCACGATCACGGGAAAGAATATGCCTCCGGAACTTAACAAACGGGATCTCTAGTTCGCCGATGATCACAACAGCAAAAATGTCGAACCAGTCCTGCGCTTCTTTAACCTGTTTGGTTTCAACCTTCGCCGTTAAGTTTACATAAGTGCTGCCCTGCCATTCGGTTTCCAGCCCGAAACCAGCATTAATGAGCGATTCCCGGTTTTCCGAAATCCATTCCAGTAGCGTATCAATTCTTGCCGGATATTTCTCAGAATCTTTGGGGAGGTACCAGGACGGCTGTTCGCGTTTGAGCCCGAAAGATTCAAGCAATGCGATCTGCTTTTGCTCATAATCACGGTCCCTCGGGAAACGAAATAACGTGTGTCCATCAGTTTCCCGCTGAAGTTTCACCAGCACTTCCTGATCCTGTGCGGCAGTGATCCGGAAGGTGTCATAGTGAAAGCTCTGACTGATTACGGGCGTCATATCCAATGCATTTTCAATGCTCAGGACTGTTTTCACAGATTGTGGCTCCGTAACAACATTAAACCCTGTATAACGGACATCAAATTTCCTGGAAGCCTTTACCATGAAAGATTCCAGGTATTGATCCGCAAGTCTGTCGGGAATCAGCAGTTCCGGTTTTTTAAGAAACGGGCTGATTTTATTTCCATCTGTACCATCAGAAAAATGGTAAATATTTTTCGTGTGAAGGATCCAGGCCGGCGTATGACAAAGGATCTCGGAGTTTTTCTCATGCAGCTTTACCGGTTTACCGTCCTGGCTCATCTCAAGGTGGTATCGGATGCCTTCTTCGTTTTTTTCGAAATGATAAACGAGCACGGCCGGAATCTTCAGCACGTCGAACGAAACCATTCCCGGGTGATCGGAAGTTCTTTCTTTCCAGTAGGCTTTTTTTCCTATTAACAGATCAAGGCAGACTGAAATCCGGCGATCGAAGTAGCCCGACAACGCTTTGAGCATTTCTTTGTCCTGGCTTAGCTTCTCCATGAAAACCAAAGATTTCAGCGGTTTTTTGTTGAAGTGACTTTCAATTGATTTCTGGCTAAGCTCTTTTATTTTCATGAGGATGGTAATTTCATCTTCCGAAAAAGGGTAATTGTAGTCTCCGAGCCTTTCAAATACAATCCGCTGATATTCGTATGAAAGTGTTTGGTCTTCCATCAGCTTAACAAGGTATCCTTCCAGGCTTAGGCCAAACACAGGATGCCGGTAAAAGCTAAAAATGAGTTGAAATTCATTCATGGAAGAAAACCTCGGGCTTGATTATTTTAATGGTAACGTACAATTGTACGTAATCAACAAACGTAAATGGAACTATCCTCAAGAACTTTTCCATTTAATATGTCAACATCTTTTATTTGCAGTATTCCCGGGCGTTTCCCGCGAGAAAAACTCCCAAATTCTTTTTCCCAGTTAAATAATTCTGCACCATTTATTGTTGCCCATTTAAATAACTCGTTAGGGGTAATTTGAGGATAATTGCGTTGGATAATTTCAAGCTCCTTGAGAATGCTGAGTTGATGATTGGAAGCGAGGCTATCAGTCCCGACCGTTATTTTCAGGCCTTGGCGTATAAACATCGGAATGTTAGGAAGGCAGTTTTCGATGTAAAGATTGGCGGATGGACATAAACAAAAATATACGCGCTGTCGGGACGCGCCTCCACCCGCGTCCCCGAAATCTGCTGCCGACATAAACGTGTTATGCACCAGTTGAATTTTTAGGTTTTCCGGCAGCAAAGGGAAAACCGAAGCGAGTGAAGAAGTTCCCTGAAAAGGAAATTTCCCACTATATAGTCCCATCCGTTTTAGGCGATCAGCCATTTTACCTGTTCCCGAAACAAACAGTTCATTTTCTGATTCTGTTTCCTGGTTGTGAATACTGATGATTCCGTCTTCAGAAAGAGAATCCGCAATACCCTTTAATAATTCTGCAGAAGCCGAATAAGGAGCATGCGGAGTGAGATTTCCTTTATTATTATTTGATAATTGATTTAACTCTTTTAGTAGCTGAAGGCCTGTTTTTACCGCGTCCTCAGCCCGTGATGGATCTAGTCCGAAGCGTTCGATAAAGGTGAAATAACGGATACTGGAATTATTTTTAACAGAAAAACTTTTGTTGCCGTTCGAGATATCTCCAACACCAACAATTCCATTTTCCCGCATCTCTTTATCAGCATCAATTGCAGCAGAAATAATTTCTTCATCGTTCGCCTGCCGCAACTGCATTAGCTCCTCCACAAAACCATCCAGACCAGCACGCATGTTAACTTTCCCTTTCAGATGGGATAATTCGAGGTGACAATGCGCGTTGATAAATCCCGGGACAAGCCATCCATCCAGCTTCTTAGCAAGTGAAATGTCGTAACCTTCTTCACCGGGTTTTAAGACGGTGATAATAGTTCCATCCTCTTCGGAAACCAATATTCCGTTTGGTACGGGATCAGAAGTGATAGGAAAAACTACATCGGCAAGGAAAAGTCTCATTCCTTAAACCAGCCTGAATACATCACATAATTGTCGGCGATGCGGTCGATCTGGCCTTTCACCAGCTCTTCGCTCACCTTTTTAACAGGCTTTGCCGGAACGCCCGCCCAGATCCACCCCGATTCTACAATTGTATTTTCAAGAATAACAGCTCCGGCAGCAATGATGCTTCCCGAATGAACGACAGCATTGTCCATTATTATCGAACCCATTCCTACCAGGACGTTATCGTGCAAAGTGCAGCCATGAACCAACGCATTGTGCCCTATTGAAACACGGTTGCCAATTGTAGTAGCAGAAGTTAGGTACGTGCAATGGATCACTGCCCCGTCCTGGATATTTACCCGGTTGCCTATGCGGATGGAATTTACATCACCACGGACGACAGCATTGAACCAGAAGCTGCAATCATCGCCGCATATTACATCACCAATTACGACTGCTGTTTCCGCGAGGTAGCAGTCTTTACCGAAAGCAGGAGTAAAACCACGCACAGGTTTAATTAACGCCATAGAAAATTAATTACGGCAAAAGTAGGGCTTCGATGAAAATAACATGAATGAATTAATGAGATAGTGTTTTTGACAAGAAAATTTTCGTGATGAGGGCAACCGTTCATTCGCAAAGTACAAGATGTCTTCTGATTTTAAGAGGAAATGGGCGGGCAGGAGTAAACTTTGCTCGCCGCTACATAGTGGCTGTCCATAGTGTCAGGAGACTGAACTATAGAGGCTTCTGATTAGGCGCAAGACGACTGAAAAAGCGCAGTCCCCCTTTGGGCGGGAGGAGCATTTTTCAAACTAGTGCAACGAAATCAGGAGACTTTATAGACAGACTCTACATAAGATGTCCCCTTGCTCAAGAGGCAATGCACAGAATTTAGATTTAATCGTTTTGATGAACATACAGAACCGATGATACCTCAATAAACGCTGAAACGTTTATACCTTCGCGGTGGCTGAACCTTTAATTTCTTCTTGCATATCTCCGCCGCCAAATCTAAAAGAACTGTTTATGAATATTCGTTTTTCTGCGTCCCTGCTGTTACTTTTTATTTCCCAGTGGGTGAATTCCCAAAAAGAAGACCTGCACGTAAGCTCGGCCCCGCAAAAGGTGCTCGTTTATATTAGTGGCGCGCAGATAGAAGCCAAAGCAAACGCTTCGTTAAAAGCAGGAGTTCAGACGATCGTGTTCGATAAATTATCGAATTATATCGTTGAAAATTCTGTGCAGGTTAAAGCCGACGCAGACATTACAATCATGTCCGTGAACTACCAACTCAATTACCTTCAGCCACAGGATAAAAAGGAATATAAAGTCCTGGATGATTCTGTGTTGAGTTATCGTCAACAGCTCGCCCGCCTGGCCGTTACCAAAAGAGGGTATGATGAAGAACTATCAATGCTTGCATCTAATAAATCAATCGGTGGAGCAAATGTGGGAGTGAACGTAAACGAGCTCCAGAAAATGGCCGATTTTATCAGGCTGCGTGTTCAGGAAACCGCATTGAAGAAGCTCGAAACCGAAGAGAAAGAAAGAAGGTTGACGGAAAGGATTACTATCATTTCGCAACAGTTGAATGAGCTTAGAAATTCTGCCGCCACTCCAACAGGAGAAGTAGTTGTGATGCTTGATTCACGTTTGGCTGGGCCTGCAAATTTTGAATTAAGCTATTATGCAAGTAACTGCGGCTGGGTGCCCATGTATGATGTACGGGTGAAGGACGTTAACAGTCAGGCGAAAATCACTGCAAAAGCGAACGTGTTTCAGAGTACTGGGCAAGAATGGAAAAACGTGAAATTGTCGTTGTGCACAGGAAATCCATCCCGTGGAAATACGAAACCGGTAATTAATCCCTGGTGGATTTCGTTGAGCGATCCAGTTGTTTATCGCCAGAATTACAAAGAAGCAAATAGCCGCTCTATGATGGAGGGCGATGCAGAGAGACCAGCGGCTGCTCCTGCCCGGATGGAAGATATGAAATCTCTCGAAGAAGTGCAGGTGATGAGCAATAGTGCTTCATCCTATACCGAAGTAAACCCGAATGCAACTACTAATTCTATTTTTGATATTAATATTCCGTACACAATTAATAGTAACGGAAAAGATAATATCATCGAAATACAGGAGTATTCGGTAGATGCAAAGTATTCTTACTTCGCAATTCCAAAGCAGGATCAGGATGCATTTCTGGTGACGGATTTAATTGGCTGGGATAAAAATGAATTGCTTCCTGGTGAGGCAAATGTTTATTTCGAGAATAATTATGTCGGTAAATCTTATTTTGATTCAAGACTTATTGATGACACACTTAGCTTTGCACTTGGCCGCGATAATAATATTACCATTAAAAGGAAACAGGTAAAAGACCTGAACGAAAAAACTACAATAAGCGGAAATACTAAAAAGATTACACGCAGCTTTGAAATTGATGTTAAAAACACACGTAAATCTGCAATTGTAATTGAGCTGGAAGATCAGGTTCCGTTAAGCAATAATGCAGAATTGGTTGTTGAATTAGTTGATGGAAGCGACGCCGTTTATGATAAATCAACCGGCAAGCTTACCTGGAAATTAACAATGAATCCAGGAGAAGCAAAAAAGCTGAAATTCAGTTATACAGTTAAATATCCGAAGAAGTATATTCTCAATGGAATGTAATTTAATGGATAATGGACAATGGATAATGTTGCTTGCGCATGAAATGTCAGTAAGTAATATTGTTAAGGGATTTGATTAATTGAAAGCTCTAAAAAATCAGATGTCGAGGCGAACAAGAAATAAAGAAGCAGTAACGCCTTAGAATGATGCCAGCGACTTTTAATTGCGATGTTAAACGACAAGAGGTTGTTTTTTGGGAGGTTCCTGAATGTTGCTTGCGCATGAAATGTCAGTAAGTAATATTGTTAAGGGATTTGATTAATTGATACCGTCATTGTGTGTGTTGCTTGCGACCGATGTGTTTGCAGGTTTGACTTAGCCGCTGGGTTCAGTTGATTTTCCTCAGGCTACGCGGAGTTTATTTCTCAGTGAAACTCAATACCTTATTTTGTCTTTCCTCTGCGATTCACCTGTTTTTTAGCATAAGGTTCCTTAATCGATGCCGTCGTTTTGCTTGTTGCTTGTGACTGATGTATCCCCCGGTTTTTACTCAATCGCTGAGTTTACTTGAGTTTGCACCGTGTTACACAGAGTTTACTTCTTTGTGAAACTCCGTGCCTTAATTTGTTTTTCCTCTGCGATTCACCTGTTTTTGTTCCTTGAACATAAAAGAATATTGTTCAAATGTTGCCGTTTAATCTCTAATTTCTTTCTCCAAAATCCCTCCACATGAATTTACGTTTCCTGTTTCCAGTTGCATTGCTCGCCCTCAACGCTTCCCTCAGCGCTCAGTATTCAATTTTTTATTTGGCCGATCCAACAGCTCAGCGCGTTTCGGCAAAGCCGGCTTCAGTGCGGGTTTATCTTAGTGGAGCAATGATAGAAGCCAGGTCGAAAGCCACACTAAAAGCGGGGACCCAAACAATTGTTTTTACAGACGTTTCACCATTTGTAGAGGAAAATTCGGTACAGGTAAAAGCCGATGCGGATATCACGATTCTCTCTGTGAATTACCAGCTCAATTACCTGGATGCCCGGAAGAAGGATGAAGAAAATAAAAAATTAGGAGATTCATTGTCGACATACACAAAGGAACTCGCCCGTGTGTTGGTGGAACAAAGGGCTTATGATGAAGAATTAAGCCTTCTTGCTTCAAATAAATCTATCGGTGGAGCGAACATCGGAGTGAGTGTGGTTGAACTACAGAAAATGGCAGATTTTATCAGAATTCGTGTTAAAGAAACAGGAGGTAAGAGATTAGAAACAGAGGAAAAAGAAAGGCGTCTGAATGAGCGCATCGAATTGTTGAATCAGCAATTAGAAAACCCTTCAGATATGGGTGCCCCAAGCGGAGAAATAATTGTTGTGATGGAAGCTAAAACTGTAGGGTCTGCAACATTTAATGTGAGTTATTATACTGTAAATTGTGGTTGGACACCGATGTACGACGTTCGTGTAAAGGATGTAAACAGTAAAGCTCAGATTACTGCTAAGGCCAACGTAGTTCAAAATACAGGTCAGGAATGGAAAGACGTAAAACTTTCGCTATGCACCGGAAACCCTTCCAGAGGAAATGTAAAACCTGTAATTAGTCCATGGCGGATTTCTGTTACCGAACCGGTTGTTTACAAGCGTGAACGCGCGGTGCGGGATGAATTGAAAAAGCAGCTTGATCCAGTTGCGGACAGTGTTTCTGCGGACGGTAGTTTGTTTTACAATCTTTCATCAGCAGGCACTTACAGCTTTTCTGCCACCCCTCCCACTTTAGGATCAATGGCATGGAGCAACGGACTTTCAGTTACCGGTTCCTCGTATACCTCAGTTGATCCGCAAGCAACAACCAACGCGATTTTTGATATCAGTATTCCCTACACAATTGCCAGTAATGGAAAAGATAATATAATTGAAATACAGGAATATTCTGTGGATGCAAAGTATTCGTATTTCAGCATTCCCAAGCTTGACGAAGATGCATTCCTAGTTGCAGATTTAATTGGCTGGGATAAAAATGAATTGCTTCCCGGTGAGGCAAATGTTTATTTCGAGAGTAATTATGTCGGCAAATCTTATTTTGATTCAAGACTTATTGATGATACACTAAGTTTTGCTTTAGGACGTGATAATAATATTACAATAAAACGTGTACAGGTAAAAGATCTGAATGAGAAATCAAGCATTACCGGAAATACAAAGAAGATTACGCGCAGCTTTGAAATTAATGTGAAAAACACCCGTAAAGCAACGGTTCAGCTTGAAGTTGAAGACCAGGTTCCTTTAAGTAATAATGAGGAGTTGGAAGTTGAATTAGCGGATGGAAGCGACGCTATTTACGATGTGGAAACAGGCAAATTAACCTGGAAATTACCGATGGGACCGGGAGAAGCAAAAAAACTGAGATTCAGTTATACAGTTAAATATCCGAAGAAATATATTCTCAATGGAATGTAAACTTTTAAGGTACAACGAGCAGCTGCTGAAAAATTTTAATGAATTACAATTCTTGTTGTTGCAACGTCTGCTTTATTATAGGCTGTGACTAGATAGAGTCTGTCTATAGAGTCTCCTGATGTCGTTGCACTAGTCTGAAAAATGCTCATTTACAAAAGTAAACTGCGCTTTTTCAGCCGTCGTGCGCCTAATCAGAAGCCTCTATAGTTCAGACTCCCGACTCTGTGGACAGACACTAGATAAACACCCTTTGGAAAAT
>Ga0105049_10010574_pt1 | contig 10590 bp, 8 predicted proteins | sample MAT06_FD_78087 | JGI IMG/M metagenome (GOLD analysis project Ga0105049, IMG submission 78087) | Freshwater microbial communities from Lake Fryxell liftoff mats and glacier meltwater in Antarctica - MAT-06 | ecosystem: Environmental > Aquatic > Freshwater > Ice > Liftoff microbial mat | place... | reverse complement strand
TTACCACTATCGATTGCGTTGCCTGGTAGTCATTGACTTAAAGATTGGCGAGTTTAAACCGGAAGATGCGGGCAAGATGAACTTTTATCTGTCTGCGCTGGATGCTCAAGTAAAACATCCAGATGATCGCCCTTCTGTCGGCATTATTTTGTGCAAATCAAAGGATCGGCTGATTGCAGATTATGCTTTGGCAAATTTGAACCGGGCGATTGGCATTAGCACTTATCAATTAAGCGATTTGCCATCAGAGATTCAGGCAGAACTGCCAACGGTGGAGCAGTTGCAGCAGGCACTAGATGCACCAGATTAAGGTGACGAAAGTGATGATTAAAATGTTGGCAGATAGTTTATAGGGACTTCCAGAAAAATAATCATTCCAATTCCAGATTTAAAAAATATCGATAATTCAGTAGTACCTCCATACCTGGAAGTGTTTTTGCAGGGTAAGTCGTTTAAGGTGTTTATGTCGAGCCACAAACCCCCTGATGTCAAGGCACTTAGAACGACTTTTGCAGATTGATTCTCTTCTTCGCTCTGGTCAGCGGCAAACCGCAGAACGGCTAGCAAAGGCTTTGGAGGTGAGTACACGAACAATTCGTAATGATTTAAGCTTTTTGCGCGATCGCTACCATGCCCCATTAGAGTTTAGTCGTCAAAGAGGACACTACTATGCAGAGCTAGAATGGCGATTGCCCAGTATCTCTCTGAGCAAGGGAGAACTATTTGCCTTGACGCTGGGCGCTAGGATGCTGGAGGCTTACTCAGGTTCAACTTATGCCACAGAATTGCGCTCGGCGATCGCCCGATTGGGTGAACGTTTGCCAGAGCAGTCTTGGGTGGACATGCAGCAAGTTGCTGATGAACGGATTTTCTTTCGTTCTGGTGCGGAAATCGATCTTGATCCAGAAACCTGGCATAAGTTAGAAGATGCTTGCCGTCTTAAAAAGACGGTGGAGATGACCTACTACACTGCTAGCCGCAATAGTACCTCTACTCGGAAGCTTGACCCCTATCTTCTCCACATTTATCGCGGCACTAATCCCTATGTGATTGGTTACTGCCATCAAAGAGCAGAAGTGCGTTGGTTTCGGGTCGATCGCATTAAACAGCTTGAGGTGTTGCTAGAACCTTTTGTTCAAGATCCCAGTTTTGATGCCAAAGACCATCTAGAAATGATCTTTCAACATGAGGCGGGTGGAATTCCTCAATCGATCGCCATTTGGTTTGATGCCAAAACTGCGCCCTACGTCCGAGAGAAGCGTTGGCATCCGACGCAAGAAATTCAGGAGCATTCTGATGACTCTCTGACCTTACTGATGGTGGTAAGAGGTTTGAACGATTTAAAGCGGTGGGTGTTGGGCTATGGAAAAGGAGCGATCGTGCGGAGTCCGCCAGAGTTGGCGGCGATGGTGCGCGAGGAGATTGAGGGAATGAGTCAACACTATGCAGAAGACAAAAATGCTAGCGACTGAGATGCAAACACAAAGTTTGAAAATGCCAGGTAGTTCCCACATTGAACTCAATTTCGATGTCATTGGACAAACCCTTCCTGCCGATCATGGGTATGGGCTATATAGTGCGATCGCCCATCAATGTTCTGAAGTTCACAGTCAAGAGGAAGTCAGTATCCTGACAATTTCTGGTAAGCCTGACCATCAGGGGAAGATTGAACTGACTCGACAATCGCACTTAAAAATTAGGTTACCCCATGAACAAATCATGGGAGTGTTGCCACTAGCGGGGAAAATCTTAACCATTGGAACACATGAGATTCAACTGGGTATCCCTCGGATCGCTAAACTCCAACCAACTAATTCACTGCGATCGCGCATCGTTGTGATCAAAAAATTTCAAGACACAGAGCCATTCTTGGAAGCAGTCAATCGTCAGTTAGAAGCGTTGAATATTCAGGGAAGTGCATTCATCCCACTAGATGCTGCTGGAGAGCCTTTGCGCAAAGCGATCAAAATTAAAACTTATTCCGTCATTGGTTTCAGTGTGATGATGACGAATTTGAGCGATGAAGACTCAATTAAACTGCAAGCTTGTGGGCTAGGTGGAAAACATCGTATGGGGTGTGGAATTTTTACAGCTTTCCCTCACGTTCGGAGGTTTCAAGATGTCTAATATTCCAGAAAACTTGCTGGCGAAGAGCAAGCCTAGGCTGACGCTAGAGCAGCATCTTTTAGACGCAGAGCAAGCTGCACAATTAATATTTCGCCTAGATGGTCGATGGGGACAAAACTGGTGTCGATTCTTCCGGATAAAAGGAGATGAGGCACAGTTCTTGTTGAATTTACGGGTTGCTGCGCTATTTCATGACATTGGTAAAGCAAACGCGGATTTCTATGCTGCCGTAGTTACACCGGGTTTTATGGCGCAAACTCTGCGCCATGAGCATCTCAGCGCTTTAGTGTTGTGTTTACCAGAAGTTCGTCAGTGGTTAGCACAAAACAATGCTTTGGATATTGATGTGATTACAGCCGCTGTACTTTCTCATCATCTAAAGGCTTCAGAGAGCCAGATTACTGTTAAAGATGATCAAAAAGCTGGTGAAAATCTTCGGAACTATTGCTGGTGCAAGCCTCAGACTCCTAAAACATCTGTAACGCTGTATCTTCAACATCACGAGGTTACAACGATTCTCAACCGAATTGCAGAAGTTGCTCAATTAGGGGATGCTCCTCGACTGCCTCAAACTGCATGGAAATCCAATTCTCTTTGGGAACAAGCTTATAAGAAGGGCAAAGAAGACGGGCGACGCTTTACTCAAGCCCTTAGGAAAAATACTAGACAGCGATCTCTTTTAACTGCCGTTAAAGCCGGACTCATCGTATCGGATGCGGTAGCGTCAGGGCTAGTGCGCGAAGGCAAAAGTATTGCCGATTGGATTGAAGATGTGGTTCATGCCTCGGCAATTGGGAGCACTGACATTGCTGAGGCAATCCTAAATCCTCGTGCAGATCAGATCGCTGCTAAAACAGGAAGTCCTTTTGCGCCGCGCGGTTTTCAAACTCAAATGGCTTTGCAAGGTTCTTTAGCTTTACTACTTTCGGCTTGTGGTACGGGTAAGACGCTAGGTGCTTGGATGTGGGCAGAGGCGCAGTCGAAAAAATATCAGATTGGCAAAGTAATTTTCCTATACCCAACCAGAGGGACGGCAACGGAGGGCTTTCGAGATTATGTAGGCTGGGCACCGGAAGCAGACGCGGCATTGGTGACAGGGACTGCACGGTATGAACTGGAGGCAATGCAGGAAAATCCGAGTGATGCTATTAAAGGCAAAGATTTTCAGGCAGATGAACGCCTGTATGCGCTGGGTTTTTGGTCACGACGCTACTTCAGCGCAACGGTTGATCAATTCCTCAGTTTTATGGAGCATAGTTACTCTAGCCTTTGTTTATTGCCTGTTTTGGCAGATAGTGCAGTCATCATTGATGAAGTTCATAGCTTTGATCGCAAAATGTTCGACACGCTGATTAGTTTCTTGAAGCATTTTGATGTTCCCGTGTTGTGCATGACAGCGACGTTGCCGACCTCTAGGCGTAAGGAACTCATTGATGCAGGGTTACAGATTTTTCCATCTGAGACTGATCGCATTCACTTGGCTGACCTGAAAGATAAGGAAGAGCACCTCCGGTATTATCTAGAGCCTGTTGATGGGTATAGTACTGCTTTTGATAAAGCAGTGAGGGCATACAAAGATGGAGAACGGGTGTTGTGGGTTGTCAACACGGTAGATCGCTGTCTAGTGATTGCCCAAGCGCTGGAAAATACACTGGAAACTAAAGTCTTGACTTATCACAGCCGCTTTCGCCTATGTGATCGTCAAAAGGTTCATGCCAAGACAATTGCTGCCTTTTCTTATCAAAAAAATGAGGGAGAACGAAAACGGGCAATTGCGGTGACAACTCAAGTCTGCGAGATGAGTCTAGATTTGGATGCTGATGTTTTGATTACAGAAGTCGCGCCTGTCCCTGCGCTAGTACAGCGATTTGGACGCGCCAATCGCCATTTGACCAGAGAAAAGGGATTTCAAGCAAAGCTCTATACTTACACGGCACCTGGCGATCGCCCCTATCAAAAAGATGAATTAGACTATGCCAGAGCATTTCTAGCTGAACTCAGCCATCAGGCTATCAGTCAATATCAGCTTGCAGCGTTACTAGAAACGTATTCTCCACCCGAACGCAATGCCGATGGTAGTGCTCGGTTCCTAGACAGTGGTTACTATGCAACTCCAGGAAACTTTAGAGATACGGATGAGTTTTCAGTGCCCTGCATCTTAGATCGAGATTTGGAGCAGGTTAAGGCAATTCTGAAGTCAACCAAAAAGCATGAGAAAGAAAAATTCATCATTAACGTGCCAAGAAAATGGGCAAACCAGGACACAGAGCACCATAGCTGGTTGCCTAAATATTTAGGAGTTGCCTTATGGGATGGGCATTATGACAATCCAGAACGAGGATTTGTAACCAAGCCATTAGAGGAGGTGAACCTTGGGTAAGACCAACACAAAACGGAAGCAAACGATCGACATATTGACACTGGACTACCAACTCGCAGGACTGCCGTCTTCCCAGCATCGAGCAGGATTAGCAGGATTAGTACTCATTATTCAGTGGTTAGAACGGCAGCCTGAATTCAAACAAAAAGTTGCAGATGAAGTGATTTGTAGAGTAACTCACTTAGACGACTATGGCGCGGCACTGGAGCTAAATCAGGCAGGATTGGAGATCCTGTTTAATGAAATTTATGATGCTAGCACCGAAGAACAGGGACGCCTCCAGCCTCTTAAAAATAAACATAAAGAGATAATTCCGCCTCTTCGAGAGGAAGAACGCCTAGAAATTGATGCAAGGGGAAAGGAAAAGACTAAAAAGGTTTATGTCTATCCAATTGTGGTGCCAAGAGGTTCGTTCTTGGCAGATCCAGAGTATGACCAAAGCTCGGATGGTAAAAATGGACTTTGGATAAAACTTTGGCGCGATATGGTGTGGAGTATTTTGCGCGGCGTACCCGCGACGCGCAGACCCTTTGAAGGGAGAGCAGAAGGTACGTATGTTGAAGATGCGGCAACGGTATGGCGACAGCTAATCCAGCCTGCTGATTTTACTGTTGATTTACCCAGTACTTATTTTTTGGGAGCGCAAGCCAATAATGCTGAAAATATCCCATTCAAAGATCGAGCGCGTCTACAGTTACTTCTACATTTTTGGCTGTTTGCCTCTCAGATCTATGTGCCTGCTGTTGTGAATAACGAAGGGAAACGAGACTTTGTGGGCTATGCACTCGCTATTCCAGACGTGGCAAATTTACAGTGGTTTTGTGAAGAGCTTCCGAGGATTTTGCGCGATCGCTCCTCTATAAAATCTGGGTATCGACCTCGTGATTGCATTGTTGATTTAGCCGTTGAAAGTGCCTTAGATATGATGAAGCGGCTGCGCGCTCGCCTAACCCAAACTACGGGAGAACAAGCTACTGCATCGGCAGTCTTGGGAATTGATGTAATTCATACTGAAAAGCAGGGCAATAATGTTCGACTGCTCAGTATGGTTAGGATTACCCCAGAAGAATCCATGATTGATGAATATGCGCAAATTCGAGCGAATTATTGGAATCCGTTATTCAGACGGCAATGTTTACTGAATTTAGTAAATCATCAATCTTGGTATACCGGATTTGATTCTTTGTTGTGTACTCTTCCCTATGAACAAAGCATTGAGAATGATTACTTCCGGCATGATGTTCGTCTAAAGCTCAATAGTCTAATTGATGAGGAAACTGAAGTGATTGATGCCGAAACAGCTAAAGCAATTGAACCGCTGGTTTTTCAACTGGTGAAAAACTATGTTGGTCGTAAACTGAAATCTAAGCACGGATTGGAATGGAAATCAGAATGGTCATCTCTGAAAGCTGAAGACCGTAATCAACTTCAGCCTTATAGAAATTATTCCGAGAAAAAAGCCAAGATTGCTAAATCTGCTTTCTTGGATATTCGTAGCCGTACCGAGCCAATGGATTTTATCAACTATTTTGTATCAAGTCTTTGCTCAGTACCGCAACACATGAGGTCTGAAGATTTTGTGGGGCTAACTCAGGCCCTTTATCAAGAAACGGACAAAATTCGGACACTAACTCTGCTTGCTCTATCCGCTAATGGCTAATGTCCCTCCACCCTCAATTAGAAATCAATCATCATGAATAAGAATCTATTTGCAACTGTATTGACTCATCCCGCTCCTAGCTCCAACTATCGTGGGGAGAGTGAAGAGAATCGCACTGTGCTGCAGAAAATTGCCAAGGGCAAACAAGAGTTTACGATTATCAGTCCTGAGTCTATGCGGAATGCCTTGCGAGAAATGCTGCTCAAGGCAGAGTTGCCGTGCAATCGTACTCGGCTTCATGATCAAGATCAGCTTGCTGTAGAGTTCAAAGAGTTTCCGAATGCTGAAAAATATGCAGATGATTTTCTGTTTGGCTTTATGGTCGCGGATAATGAAGCCATTAAGAAAAATAAAGGGTTGCCACCTAAGCGTGATAGCGTTTTGCGAATGAATTTAGGAGTGGCGCTCACCCCCTACCGCTTTGATGCTACATTCCATCAGTCTCCGTTGAATGCAGGTGCAAGCCCCTGGAAGAATTCATCTAATTCTGCACTGCTCCATCGAGAAATTTCCCACACGGCATATCAGTATCCCTTTGCGCTTGCACATTCTGATTGTAAAGCCAAACCTGAATGGACAAAAGCATTGTTGAGTGCGATTGCTCAATTATCTGACGTGGCTGGAGGACACGCTCGCAGTTACTACGAAATGGCACCAAAGAGCGTTATTGCGCGACTTACGCCTAATTTGGTTGCAGGCTACAACACTTATGGCTTTGATGAAGCAGGTGATTTCTTGGACTTATCGCGGCTGAATGAAGATGACTTACCTGCTTGTGAGTTCTGGATTGGTGGTGAAATTGCACGGACAATGGATGCGATTAAACGCAAGACCTTGACCGATGCTGGTGCTAAATTCTACGACAATCCTCAAAAAATACTGGCTGAGATTGCTGAGGCTTTTCTTAAGTCGGAGGCGAAATAAATGGATTCTTCAATGGACTGTCTATGGCTTCGTATCCGTGCCCCTTTTGCTGCGTTTCGGGGCTTCCAAGCTGGGGTTTATCGTTCTACCAGCCCAATGATGCCTCCTTCTGCCGCTTTTGGTTTAGTTTTGAATTTAGCAGGCATTGAAATGCGAGATTTAAAACCCGGTGTTACAACATTGATTCGGTCAGATTTGCCTTGTCTAAGGTTGGCGATTGGGACGGTTCCAGAAACTGAAAGCGAAGTTTGTACGCTGTATCAACAACTGCATAGTTACCCCGTTGGTAATTCAGGCAAAGCCGATCTTAAACCACGTACTCATGGGGCAAAGTACTGGATCACGCCAGTACGCCGAGAACTGCTCGTTGGACTAGATATGGTGCTCGGAGTTCAGGCAGATTCGGAATTATTGGAACGCGCTAAACAGGGGTTGAAGGGGCAACTTACCCAGACTCGCTATGGTCTACCATTTGCAGGAGATAATAGTTTCCTGTTTGACCAAATTGATGTCTTAGATGTTCCACCGCCAACGCTTTGGTATGTGCAGATGCAGCCTGATGATCGTCCTATGCAGGGTTCTTATCGCCTCACGGTGGGAATTGATCGAGCAGATAATAGCAAGACGACGAGTTGTCTGTATGCGCCTATCGAAGCTCCAAGTTCTGAACCACCTGTTGCTGCATGGACTTGGACACCCAAGGGTATTAGTGATCATAGTGAAGACGAGTATTCCTGAATGCTGAAGTATTTCAGAGCCGCGCTGATTCGTTTCTCATTGAGGACAAAGTTGAGGATGTGAAAGGTTTACTGTGGGTTGGTAATATGCTTATCTGCGATCGCCCCAATATCGAGGAGCGATCGCGCTATCTTCCATCCATTGAGCATCTCCCTACATTACTGGAACACAGGAGTGTTTTAGGCTAGAAAGTTTTGTTGTCGTCGCTATTCAGTACTTTGTAGTTGTCTTGCTGGTCTAGGTGTCGTCGTTACGTTAAGCACCAAGTTCTTTATTCGAGTTTTTCTCATGGTACAAAATATCTCTCCTCCTGTGATAGAACAGGATACGATCCGCGTGTCTGCTCTTCATGCTTTTGCCTATTGTCCTCGTCTTTTTTACCTCGAAGAAGTTGAGGAACTGTATACCCAAGATGCTGCTGTGTTTGCAGGGCGGCGGCTCCATGTGGATTTGGAAAAGAAGGAGGATGAAGAGTGGGAAGATCTGTTTTTGGAAAGTGTGGAACTAGGGTTGCGAGGACGGGTAGATGCGCTGCGAACTAGGGATGGGCAGACGATTCCCTATGAACATAAGCGGGGACGGTGTCATCGGGATGAACAAAAACAACCTCAAGCTTGGGAGAGCGATCGCCTCCAAATACTCGCTTACGCTTGTCTCATTGAATCGGCTCTGGGGCTGCCAATCACAGAAGGGCGGATTCGCTATCACGCCGATAATACTCTAGTGCATGTGCCTTTAGACGAGACGGGACGAACCATGGTAAAGGATGCAATTGTTCAGGCACGGGTGTTACGTCAGTCTACGCATCGTCCGCCTGTGACGGACAATGAGCGGTTGTGTGGTCGCTGTTCGTTATCTCCGGTGTGTTTACCGGAAGAGGCACGATTAGCACATGACAGAGAGTGGCAGCCTGTGCGGTTGTTCCCGGAGGATGATAATCGTTTAGTGTTGCACGTGTTAGAGCCGGGAACCTGTGTGGGGCGGACGGGGGAGCAGATTAAGATTAAGCGGCGCGATCAGCCACTAGAAACAGTTGCGGCGCGACAGGTGGGGCAGGTGGTGTTGCATAGTTTTTCTCAGATCTCGACTCAGGCGTTACATTTCTGTGCCGATCAGGGGATTGGGGTGCATTTTGTATCGGGAGGCGGGCGATATTTGGGGAGTTTTGACAACCGCCAGGGCAGTATTCAGCGGCGGGTGCGGCAGTATGGGGCGTTGAGCCAGCCAGAGACTTGTTTGGAATTGGCGCGGCGATTGGTGAGTTGTCGGGGGAAAGGACAACGAAAGTTTTTGATGCGGGGGCAAAGGGGGAGATCTGAAGCAACGGCACTCACAGCAGCGATCGCTCAGATGAAGGCAGTGTTGAAACAGGTGTCGGGCGCGAAGTCTTTGGAATCTCTGTTGGGGTTTGAGGGAAATTTAGCGGCGCTTTATTTTGGTGGATTGCCGTTAATCATGTCGGATGGGGTTGATCCGACGTTGCGCTTTGACCATCGTAATCGTCGTCCGCCGAAGGATCGATTTAATGCACTTTTAAGTTTTGGTTATGCGTTGTTATTGAAGGATGTGATGAATGCAATTTTAGCGGTTGGGTTAGAGCCTGCACTGGGTTTTTATCACCAGCCTCGCACTCAGGCTCCACCGCTAGCATTAGATCTAATGGAAATTTTTCGGGTGCCGCTGGTGGATATGGCGGTGATGAGTTCGATTAATCGGGGGCAGTGGAATGTGCAGGAGGATTTTACGATTCGGGGGGTTCAGGTTTGGCTGAGCGATGCCGGAAGGCGGAAGTTTGTTGCCTTGTATGAACGACGAAAGGAGGAAACTTGGAAGCATCCAATGACTGGATATTCGCTGACGTATCGACGGTTATTGGAGCTAGAGGTGCGCTTGCTGGAAAAGGAATGGTCGGGTGAAGGCGGTTTATTTGCTCAGTTAATTGTACGCTGAGGTGAAAGGTGGGAAAGTCAAAAAATTGGTATTTAGTCTGTTACGATATCCGGGATTCGAAGCGATGGCGAAAGGTTTACAAGCTATTGCAAGGGTATGGGGAAGGGGTACAGCTTTCGATTTTTCGCTGTCGGTTAAGTCTGCGCGATCGGGAAAAGTTGCGTTGGGAACTGGAGCAGATTTTGGCGAAGGAGGATAGTTTGCTGTTAGCAGGGCTATGTCATCGTTGTGTAGAAAGGGTGGATAAGTGTAATCGTCCGGGGGAATGGACTACGGTTGAAGAGGGGTTTCGGATGGTTTAAAAGTGCAAGTACGGCTGGTTGTAAGCTTGAATTGGGATGCGGATCGATTGGAGCCTTTGATAGTTGCGGAATGTGAGCTTTACTCTGGTTGTTGAGGTGCTTGCATTGTTCTCAAGTAGTCTGTTGAGAAGGATTCGGGCGATCGCGTATTTGATCGAGGGTCATGTTTTGTAGGGAATAATTACTGCGTTCTCTGGGTTACGATAAGATCCTTGCATAACCCACTATGGAGCTTTTCATAGCAAGGGTTTTGAGGATCGCTGTGAGCGAACCTATGATGCCGTAAGGCGTTGAGCACGCAGACGCCACGGCATTCGCCCACATCGATAACGGTGAGCGAACCTATGATGCCGTAAGGCGTTGAGCACTAAGGCATCTAATAAGCCCCCCTAGGATGAATAAAGTGAGCGAACCTATGATGCCGTAAGGCGTTGAGCACTAGTCCCACTGTTTTCCATCAGGGCGTGAAGCCGCTCAACGATCGCCAGTGTCTCTCTAGACCCTCGCAT
>Ga0105049_10010573_pt1 | contig 10590 bp, 9 predicted proteins | sample MAT06_FD_78087 | JGI IMG/M metagenome (GOLD analysis project Ga0105049, IMG submission 78087) | Freshwater microbial communities from Lake Fryxell liftoff mats and glacier meltwater in Antarctica - MAT-06 | ecosystem: Environmental > Aquatic > Freshwater > Ice > Liftoff microbial mat | place... | reverse complement strand
TCGCCTGCAGCCGCACCGCCGCGACCACCTGCCGCCACCCCGTCGAGCCCGGCACGTTCCACCGCTTCGTCGTGATCGCGGTCTGCTCGTAGCTCGCGGTCAACGAACCACTCCACCCCACCGCGGTCTGCAGCGGCCGATGCGTCGCGAGCGTTGTATCGGTACCGCCGATCTCGAAGCGCGTGAACAGATCGAGCGCGACCACCGCCAGCGGATCTCGGATCGCCTCGAGCATCACCGCATCGAGATCGACGCGCTCGCCGTTCTGCGCGATCCCGGTCAGCGACTCGATCACCCGCGGCACTTCCTCCGCCGCGCTCGGTGCATCGAGACACATCGCGATCCCATCGACCTCGATCACGACGTTCTTGCGCGAGATGTACTGCCAGTACCCCTGGAGCACTGTCGAGATCCGCATCCGGCCGAGCGCGAACCCCTCGAGGAGCATCGGGCCGCCCGCTGGCTTCAGCTTGAGCGCGCTCCACGGCACCAGGTCGACGAGCTCCGCCGTCGAAGGCCGCGGGAGACCACGCACGTCGTCGAGTGAGCGCCTCACTGCGCGTTCACCGGCGGCACGCGGCCTGCCCACGGACGTGCAAGCTCGAGCTGCGCGGCGAGCTGGAACAACGTCGCCTCGTCCCCGAGTGGCGACGCGAACTGCACGCCGATCGGCAAGCCACCCGACCAGAACAACGGCACGTTCATCGCCGGGATTCCGGTCTGATTCGCGAGCTGCGTGTTCGGAGTCTTCGACAGCGCGTTACTCCCCAGCGTGGCCAAGATCTTGTCGAGCACCAGCTTCGGCGACACCACGCGCAACGCCTTCAGCGCCACCCGCTCCGCCGATTTCAACGCGAGCTCGCCGACCTTGATCGGCGGACACGCGAGCGTGCCGTCGAGGAACACGTCGTACTGCTGAAAAAACGCTCCCATCACGCGTGACGCCTGATGACACGCCTCGCGCGAGTGATGCAGATCCATCGCCGGCAGCTTGCGCCCGATCGTCGCCAGTAACCAGGTGGTCGGCTCGAACTGATCCGCCGTCGGCTTGCGCCCGACCCACTTCGCCGTGGTCTCCACACCCGACGCCGCCCCGACGCAGATCTGCGCGAAGTACGCGGCGACCAGCGCCTCGCGATCGATCGGCGGCGCCGCTTCGATCAACTCGTGCCCGAGCTCCGCACACAGCTTCGCGGCATCCCTGACGGCAGCCTGGACCTCGGGGTGCATCTCGCGCCCGAGCGTGGTGCCCGTCGAGAACGCGATCTGCAGCTTCCGCGGCGCCCGCTTGATCTCCTCGACATACGGCCGCTCCATCGGCGGCGCCGCGTAGATCGCGCCGGGCTCGAGCCCCTGCGTCGCATCGAGCATCGCCGCGCAATCGCGTACGCTGATCGTCAATACGCCCGGTTGCACGTACCCGCCCCAGCCCTCGCTGGTCTCCGGCCCCAGTGGATTGCGACCGCGGCTCGGCTTGAGTCCGAACAAGCCGCACGCCGACGACGGGATCCGGATCGATCCACCGCCATCACCGCCGTGCCCCATCGGCACCGCGCGCGCCGCGACGATCGCCGCCGTGCCACCGCTCGATCCATTCGGCGTGTGGGCCGGGTTCCACGGATTCCTCGTCGGGCCGCGCAGCTCCGGCTCCGTCACACCGACGATCCCCAGCTCCGGCGTGTTCGTCTTCCCGACGATGATCACGCCAGTCTTCTTCATCCGCGTCATGATCTCGGCATCGACCGTCGGCACGAAGTCCTTCGACATCCGACACGACTGCGTGTACGGCTCGCCCGCCAGCCAGCCATCGAGATCCTTGACCACGAACGGCACGCCGCGAAACGGCCCGTCGGGCAGCGTGCCCTTCGCCGCCGCTCGCGCCTTCTCGTACATCGGGTGGATCACCGCGTTGAGCTGCGGATTGACCTTCTCGATCCGCGCGATCGCGGCATCGACCAGCTCCCCAGGAGAAACCTCGCGACGACGGACTCGACCGGCGAGAGCAGTGGCGTCATCAGATTGCAGCGCATCAACCATGAACCCCGACCCTACTACGGCGTGAACGCGGCACCGCACAACGACGCGCTATACGCCACCGGCAACGTACTTCCGACCTTCGCACCGACGAGCAACCAGTACGCCGTCGCCGGCTTGACCGAGAACGTCTCGTACTCCGGCCCGGCGTTGGTCGCCGCGATCGCGCGTACGATCGCCTCCGCGCTGTCCGCTTCGAACAGCAGATAGTCGAGGTTCGAGGGGCCGTTCCAGTCGAGCTTGACCGCGAGCTCGTTCGCATCCTCGGTCGTGATCAAGAACGTGTCCTTATCCTCGTACTGATCCGCGGCCGCCACGTCGACGAGCAACCCACCGATGCGGTACTTCGCGCTCGCGTTGAGCGTGATCCCGGTCGGCTCCGGGGTATCCCCACCCGCCGTCAGCGCGGGCGGTGCGCCAGACGGGATCGTCACCATGTCGTTGCCATCGTTGGACGCGCCATCAAGAACCTCGGCGTAGCTCGCACCGCCGGTCACCGACGGACATCGGGTCGCTGGCGAGTCGGTATTGATGGTGATCTGGTACTCGACCGGCGCGTCGATCGCCTCGGCCGCGAGCGCGAACGCCGCGAGCTCGTAGGTGCCGGGCTCGAGGTGGATCGCGGTCACCCCGTGATCTCCGTAGAACGTGTTGGCCCCGACGAGCTGGTCGAGATCCGGGCCGGTGTAGACATCGAGGCCGACGAGCTCGATGGTCTCCGCACCTGCGCCATGAAGCCGCACCAGCACGTCGGCGGCGCTTGTGAGCGTGATCAAGTACCCGTCGACGTCGACGGTGATGTCTCCATCGAAGTGATCCGCTGCGAACGAGCCGCACACCACGAGCTGCTGTCCGAAGGTCACGCTGGTCTGCTCCGGCGTGCCGTTCGCGGGCGGCACGTCGTCGTTCGTGATGTCGCGCTGCTCGGTGTAGTCACACACGGCGACCGGCGTATCGATCGGTCCGTCCGGCGAACCGATCGGCCCATCCGCCGGCGTGTCCTTGGACTTCGGACCACACGCGACGAGCAAACACAGGGCAAGCAGGCGCATCGGGTGGCGAACTCGACCACGCGCGCAACCCCGCCGTCCATCACGAATGTCACATACAATCGGGCCAGTGCGCGCGATCCTGGTTTCGAGCAGCGCGTAGCGTGCAACCAACGTCAAGCGTTGACCGCGCACCGGGCGCGTGCGCACACGTCAATCCGCTAACTGCTGTGTGCCCCGTCGACGCGGTGTGGCATCGACTTCGCAATCCCCTCAGGCATGACTGACAAGACCAAGCAGGTGAACGAGAAGATCGACCAGGCTGCCGAGAAGCTGAAGGACGGCGTCGACAAGCTGGGCGAGAAGATCGAAGACACGCGAGAGCAGAGCGAGGAGCAGAGGGAGCGCACCGGCGAGAAGATCAAGGACGTCGGCGAGCGCGCCGGTGAGAAGCTCCGCGATGCCGGCGAGAAGATCGGCGACATCGTCGAGAAGGCCGGCAAGAAGATCAACGACAAGCTCGACTGAAGGGCGGGTCCGCGGTTCGTTGCGTGGTCCTCGTCCTCCCGCGCGAGCGGCATGTGCTACGAGTGCAGTGATGCGACTCGACCATGTCCGCAAGGCGCTCGCGATCGGCGCTCACCCCGACGACGTCGAGGTCGGAGCCGGTGGCCTGGTCGGCAAGCTGGTCGGTGCTGGCGCCACGGTCACGCTGATGGTCGCCTCGATCCCGAACCGGTTCGCGGTCCGCGCCGCCGAGGCCACGCGCGCCGCCGCCCACCTCGGCGTTCGCCTCGTCCTCCCGCCCGAGGAGCGAGAGACTCGCGTCGAGGAGCTGCAGATGCACGCGCTCGTCGCCCGCTTCGAGGCAGAGCTGTCGCCTGATCTCGATCTCCTGATCGTCCACGGATCGCACGACGTCCACAACGATCACCAGATCGTCCATCGCGCTGCACTCGCCGCCGTCCGTCGCAGCCGTTGCGACATCCTCGCCTTCGCCACCCGCCTCCCCGCCGGCTCGGCACCACCGCCACCGACCTGTGTCATCGATATCTCGTCGTCGATCGACCGCAAGCTCGCCGCCGTGGCGGAGCACGTCTCGCAGTTCCCACCGACGTTCGCCGAGATGCGCCGCGACGTCGCGCGCACGCTTGGTCACGCGCATGGCGTGCCGTACGCGGAGGTCTTCGAGGTTCTCCGGATCACCTGTTAGTCGAAGCGGTCTTCATCCGATCGCCATCCCTATGCCTTCGCGTACGGCCGACCCGACGTGATCCCGTACTCCATCAACGGGATCTCGGCAGCCCCACCCGAGCCGGTGCCGCCCGGATTCCAGATCACGACCGGCCCACCGACGTCGTTCGAATCGAGGCTCGACGCGACACGTGCACGCAGGTCGCGCACCTGATCGAGATCCAGCTCGCTGTCATCGCGCAGCACCGTCACCAGGAACAGCTGCCGCCTCGCGACCGCCACCGCGACCTGACGCTCGTCGAATGCCACCGAGATCACCTGGCCCGCGAACAGGCGATCGTTCAGGTCGTCGCTCTTCATTCGAAGCATCACGAGCGCGACGAGCGACAGCGCTTCTTCCTCGCTCAGCTCGCCGGCGAGCGCGATCGTGCTGCCATCTCGATCGACCAGCGCCGCCGCCTTCAAGCCGCCACCGATCGCGCGCCTCAACATCACTTCGTAAAAGCGATCATTCACTCGACGAATATACGCCTCGTCACCACCGAGTCCGCAATCGGGCTTTTCCCGATCAGAGCCAGTTGCCTTCGATCTCGAGCTGCCACGGTGCCGCGGCAGAACAGCTCACACCGACGGGGCGAACCTCGATCGAAACGTCGCGGTCGTCATCGAGGCCGTTCGGGACGAAGCCCTCGCCCCACTCCGCACGGTCGAGCTTCTCCGCGCCGGTGATCGTCTTGGTGCCGGTGGTCGTCGTGCACTCGACCACATCGCTCCCCGCGTTGAGATACACGAAGACGTCGTAGTCATTGCTCGCGGGTGACGTGAGCTTTGCCGACATCCGCAGCGCCAACCCGGGGACATCCTCGTCGTCCTCGGTCACCCGCACGCGGAACCAGGCCGCCTGGTGACCCATCGCACTCAACTTGAGGTTGTTGGTGTCACCGCTCACCGTGCCGAGCTGGACCGCGGCCTGGCAGGTCGCCGTGCTCGGGCACAGGTTCATCGGCGGCGAGTCCAGCGGAATCTCCAGCGCGTCCGGTGGCGGCGAATCCGGCGAATCGACCGGCGGCTTGCCCGAGTCCGGCGGCGTGATCTCCGAGCCGGCGCTCGCGCACCCGAGGAACAGCAACGGAACCCACCGATGCAACATCGTCCCCGACGCTACCACGCGCGTTTCACCCTCGACGATGGTTTTTCTGACCGCCGCTGGCGGTGAACACGATCACGGACATAGCGGGAACTGCGCCGAGCCCGAACGGGTGACGTCGTCGCCGAGCTCCACCCCCGACATCCTCGAGCACGTGCCCGCGCGTATCTGTCACCCGCAACGCGTACGGCCCGTCGCCCAGCCCGCTCGCCTCGACGAAGTAGTTGTACTCGAGGCGCGCGATCTCCACGTACGCGCCGTCACGTTCGACTTCCACCTTCGCGATCGGATACCGGTGATTGCGGAGCTGGATCGCGGCGTAGAACGGATTCACGCCGTCCTTGAAGTGATACGCGATCGGTCCGCTGACCTCGCACGCCACCTGGCGCCACGTGATCTCCACCCGCCCGGCCGAGAGCGGCGCGATCATCCCGAACGCCTCGCGACTCAGATCGACGTCACCCTTCGCGCAGCCTGGACACTGATCGACGATCCGGACGACCACGCTCCCATCCGGTCCGTCGACCTCCACACACGAGCCGCACAGGTCCGCGGTCCCGTAATCGGCCTGGTTCATCGCGGCGACCATCAGGTCACCGGGCGATGGATCGAAGCTGCAGTTCCCCGCGCCGGTCGCGTCGTAGAACGTGGCCTCGCCGGTGGCATCGCCCGGCGCCGCTTCGCAGCTCCCACCGACATCATCGTCACCAGGATCGACTTGCGCTTGATCTTCATTATTTCCCCCTCCAGCTCTCGATTGCATGACGTGCTGCCTCCGCCGGCTGCCCCGATGTCGATGTGGCGAACAACTCCAGTGCTTCGATCACGACTGCGCGCTGGTCAGCGTTCAGGTGCTTCGCGATCTTGTCGAATCGCGGCTCGGAATCTCGATCGAGCACCAGCACCAACGTGTCGGGGGCCGAAGTCTTCGTGCCGTCCTCGACCAGTGATCGCAAGAACGCCGGCAGCACCGCGACGAAGTGCTTCGGCTCCATGAAGCTGAGCACGTCACTCCGCCTCCCGATCAACGTCTGATCGAGCTCCGTCCACTGCTTCCCGTCGACGGCATTGCGAAACTCGCCGTCAGAAGGCATGTTCCCCTTTCTCTCAACCCAGACGAGAGCGCAAGCGGGTCGTCGCAACGACTTATCATCCTGATCACACACGTAATTCAGGGAGCAAGCCAGCTCACCAAGTTGCTCGCCACCGATCCCGTCGTCGTGCACGGGGTCTCTGGCCGGGTGGTACGAGTGGATGTCGCCCACCAGCCGCGAGCCTGGTTGCAGACGCGTTCGACGATCAGCGGTCTGTGATCGTGGCAGCGCTGGTGATCATTCCGCGTCAATTCTTCAGCGCGCAACACCCACAAAAAGCCTTGGCGAGGGCGTACACGCCGAAGCCGTGGGACCATGACGGCATCGTCAACACTGCCTCGATGTTCTGGCCGAACGTCAAGGAGACCTTGCGATCTGCTTGGCTCCGACTGCGAGTTCGGAGAGACTCAGTTCAAGGCGATGTGGGACGACGTCTTCAACTTCGCTGGGGTCTAGTGGCTCGCAAGCGCAAGCCGAACGAGATCGACGATGCCGAGGACGTGCTCGCCGGGCGCCGGACACCCGATGCCAGCGATCTGCTCGACCTGGTTCACGCGATCAACCCGACCGCGCGTGAGGTCGACGAGCGTGAACGATTCCGTCGCTACGCGTTGAAGTCCAAGCTCCAGAGCCTGCTGATCCGCAACTTCGGTGACGAGCTGACCGTCACCGCCAACGTGGGTGGGGTGGTCGCGATCGCCCATCGCTATCGCGGTCGCGATGCATGTCACGCGCGGCTCGACACGCTCGATCTCGATGCGCGTGCGTGGGTGCAGTGGAGGCTCGACACCGGCGACGACGACGATCCGGTCCATGCCTCGAGCTCCTCCGGTGACGCGCCCGCGAGCCCGCTCGACCGCGGTCGCCAGGCCCTCGCCGACTACGACTACGACACCGCGCGCACGTTCTACGAGGAGGCGCTCGCGGCATCACCACACGATGTCGGCGCCGCCCGCGCCTTGCTCGAGTTGCTCGTCGATCTACTCGCACAGGATGGCGACGCCCTCGCTCTCGCCGAGAGGCTGCCTTCCGCCATGCTCGCGGATTCCGAGATTCGCAGCTTGCTCGCGCTCGCGACCGCACGCGCCGGAGATCCGAAACGCGCGCGCCGCTGGCTCGCCGACATCGCCGGTCCGCGCGCGACCGAGGCCTGGATCGTGCTCGCACGCGCCGCGCTCGCGCTCGAGGCCTTCGACGAGGTCGAGCGTGCGATTCGAGAGGCCGAGGCCGGCGATCCGTCGAATCCGGCGTCGGTCGAGATCCGGATGGAGCTTGCTGCGCGTCGTCGCGAGTTGCGCGCCCCCGATGAGGCCCGCCTCGAGGCGCTCACCGCGGATGATGCGACGGTGCGAACGCAGGCACGCGAGGTCCTCGCACGCTGGCCTGACAGCGCTGTCGCGGCAAAGCTCCTCAACGCGATCGATCAACGCGATCGACAACGCGAGCGCTCCAGGCTGATCGCCGCCGCCGAGGCCGCCCTCGAAACGGATCTACCTCGTGCACGCGAGCTCGTCGATCGCGCCGCCGCGCTCGGTGAGGGTGAGGGTGAGGTGAAGGAGCTCGCCGCTCGGATCGCGCGTGCCGAGGCGTCGGTGCGCGAGGTGCGTCATGCCGCACAGGTCGCGCACGTCGTCGAGCTGGGTTCGAATGGTTACGCCACGTATCTCGCCCTCGAGCCCGCGCTTCGCGAACGCGTGCGAGCCCTCGACGCACGGCCCGCGTTTGGTTGGCTGGATGCGCTTCGATCGAAGACGGCGGTCGCGGCGGTGCAAGCGCTCGAGCGTGCGCTCGCGGCGGAGACGGCTGATCCTGCCCTTGCCTCGCGGCTCCTCGAGGAGCACGAGCTCGACCTGCGTGATGCCCGACAGCTCCGCGATCGCCTTCGCGAGGCACGCCGTGCTCGACAGCTCCAGCTGCTCGCCGACGCACGTGCGGCGTGGCCTGATGTCGAGCGCACCGGGCACCTCCTCGACCAGCTCGAGCTTCGCACGCTCGATCCCGAGTCGCGCGCTCTCGCCACCGAGCTCGTCGACACCGTGCGACGTCATCGCGAGCGCACCAATCGACTCGTCCAGGTCGATGCCTTGATCGCCGATCGCCGTCTCCTCGAGGCACGTCACGAGCTGGAACGATTTCCCGACGACGCGCAGCGCCTCGCCGATGTCCGCGCCGCGATCCGTGCCACCTGGCCCATGCAGCAGGCCGCGCCAGGTCCGATCGATCTCCAGCGGCTCGGAGCGGTGCTCGGCCCGCTCCCCTATCGACCCGAACCAGAACCATCGGTGACTTCCGCCGGTGAGGTCGTGCTCGCGACGGTCCACGATCGGCTCGCGATCGTCGCGGTCCTCGACCTCGAACGCGATCGCATGGAGCTGCGATCGGTCGTCACGCCGGCGCCGCTCGGCCACCACCATACGTCCCGCCTCGACGGCGAGCGGCTCTGGATCGTAGGACAAGCCTGGCTCGTCCAGCTCGACTGGCGTTCGGGCGAGCTCTGTCGCTGGCACTCGCTCGCCGAGCTCATTCCACCCGAGCACACCGTCGAGCGGATCTTCCTGCTGCCGCGCGACTCGGTGATGTGGATCGAGACGCGGCACCTGGAGAGTGGCGAGCGCGTCCAGCTGGTCGACCTCGACACCTGGCGCGTGATCCGCACGCCCACCAAACAGAGCTACCACTACGAGGTCCCCGGAGAGCCCGCAAGGATCGCGGAGTTCGACTCCTACACGGGTGCTACCGTCTACGACGGTCGTGCTCGTCTCGTCGGCGAGCTCGTCCAGCTCGCCAGACAGCGCGTCTCGTCGCTCGTCCGTCATCCGCTCGAGGAGGGCTTGATCGCGGCAGTCTCGGAGGACGTCGACGACGACACCTCCAGCGAGCTCGTGCTCGTCGAGCTGTTCGGGGGAACCACCCGTCGCAAGCTCCCGCTCCCAGGCACCGACCCCGATCGGATCTTCTCGCTGGTCTCCGCGCGCGCCGATCAGCACCTCTTCGCCTTCTATCGCGACGGCGAAGGCGCCTCGCTGATCGCCATCCGAGCGACCGACATGACCATCGCCTACCGGGTCCCGGCACCGATCGACTGCACGCTCGTTCACGACGTCGCCTGCCAGCGCGCCTACGCGATCTGGGATTCCGCCGAGCTCGGCATCGTGCGTCTCGGTGCCAGCCCACCCGAGCTCGGCACAGGCGCCACGTTCGAACAACTCCCCTCCTTCAAGCGTCCCTTCTACTGCGCCTATGCCACCAAGCCCCATCTGCTCGAGCCCGCCGAGGATGCCACGCGTGACCACCAGTGGGATCGTGTTCGCGACCTGCTAGCCGCGATCTCACCCGACGATCTCGACGAAGGCCACCGGCCACACTTTCACCACCTCCGAGGCCTCGCCTTCGCGCGCACCGGGGATCTCGTCGCTGCCACGAATGCCTGGCAAACTGGTCGGGCCCTACTGGAAGACCGCCTGTTTCCGTGTCCGTTCGACGCCTGTCTCGGCATCACGACCCAGCTTCCAGATCCACTGCCCGACACCTGGTGGGATCACACCACCTCGCCGCTCCGTCAGCTCCGCGGTGCGATCGCGACCGCCGATGCCTGCCGTGCCCACGACGATCTCGCGGGTGCGCTCGCCGCGCTCCAACGGCGCGCTGTCTACCGTTCGCGAGAGATCCAGAGCCTTGCCCGTCTGGCCGATCTCATGCTCACGACCGAGCTCGTCGATCCGTTCGAACGCACGTGCGTGCTCGCGTCGTTCCTCGATGCCTTCACGAATCTGCGCTCCAACGATCTGCCGATCGCCGATGCATGGAGCGCTGAGACCATCGCCCTCGTCGCAGCGCGCGCGCGCCAGCGCCTCGGCTTCTAGCTCGAGCGGCCCGTGGCCGTCGTTCAACCCGGCCTGTCACGGACCCCGCGGCTTTCTGGCCATGCATCGAGCGCTGCCGCAGACCGCGCGAGCTGTGGAATCGCACCTTCGAGAACCTCACGGGACCCGGCCGGTCCTCACCTTCCGCGAGCCCTTCCGCGCGCCCTCGAGCCCGCGCTTCGGCGTGGGCACACGTCATCGTCATCGTCATCGTCATCGTCATCGTCATCGTCATCGTCATCGTCATCGTCATCGTCATCGTCATCGTC
>Ga0105049_10010571_pt1 | contig 10591 bp, 11 predicted proteins | sample MAT06_FD_78087 | JGI IMG/M metagenome (GOLD analysis project Ga0105049, IMG submission 78087) | Freshwater microbial communities from Lake Fryxell liftoff mats and glacier meltwater in Antarctica - MAT-06 | ecosystem: Environmental > Aquatic > Freshwater > Ice > Liftoff microbial mat | place... | reverse complement strand
GTCCACGATTGCCGGTTCGATGATGTCGGTCGTGGGAGTTACGTTCTCCATGACCTTGGTGGCACTGGCGATGGCTTCGAGCCAATATACCTCGCGCATCCTGCGGAATTTCATGCGCAGCCGCGTTACGCAGGCGGTACTCGGAACCTTTGCGGGCATTTTTACGTATTGCCTGATCGTGTTGCGGACGATTCGTGGCGGCGACGAGGGCGCGTTTGTTCCAAACCTGGCGGTCTTCGTCGGCTTTGTGCTGGCGGTCGGCGGCGTGGGCGTGCTCATTTTCTTCATTCATCACGTCGCCTCCTCCATCCAGGCTTCCAGCATCATTGCGTCCGTCGCTCACGAAACTATTCAGGCCATTGACCGGTTATTTCCAAAACAACTGGGTCACAGCCCAGCCGAAGCCGATGATGACCCATCGCCACCCCCGCTGGCCGGGCGGAAGTGGCGCACCGTGCCGGCGAGGGAGAGCGGTTACATTCAGAGCGTGGATAACGCCGCACTCGTGCGCCTCGCGCGGGACCGGAAAACCGTCGTGCGGATGGAGCGCGGCATCGGCGAATTCGTGGTCCAGAACACCGCGTTGGTTTCGCTTGGTCGCGAAAATCCGCTGGACCCCGGGACGACGGACGCGCTACAGGCGGCTTTCAGTCTCAGCCGCCATCGCACGGTGGAACAGGACGCGGTTTTTGGCATCCGGCAGCTCGTGGATGTGGCGTTGAAAGCACTCTCGCCCGGCATCAACGACACCACGACGGCCGTGACGTGCGTGGATTATCTGACGACGATTCTGGCGCGGCTTGCGCCTCGGCATATTCCTGCATCGCACCGCTACGAGGGCGGGGAACTGCGAGTGATTGCCATCGGCCCGACCTTTCAAAGCCTGCTGTCCGAAGCCTTCGATCAAATCCGGGAGAGCGCCAAGGGCAATCTCGCCATCATGCTGCGGATGCTCGCCGCACTTCAAACCATCGCCAGTCTCACGGCCAATCCAAGCCGGCGGCAGGCGCTCCGTGAACAACTGGAATGCATCGCCGAATCGGCCGCACGCACCATCGAGTCCCCGCACGACCGGGCACGGTTGGAGAGCCGCCTGACGCGTGTGCGCGAAGCGCTCGAAACAGAACCGATTTTATCAACACCCGAAAAAACGACTAAAGCATGAAAACGAAAATCAACTCCCAGGATTTCCGGGTGCCGCCCGGCGAAAAAGTTTCGCTCAAGAAGTGGCCGACCCTCGTGAAGCCGATCTGCAAGTCAAAGAAGCGGTATAAAAAAGTCCTCGAAGAACAAGTGGAGAAGTTGAGCGATCTGCAACGGCTTCATTACGCGTCAAACCGCTATGCCTTGCTGCTAATTTTTCAGGCGATGGACGCCGCCGGTAAGGACGGCGCGATCCGGCACGTCATGTCCGGGGTCAATCCGCAAGGCTGCCAGGTGTTCAGTTTCCAGCAGCCGAGCGCCGAGGAACTCGAACATGATTTTCTTTGGCGCACCACCCGCCGGCTGCCGGAACGCGGACGGATCGGCATTTTCAACCGGTCCTATTACGAGGAGGTGCTCATCGTTCGCGTGCATCCGGAATTGCTCCACGCCCAAGGGTTGCCCGACGGTTCGATCGCGGCGCAGGCGATCTGGAAAGAGCGGTATCGCTCGATCGTGGAGTTGGAGGAGCATCTGCACCGCAACGGCACGCGCGTGCTGAAATTCTTTCTGCACCTGTCCAAGGACGAACAACGGCAGCGTTTCCTCGCGCGCATTGACGAGCCGGATAAGAATTGGAAATTCAGCCTGGCGGACGTTCACGAGCGGAAATACTGGAAGCAGTACATGCAGGCTTATGAGGATTGTCTGACTGCGACCAGCACCCGGCACGCGCCCTGGTATGTCGTTCCCGCTGATGACAAGGAGAATGCTCGGTTGATTATTTCTCAAATTGTTCTGGATGCGTTCAAAGATCTGAAGATGGCGTATCCCAAGACCACCGCGAAACGGCGGCAAGAATTGAAATCCATCCGCAAACGGCTCTGAAATCCCAACGAGACCAAACGGGTGATCGAAGCCATTGTCGCGTGCCTAGGGTGAACACCTCATAGCAAACGGCCAGCACACGGTCTAGCATCTTAATGGGATGACTTCTCGAAGCGGGCATTCGCATCGTGGACCGTTGTTCAACCATCGAACTTCAAGTAGTCATGAACGATAAGCCCCATCCAGAGAATCTCGGCGTGGTTGCCTCGGTGCGCGGCAGTGTTGTGGATGTGCGCTTCGACGAGCAGTTGCCGGCGATCTATTCGGTGCTGCGCGCGGGCGAGGACGGACGCATCGTCATCGAAGTGTTGGCGCAACGCGATGAACGGCATGTGCGCGGGATCGCGTTGACGCCCACGCAAGGGCTGGCGCGCGGCATGACCGTGACGGATTCAGGCGGGCCGTTGAAAGCGCCGGTGGGCAAGGGGATTCTCTCGCGTATGTTCGATGTGTTCGGCAATCCGATTGACCGGCAACCGGCGCTCGCGGACATCCAATGGCGTTCAGTGCATCGCGCGCCGCCGCCGCTGGCGCGTCGATCCACCAAGTCGGAGATCTTTGAGACCGGCATCAAGGTCATTGATGTGCTCGTGCCTCTGGAGAGCGGCGGCAAGGCCGGTCTGTTCGGCGGGGCGGGCGTGGGCAAGACGGTGTTGCTCACCGAGATGATTCACAATATGCTCGAACACCAGAAAGGCGTCAGCATTTTCTGCGGCATCGGCGAACGCAGCCGCGAAGGCGAGGAGTTGTACCGGGAGATGAAAGACGCCGGGGTGTTGGCGAGCATGGTGATGATCTTCGGCCAGATGAACGAGCCGCCGGGTGCCCGGTTCCGCGTCGGCCACGCCGCGCTGACGATGGCCGAGTATTTCCGCGACGATGAGCAACGGGATGTGCTGCTGTTGATTGATAACATTTTCCGGTTCATCCAGGCCGGCTCGGAAGTGTCCGGGTTGATGGGACAAATGCCGTCGCGGCTGGGGTATCAACCGACGATGGGCACGGAACTGTCGGCGTTGGAGGAACGTATCGCCAACACCGATACCGGCGCGATCACTTCGATCCAGGCGGTGTATGTGCCGGCGGATGATTTCACTGATCCGGCGGCGGTGCATACGTTCTCGCATCTCTCCGCCTCGATCGTGCTGTCGCGCAAACGGGCGAGTGAAGGCCTGTACCCGGCCATTGACCCGCTGCAATCCAGTTCCAAGATGGCCACGCCGGGCGGTGTCGGCGAACGGCATTACGCGCTGGCGCAGGAAATCCGGCGGACGCTCGCGCAATACGCCGATCTCAAGGACATCATTGCCATGCTCGGCCTGGAACAGCTGGCGCCGGAGGACCGCAACGTGGTGGCCCGCGCCCGCCGGTTGGAGCGATTTCTCACCCAGCCCTTCTTCACGACCGAGCAATTCACCGGACTCAAAGGAAAACTCGTCAGCCTGAAAGATGCGCTGGATGGCTGTGAGCGAATCCTCCACGACGAATTCCAAGACCACCCCGAAAGCGCGCTCTACATGATCGGGACGATTGACGAAGCGAAGGGGAAAACGAAACATGAACCTTAAAGTTCTCCTGCCGTTCCAAATCTTCGCCGAGAAAGCCGGCGTGACACGCATTGTGGCGGAGACGCGCGACGGATCGTTTGGGATCTTGCCCCACCGGCTCGACTGCGTCGCGTCGCTCGCGCCGGGGATTCTGATTTACGAAACCGCCGCGGACGGCGAGGTGTATGTGGCCGTGGATGAAGGGGTGCTGGTCAAGACCGGTCCGGACGTGCTCGTTTCCGTGCGCCGCGCCATGGGCGGAACGGACCTGAATCAACTGCGCGATTCGGTGGAACAGGAGTTCCTGACCGTGGACGAACACGAGCAAAGCGTGCGCGCGGTCATGACGAAATTGGAGACGGGATTTCTCCGTCGCTTCGCGACTTTTCAACATGAATGACGAGCCGACAAAAAAGACCTCGAAAGACGAGCCAACCCTGGCCGGGCAGGTCGGCGCGAAGGCGGCGCGCAAACTCCGGGCGCAACGGCATACGACGCGCGGTGTCTGGTTTGGCCTCGGCATGATGGGACTGATCGGTTGGTCGGTGGCGATTCCGACGTTGCTCGGCGCGGGACTGGGGCTTTGGTTGGACAGCCGGTATCCGGGCGGCCGATCCTGGACGTTGGCGCTGTTGGTGGCCGGCCTCGTGCTCGGTTGCGTGAATGCGTGGCGTTGGGTCGCCAAGGAAGACCAGGCGATGCGGGACGAACAGGAGGACAAGGATGAATGACGCGTTCGCATTGATCCTGTCCGGGCTGGCAGGCGGAGTGATCGGCGCGATATTCTTCGGCGGCCTGTGGTGGACGGTGCGCAAAGGCGTGGCGTCCCCGCGACCGGCGCTGTGGTTTTTCGGCAGCCTGTTGCTGCGAACGGCGATTACTCTCGCGGGGTTTTACCTGGTGGTCGCCGGCGGTCATTGGGAGCGGCTGTTGCTGTGTCTCCTTGGATTTGTGATCGCGCGTGTCGTCGTGACGCGGTTAACTCGGCCGCCGCTGGAGGTCCGCCATGCGCCTGAGTCCTGACGAGATTATTTTCTGGCAATCCGGGTTTTTCAAACTCAACGCCACGATTGTGTTCACGTGGGCGCTGATGCTCGTGCTGGCGGTCGGCGCAAAACTGATCACCCGCAAACTGTCCACGGAACACCAGCGTTCCCGCTGGCAGAACCTGTTAGAAATCGTCGTCACCGCCATCGCAAAACAGATCGAGGAAATCGGCCTGCGCCCGCCGGAGAAGTATCTCGGTTTTCTCGGCACGTTGTTTCTGTTCGTGGCCGCGGCCAGCCTCTGCACCGTGATCCCCGGCTACGAACCGCCGACCGGCTCGCTCTCGACCACGGCGGCGCTCGCGTTGTGCGTGTTAGTGGCCGTGCCCATCTTCGGCATCAGCGAACAAGGGCTGGCCGGCTACCTCAAATCCTACGTGAAGCCGACGTTCATCATGCTGCCGTTTAACATCATCAGCGAAATCTCCCGCACACTCGCGTTGGCCGTCCGTCTGTTCGGCAACATGATGAGCGGGGGGATGATTATCGCGATTCTGCTGACCATCACGCCGTTCATCTTTCCCATCGTCATGACGCTGCTCGGTCTGCTCACCGGCATGGTGCAAGCCTACATCTTCAGCATCCTGGCCGCCGTATACATCGCCGCCGGCACCCGCACGCGCGAACCCAAGCCGGCACCCGCACCACAAACATGAAACCACAAGCAACCAACGAAAGGACACACCATGGATAACATGACAATCATCGCGGTGGCATCAATCGTCACTGCCGGCATTACCACCGGTTTCGGCACGATGGCCCCGGCATTGGGCGAAGGGAAAGCCGTGGCGACGGCGCTCTCGTCGCTCGCACAACAACCCGACGCCTCCGCCACCATCACCCGGACATTGTTCGTCGGCCTGGCAATGATCGAGTCCACGGCCATCTACTGTTTCGTGGTCTCGATGATTCTCATCTTCGCCAACCCGTTCTGGAATCACGTCATCGCTGAAACTGCAGGAAAGTAACCCATGCTCATTGACTGGTTCACCGTCGGCGCGCAAGTGCTCAACTTCGTCATCCTCGTCTGGTTGATGAAACGGTTTTTGTACAAACCCATCCTCAACGCCATTGACGCGCGGGAAAAGCGGATCGCTGCGCAAATTACCGACGCCGACACGAAGAAAGCCGAAGCCAAAAAGGAGCGCGACGAGTTTGAGCAGAAGAACGAGGAGTTCGACCAGCAACGCGCCGCGCTCTTGAAAAAGGCCACGGACGAGGCGACCGCCGAACGGCAGCGACTCCTCGACGATGCACGCAAGGCGGCCGACGCCCTGAGCGCCAAACGCCAGGAAACACTCCGCGCTGACGCTAAGAACCTGAATCAAGCCATCAGCCGCCGCACCCAGCAAGAAGTCTTTGCCATCGCACGCAAGGCGCTGACGGACCTCGCGACGACTGGCCTCGAACAACGCCTGGGCGAAGTGTTCACGCGCCGGTTGCGCGAGCTGGACGGCGAGGCGAAAACAAAACTCGCCGCCGCCCTCAAGACCGCGCCTGACCCCGCGCTCGTGCGCAGCGCGTTTGACCTCCCGGCGGAGCAACGCGCCGCGATCCAAACCGCACTCAACGAAACCTTCGCCGCTGACATTCCCCTCCGCTTCGAGACCGCGCCGGATTTGGTCAGCGGAATCGAGTTCACCACGAACGGACAAAAAGTAGCCTGGAGCATTGCCGACTATCTCACATCGCTGGAAAAAGGCGTCAGCGAACTTCTCAAAGCGAAAGACAAACCGGAAGCCAAGGCCTCGTGAACATCGCGCCGGACAATTTACAGAGCGTTTTCGACCACGCGTTCGCCGGTATCAGCCAGGTGCGGGAAGGGTTCGCGCCGCAACTGACGCCGCGCGAGGTGGGGACGATCACGAATGTTTCCACCGGCATCGCCAAGGTTGCCGGCTTGCCGAGCGTGGGGTTTGAGGAGTTGGTCAAGTTTTCCGGCGGCGGGTTTGGCATCGCCTTCAATCTGGACGAGGACGAGATCGGCGTCGTATTGCTCGGCGACTACGCGCATCTGCACGCCGGCGCGGAAGTGGAGCGCACGGGCCGGGTGATGGACGTGGCCGTGGGCGACAGATTGCTGGGACGGGTCATTGACCCACTCGGCCGGCCACTCGATGGCCACGGGCCGGTGGCTACCGGCGAACGCCTGCCGATTGAACGCCCCGCGCCGCCCATCATGGATCGCGCGCCGGTCACCGATCCGCTCCAGACCGGACTCAAAGTCATTGATGCGCTCATTCCCATCGGGCGCGGTCAGCGCGAGTTGATTCTGGGTGACCGGCAGACCGGCAAGACCGCCATCGCGCTCGACACCATCCTCAACCAGCGCGGCCGGGATGTCGTGTGCGTTTATTGCGCCATTGGCCAACGCGCCTCCGCGGTGGCCAAAGCCGTCGCCATTCTGCGCGAGAAAGGCGCGCTCGAATACACCGTCGTCGTCGTGACCGAAGGCAACGATCCGCCGGGTCTCGCCTACATCGCGCCGTACGCCGCGACCAGTATCGCCGAGCATTTCATGGAAGCGGGGCGCGACGTGTTGATCGTCTATGACGACCTCACGCAACACGCCCGCGCCTATCGCGAGCTTTCCCTACTGCTGCGCCGCCCGCCCGGCCGCGAAGCGTTTCCCGGCGACATTTTCTATATTCATTCGCGGTTGCTGGAACGGGCGACGCATCTGCGCGAGGAACGCGGCGGCGGTTCGCTCACCGCCCTGCCCATCATCGAGACCGAAGCACAGAACATTTCCGCCTACATCCCGACCAACCTGATTTCCATCACCGACGGCCAGATTTATCTTTCGCCGACGCTGTTCGCCTTGGGCGTGTTGCCGGCGGTGGATGTTGGCAAATCCGTGTCGCGTGTTGGCGGCAAGGCGCAACGGGCGACTTACCGGGCGGTGGCCGGCGATCTCAAACTCGCCTACGCGCAGTTCGAGGAATTGGAAACCTTCGCCCGGTTCGGCGCGCGCTTGGACGAAGACACCCGCAAGACCATCGAGCACGGCCGGCGTATCCGCGCCTGTCTCAAGCAACCGGAATTCGCCCCGGTTACCGTGGCCGCGCAAATCGCCATCCTGCTGGCGTTGAGCGCGGACCTGTTCGACCCGGTGCCGATGGACCAGATGACCGACGCCGAGCACGCCGTGCAGGAAGCGGCGGCGAACATCCCGGCGGAGGTGCGCGCGCGGTTCGCGACCGCCAAGAAATTGACCGACGAAGATCGCCAGACGATTGTCGAAATCGCCCGGCAAGCGCTCACCCGTTTCCACCCCACGCTGGTATGAGCGCCACCACCGCCAGCTTGCGCCGCAAAATCACCAGCGCCGGCGATCTGCAATCCGTCGTCCGCACGATGAAAGCTCTGGCCGCTTCGAGTATCGGCCAATACGAAAAATCGGTGCGCGCGTTGAGCGACTACTACCGGACCGTGGAACTGGGGTTGGGCGTCTGCTTTCGGGAAGGCGCGCCGGCACCCGTGATCCCCGGCGCAACAAAACAAACCGCTGTCGGCGCGGTCGTGTTTGGTTCTGACCAAGGATTGGTCGGGCAGTTTAATGACGTGGTTGCCGACTTTGCAATCGAGTCGCTCGCCGCGCTGCCCGGTAAACCGCAAGTCTGGGCGGTCGGCGAGCGCGTTCATGCCCGGCTGGACGATGCGGGATTGCCGTTGGCGGGACTTTTCACCGTGCCAAGTTCAGTCAAAGCCATCGCGCCGCTCATCGGCCAGATTCTCGTCGAAAGCGAAACGCGCCGCAGCCGGGGTGAAATCGCCGCGCTCCACCTCTTTTACAACCGCCCCACGTCCGGGGCGGTTTATGCGCCGGTCAGTCAACGACTGTTGCCATTGGATGAAACCTGGCGCAACGAACTCGCCGCCCGGCCGTGGCCGACGGGCAATTTGCCCGAGGTGGTGGGCGGACCGACCGCGACGTTGCGGGCGTTGATTCGCGAATATCTTTTCGTCTCGCTGTTCCGGGCGTGCGCCGAATCCCTCGCGAGCGAGAACGCCAGTCGCCTGGCGGCGATGGAACGCGCTGATCGCAACATTGACGAGTTGCTGGAGAATCTCGAGGGCAACTTCCACCGGCTACGGCAGAGTTCGATTGACGAGGAACTTTTCGATGTGATCGCCGGCTACGAATTGTTGGCGAAAGAAAACTTACCGGAGCGCAGGGCCGCCCGACAATGATCAGCACTATGTCCCAATCATCCCCTGAAGCGTTCGCGCCGCCGCCGTGGCATCGGACAAAGATCGTCTGCACGTTAGGGCCAGCGACCGACCCGCCCGGGGTGTTGGAACGATTGATTAGTGCCGGCATGGATGTGGCGCGGCTCAACATGTCGCACGGCGACCACGCCGAGCACGCCCGGCGGATTGAACAGGTGCGGCAACTGGCGCGGGAGATGGAGCAGCCTGTGGCGGTCCTGATTGATTTGCCGGGGCCGAAGTTTCGCGTGGGCAATTTGCCCGACGGTTCGCGCGAACTGCGTCAGGGCGCGACCGTGATTCTGACAACCGAATCGGATGATCCGACCGAGTTGCCGGTGCGGCAGCCGGCGTTGTTGCGGGCGCTGGGCGCGGGCGAGTCGGTGTATCTCGCGGACGGTTCGATCAAGCTTCAGGTGAAAGTCACCGCCGTAGATCGAGTCGTTTGCGAGGTGCTGGTTGGTGGGACGGTGCGATCCGGTTCGGGCATCAATGTTCCCGAATCCAAACTCACCGCGTTGGTCCCGACCGACGACGACCGCCGGCACATCGCGTTTGCGGTGGCGCAGCAGACGGAATGGTTGGGCGTGTCGTTTGTCCAGTGTGCCGATGATCTGGTGCGCGTTCGCGCGTTGCTTCCGGCCGGACCGCAGCCGTTGTTGATGGCCAAGATCGAGAAACGACAGGCGCTGGCGGAACTCGACGCAATTCTGGAGGCGGCTGATGGCGTGATGGTGGCGCGTGGGGACTTGGGCGTGGAAACCGATCTGGCGGAGATTCCGCTGGTCCAGAAACGGATCATCGCGCAAGCCAATGCCCGGGCGCGGCCGGTCATCACCGCCACGCAGATGCTCGAATCCATGGTCGAGCACCCACAGCCGACCCGCGCGGAGGTGACCGATGTCGCCAATGCGGTGCTGGATGGAACCGACGGGGTGATGCTTTCCGCCGAGACCGCCATCGGACGATTCCCGGTGGCGGCGGTGAAGATTTTGCAGCGGGTGCTGACAGCGACAGAAACCGAATACGCCACCGGTATGGCGCGTGACCGGCTCCGGGCGAGCGAGGCAAGTGCGGCGGAAGATTCCATCAGCTTTGTTGCCTGCCAGCTTGCGGCGCGTCTCAACGCCAAAGCCATCATCGCGCCCGTCCGTGACCTGACGACGGCGCTGGCGCTTGTCCGATTCAAGCCGCAAGCGCCGCTGGTGGCGGTGACCGACTCCGGGAGTTTGAGCCGGCAACTCGCGATGGTGTGGGGAGTATCGCCCTTGTTGGCAGCGACAGTCGAACCGGCGGCGAGCCTTGCCCAAGCTCGGCGCTGGCTGTTCGCGCACCAGCTTGCCCATCCCGGCGATTCAGCCGTGGTGCTGTCCGCCTCCGTTCCGGGTCAGGAGAAGGTTGATACGCTGCGGATTTTCCAGTTGGAGGATGAGAAGTTTCAGGATAAATGACGTGGTGCGGGGGAAAGGCGAGCGGCGTGATTTGTGAGTGAACAGGCTACCGAGCTCAGATATGCGATCCGCCTGCGGACGGTGTTGAAGTATTTCGGTCAACTCTGCCTCGTGCTCGCGGCGCTGACGCTCGGGGCCGCACCGACGATGGCGGCTGACCCGGCTCGACGGCTTCATCATACCGCTGACGGTGTCCAGCCAGCGTTTGGCGAGGTCGGCAAAGACAATGGCCTTACCGGCTTTGGTGTTGAGTCGAGCAACCTTTTGGCGTAAGCCTTCAAGACGGCAGCGCGACAGTTTTTTG
>Ga0105049_10010570_pt1 | contig 10592 bp, 6 predicted proteins | sample MAT06_FD_78087 | JGI IMG/M metagenome (GOLD analysis project Ga0105049, IMG submission 78087) | Freshwater microbial communities from Lake Fryxell liftoff mats and glacier meltwater in Antarctica - MAT-06 | ecosystem: Environmental > Aquatic > Freshwater > Ice > Liftoff microbial mat | place... | reverse complement strand
GTATCATTTGGCGCAATATACCGAAATGATTGATAAACGAGATCCTAGTGACGACAAATCAACCAAATTCTTCGCAACAGTTTGAAAAGCCGACGATCTACCCGACCTTGGTCGTGGGGGTAGGCGGTATGGGCACCCATACGGTGCGCGCCGTCAAACGCCGGTTCCGCCAAGTGTGGAATGGCAATCAGCCGCCTGGTGCTAGTCGCAGTCAAGATAGCTTGCCCGGCATGATTCAGTTGATGGCGCTTGACACCGAGCCACTGGTCAATCGGCTGGATCAAGAACCCCTCTTTGCCGATGAATTCGCCTATATGGGCAAATTTGATGCAACTCGCTTGATTGATAATATCGATCAGCATCCCGAGATCGCACGCTGGTGGAATTACCCTTCGATTCCACTGGGCTATATTCACAACGGCGCTAAGCAATTGCGGCCAATTGGTCGCCTCTGTTTCTTTCGTAACTATGTCACCTTCAAGCAATTGATGGAAACCAAGCTGGCCAATCTGGACAAGATTCGCGACATGGAAGTGGCGCAGAATCGTGGCTTCCCCGTGGTGGGTAACCTGCAACTGATCTATGTTGTAGGCAGTCTGTGCGGCGGTACTGGTTCCGGCATGTTTATGGATGTGGCCCATCGCATTCGTGCCCAAGTGCGCAACAATGCACGCGTGGTAGGCATCTTCTTTCTGCCCGATGTCTTGGAAGCAGAGATCACCAGCGATCTACAGCGCCGACGCATTCGCGCCAACGCCTATGCCGCGCTAAAAGAGCTGAACTATTTTCAAGAAACCCAGCGCTTTAGTGTGCTCTATCCCAGCGAACAGCGCGAACTGCCCGATACACCCTATGCGCCGTTTGACTTTATTTTCTTGGTGGGGCGCACCAATCGCAGCGGCCATAGCCTGGCCCGCAAATCGGATGCCGAAAATATGGCGGCCCATTTGATTCAGATGACCGCCATCAGCCACCTGAGCAGCGAAATTCTGGGCATGGAAGTCAACGTCGTGCGCGAGCGGATGTTTGATCTAGCCGGTGCTGCCGGTGAAGCGGTTGACCGCCACCACCCCTACAAAAATGGCACCAATGGCAGTCCCGAGACGAAGCGCAATCGCAACTTCTTGGTCTATAGTAGCTTTGCTACCTCGGCCTTGGTTGCGCCGCATGAATCGCTGGTCGATTTCTGGCAGCGTGCCTTTGTCTCCGATCTGGTGCGTCGTTTCGCTTCCGGCCCCGTCATGACCGATCCGCGCTCGCCGCTGCCCGAAGGCGATCAACAGCGCGTACTAAATCTGTGGCAGGGCTTGTTGACCCAACTGCTGGCGCGCTATGCTGCCCTGGAGAACGACAAACTCGACAAGACACGCGAGGAGATTGAGGAGTTGCGCGGCGTCTGGCCCGGCTTTTGGGAACCCGTGGTGCAGACCATGCAACAAGCGCTGCACGACACAGGCATTCGCGGCGCGTTGGCGCTCTGCGATCTGATCGGCCCCTTGAGCGGCATGGGTGCGGCCCCCGAATCGTTGGTCCGCCAGCGTCTCTTTCTGATCAACGGCCACCCTGTGGCCGAAGAAAATCGGGTGCAGTGGCGACGTCTGTTGGCGCAACAAGGCGGCATGGGCGAGCAAGCGCAACAACTGGCAAGCACATTGGGCGATCTCTTTATGGTAGCGCTCAATCCACGGCGCGCCCGTGAGCGCGCCCGCGATATGGCTTCTGGCAAAGCCCGTTCGCGGCTCTACCAGAAACGTGATGCCGTAGAACAAGCATTGGTAACCCAATTAGGCAAACAGGCTGGTCGGCTACGCGAAGCACTGCGCAGCCAGTTGAATGCATGTACGCTGGCCTTGGCAAAATCGAATCAAGAAGCGGCCAAACTGGCCGACCGCATCGATCCGCGCGTCTCCGATGGCTATCCCAGCACCAGCACCTATTATGAACTGGAAACGGGCGCGGTTGGCCGCGATTATCTACCCCATTTTGTGCGTAACGCTGCGTCTTGCGTCACCGTTAGCGACTGGCAAAATGCCCTGAGCCCGCTCTTCCAACAACTGTTACAGAGCATCAATGCGGTCAGCCCCGATCACATTTATCAACATTTACTGGCAACGGTGGCGGACAATGCAGCCCTGTTGCATCGGGTGCATGAAACGGTGGACATCAACCACATTATTGGCGTGCAATATAGCGAAGAAGTCAAGCGTACCCGCCAACGGCCGGATAATCGTATTCATCAATGGCTCGACCGCCTTAGCCCCTACATTCGCTGGGATGCCGACCGCTACAGTTTCCACGAATCCAATCTGGAACATATCCGACTAGCCGCCGTGCCCGTGAGCCGTAAAGATGATTCGAAATTGCATGCTGCCACCGTAGGCCAAGAAGATATGAAATGGATTCCCACCGGCGATGCCACGCGCATGGACGCCGTTTGGATTGTGCATGGCTTGCCAGTCACGTTGTTGGAGCGGATCGAAGAGTATCGTGCGCAATATGAAAATCGCCTGGACTTTAACGTGCGCGATGAATTTCATCTCAATCCCGAGTGGAAAGATCTGCCCGAGATTACGCCCGATCATGAGGATCGCTTGCGCCGACCCGCTACCATGCCCCGTGTTGAGGTGCCGCCGCGGAGGGTGCCGTGATTGTTAGTTACGCCCATTCACGGGCAGCGATTCTCTGTTTTGGCGGTTGGGGTTTGCAGGTGATGTTGCATCTGCTGCCCCGGCTCCAGGCAGCCCAAGAACAGCGCGCAGCGCTCTCATCTAATCCGGCGGATTTGAGTCGCTTGACCAGCTTTGGCTCTGTCATGGCCGAACCGCTGATCGATCCGCACCAGCGCGCCCAATTTCATATTCGCCAGCCCAAACTGGATCAACCGTTACCGCCCTTCTATGTCGAGCGCACACTCAGTCGGTTGGAGCGCGATTTACCGCACGCTTTTGATGACCAAACGGCGGGCATCTTGACTGCGTCGGAGAAACATGCGTCGTTGCTCCTGCAGGCCACCGAGGCGATGCTGCACCCATTGGAAGTATCGGGACGCCCCTTTCAACTGCCGGTGACGGGGTTGAAACCAACCATGCCCGGCGCTACGGGGCAAACACAAAACCGCCTCCAGCGCGCCACGCGCCAGGACATCTTTCAGGCAGCGTTGGCCCATACGGTGCCAATTGCACGCCTCTTGGAAACGCATCTGCTCGATCCCATTCGCCAGGACGATCTGGTGGCCGACGATCCGTTTGTGCAGACCACACTGTATGTGATCGCACCGCTCTTTGAACCGCTCACGTCGGCGCTGATCTGGCCGCTGGTCGCGCAATTTATGGAGCGCATTGGGCAACGGCATGTGGCACAGGTGACGGCACTGTTTGCGACTGGCAGCTATGCCACCGATCTCACGCGTCCGGTGGAAGATGCCACGGCTTTTGCCGCGCTAGCCGAGCTAGAGGCGCTGACCGGGCTGCATCACCAGGCGAATGGCGGGATCACGCCGGCGCTGCAACAAGCGATTCACACCCACGCGCCCCACTTGGCAGATGCCATCAGCCGCCCGCTATTTGATTATGTCTACTTGTTGGATCGCGAAAAGAGCAATCAAGGATTGGCCCAAAGCAGCCATGAGTTAGCCGTTGTCGCGGCCAATGCCCTGGAAGCGTTGATTGTGGCGGGTGGCAATCTCTATGTGCAAGAGCAGTTGGGTGTGGGCATTCATCGCGATGACGCGCGCGTCTACAGCTTGATCGGCGCGGCGGGTGATTATGTGCCGCTGGCCCAGGTTCTACAGGCAGTCAATCGGCAGGAAGAGAGCCGGTTGGTGCGCGAATGGGTGCTGCGCAATAGCGACGATGGCACGGATAAAGCCATTGATCCAGTCGCGCAACTGCCAGATGCCGCCAATGAGTTTACGGGGCTGGATCTGACACCGCAGAGTGTTGTCCAACAGTTGGCCCCGCATCTTGGCAACTTACTCGCCAATCAGTCGCCGACTACAATTGACGAGCTGAGTGTGGATACGAGTTTTGTCTTGCCGCGCGCCACCGCCCAACAGTTGCGGCGCACCGGGGCCGAACAGTGGAAAGATGCCTTTCAAGGTCATTTCCGCGAGTTGGATGAATATTTGCAACTGGCCGTAGGGTCCACCTTTTTGGATGAAGCGTGGGGCATTCAGGCCGTGAAAGCCGAGCGGGCCTGGTTTTTGCATGAGGTAGACGAACGGCTGGTGCCGGCAACGGCTTCCAAGATGCAGCGCAAGCTATTGGACATTTTGGCAGCCTCACCAGCAGGCTTGACACGCGCCCAGATGCAGACCGAGCGCTGGCTGCATGAGCTGGATCAACAACGACAACGCTTGCAAACCGTCGCCACACCCAATGCGCGGCATCTGGCGCGCGTCCAACGCTTGCTGGCCCTGCGCAACTGGGATCTCGGCTATCTGCAAGCGGTCTCTACGGCCCCTTCGCTTTGGCGCATTATGGTGCGCGTGGGTGGCGTAGTGGCGCTCGTGGCAGTCATTGCCATACTCTATCTGCTCTTTCTGCAGCGGACGTGGAGCCACACCCAGGATACGCTGGCGCTGGTTGGCTTTGCCTTGGGCATGATGATCGCCGGGTTAACGACCTATCGCTTCCGGCAGTCGCGCATTCGTAGCCTGCGCCGCGAACGAGTGGCCTTGGCCCAGAGTGCGCTGACGGCACAACTGCGCGAAGCGGTGACCGATAGCTTGGTACGCGTCTATGCGCGCCTGGGCGAGTTGTTGAGCCATTGGAATCGCATGTTGGCCGAAGCTGGGGGCGAGCTATCGACGTTGAGTACACCGCCGACCATTCCTGCGGTACCGCCGCCAGGAGTGCCGCTCATGGCCATCTATCAGCCGCACCTCAATCAACAATTGTGGCAGCGCTGTCTGGCCTATTTGCGTATGCAGTTGGATGCACAGGGGCAACGCAGCGAGGAACGGCTGGAGCGCATCTGGGGGACGCCCGCCTGGTTTGGCGAAATGCGGCGTATTTTGAGCAGCAATGCGCCCGGCAAAGGTCAATCCCAGGCCCGGACAATTGCCCAGTTTATTCGCGATACGGTCCGCAAATCGGTTGCGCCTGTCAATATTGAGCAGACCAACCCTGTGCGCGACGAGTTGGTGCGTGGGTTGGCCCAAGAGTTTAGCATTGAGCATCTGCTGTGGCGCGGGGCCGTGGAAGAGCGCGACTTTAATCGTCGCCTGCGTATGCTAGAATTAGGCATGTTGTCTACCACGCCCACCGAGAAAAACGAAGGTGCGCCCGTGCGTCGCTATATAGAGCACGTGTGGCACCGTGCCAAACCAACCGCCAATTACGAAGTGACTGATCGACTGGCGATCCACGGCATGACAGTTGAGTTTGTAGCCGCCTCGGGCAATGTCACCAGTGAATTAACGCGAGCCTTGCTAGATGAATTCAATCTGACATTGTTGCCCACCAACAATCCATTTACACTGCTCTTTGTGCGCTCGGTCCATGGATTGGCACTGGGCGATCTGGAGTCGGTCCGGCGCTATCAGGCAGAATTGACCTATCTCTCGGCGGCAGAGCGTAGATTGGTCTTGCTCACCGATCTTTTCACCGACAGTGTTTATCAACGGGAACTGTATGTTACGCCCAAAAAAGATGCGCGAGCGGCACGCTTTGCCAGCCCAGTTGGCTCTTGAGTGACTACAGAATTCCAATTTTTCGCCGCCATTGAATCCTTAGCCAGCACAAAAACCAGAACGAGAAGAGGCCAACCATGCCCCCCGAACTATCGCTTGAAGATATCGCCCCCAATGCGCGCGCCGTATTGGTGCAAGCCACCCAAGAGGCGACCAAGCGCGCCTCGGTCTTGGTCGATCCGCTACATATTTTGCTCGCGCTGGTCGATGGGCGCAGCACGGTAGCGATTCAACAATTGGCTAAGGTGGGCGTAGATACACACCAACTCCGGGACAGTGTCACAGCTGCGCTGGCGAGCAATAGCACAGTGCCACAATTCATCCCCACACGTAGCACGGAGATGCCCGACACCCCCGTACTCAGCAATAACGCCCAGCGCGTGATTCGGTCTGCCTTCAAAGAGGCCGCGCACCTTGGTCACAAAAGTGTTGACACCATTCATCTGTTACTTGGCTTGCTCTATTTGGATGGTGAGCCAGCAGCCACCCTGTTGACCAAAGCCGGCATATCCCTCTATCAACTCCGCCAAACGGTGTTAGAAGCGCCACCATCGATTCAGCCGGCCACACGCCATACCTTGCGCGCTGCCATCAAACCCAGCCCAATCTTTTTTGCGCTCATCATCGTGATGATTGCGGCTGGCGTTGGACTATGGCGCAATCCTAGCGAGAGTTGGGTTGGCCCCTTAACCACCCTATTTGTCATCAGCGGCTGGATTGTTTCGCTCTGTTTGCACGAATTCAGTCATGCACTGGCCGCTTATTTGGGCGGCGACAGCTCGGTGCGCGAGGCTGGTTATCTCACCTTAAATCCGTTGCGCTATACCCATCCGCTGCTCAGCATTATTATGCCCGTCATTTTCCTGCTCATGGGTGGAATTGGTCTGCCGGGGGGTGCGGTCTACATCAACACAAACGCCCTGCGTAATACGCGCTGGGAAGCGCTGGTCAGTGCAGCCGGGCCGCTGGGCACGCTGATCTTCTGTGTGATCATCAGCATTCCCTTCTATTTTGATTGGCAAGCGTGGACCACGGCAGAGAATTGGTATCTCTGGCCAGCGTTGGCTTTCTTGGGGTTTTTGCAGGTAACTGCCTTGCTGTTTAACCTATTGCCAATTCCCCCGCTCGATGGTTTTCAATTGCTGGCGACGCAATTGCCATCAGCCATACGCCGCCAATTATTAGGCTTTGGCAACATTGGCTTTTTCCTGCTGCTCTTTCTGTTCAGCCGCAACAATCCGGTGAGCGAAGGATTCTGGCGTTTTGCCTTTCTCACCGCAGCACGTCTCCAGATTCCGGTTGAGTTGGTATCAGCAGGCTATCAACAGTTTTCGTGGTGGAGCTTTTAAGTAACGCATGTCACACCCTGGGTACCCTCTGGGCACCCAGGGTGTGAAAACCGCGACCTGAATTGTTACGCTGCTCCGGTTTATCCGCCGCTTAGATAGCGACGTACATTCTCGCTATGCTCTTCAAAGGTCTTTGCGAAGACATGGCGACCCGTGCCGTCGGGCAGCGCCACAAAGTAAATATAGTCATGTTGCTCTGGTTGCAGCACGGCTTGAATACTGCCCAAGCCAGGGTTGGCAATCGGGCCTGGTGGCAAACCGGGGTAGAGATAGGTATTGTACGGACTGTCAACTCCACTGTATTCTTCGAGGAAAACGGGTGTCTTCCACCACTGTTTGGCCTCTGCTTGATAGCCCATAGCATATTGCACTGTTGGATCGGCCTCGAGCTTGATACCGTTGGCCAGCCGGTTGAGATAGACACCAGCAATCGCTGGCCGTTCCTCGGCGACCACAGCCTCGCGTTCAACAATGCTGGCGACGGTTAGCACTTCGTAGAGGGAAAGTGTGGTGGCCTCTTCGGTAACGGCAGCTTCGTAGAGCGGGATCACGCGGTTCGCAAAATTGTCGAGTTGGCGCGCCAGAATGTCTTGCGCCGTGGCCCCGGCTAAGGGCAGCTCGTAGGTGTCGGGGAAGAGATAGCCTTCCAGGCTCATGCCGCTTGGTCGCCCCTGAAGAAAGGCATAGGCAGTCGCATCTAACGACGACAAATTGCCCGTCTGTACCTGCGTCCGATATTCGGCCAAGGTAATTGGATCGCCGCCAAACACTTCGGCAGCCGCCAAATAATCCACAATTTGTCCCAACCGCCACCCTTCAGGAATGGTAATGGTCAGGTTAGCTGCCTCGGCCTGTTGCAACGTTTCGACAATTTCCAGCATGGTCATAGCGGGGCTCAAAATAAAGGTGCCCGCTTCGAGTTGGGCCGCCAAATCATTCACACGTACATAGGCTTCAAAGAGCCGATCATCGGTGATCAAGCCGGCGGTCTTTAATTGTTGACCGATCAGCCGGGCTGGCGTACCAGGCGCAACCGTGAAGCGCACAGGGCGCGCGTCTGTGCCCACCGCTTGTTGAACCTGGCCTTGCCGGGTTTGCAAATAGACGCGCAGCATTCCTTCGTTGCCCAGGCTGCAAGCGCTCAACACGGTCAGAAGCAGCAGCAGATTCAAGTGGACAACCATGCGTTTGAATAGCGTTGTTTTTTGATAGAAAGCCATGAAAATTTTAGTAACTTATCTGTAGACTAGTACGCCTGTTGCTTGGCGTAGACGGGTTGAAAAAGGGGATCTTGGCGAAATAGAAGCTGGAGACCGGCCACCAGATCGACAGAAGGCGCATAGTCGAGCAGGCGCTGGGCTTTGCTGACATCAGCGACCAGCCGCGCCACACCGCCAAAGGTTTCGCGATTGTGTAGAATATTCGCTTTGCGGCCAACGGTCTGTGCAATACGTTCGATCAAGGCATTGACCGTAATTTCCAGACCACTGCCCACATTAATAATCTGTTGATCCACCTGTGGCGCATCGGCGGCGCGAATCAAAGCGCGTACCACATCATCGATATAGACAAAATCGCGCGTTTGGTTACCATCGCCATCAACCACCACCGAACCGCCACCGATCACCTGTTGCATAAACTGGGGAATCGCCGGCGCATGCACGGGCGGCAACAATTGACCAGCGCCATACGCATTGAAGATACGCAAAGCCACGGTCTCAAAGCCACTCAGTCGCCCAATCGTAAAGAGAAATTGCTCGGCTGCCACTTTGCTCACAGCATAGGGCACGGCGGGTTGCGTTGCCATCTCTTCATGGGCTGGCTGCCCCGCCTGATTGCCATAGACCGTTGCGCTGCTGCCCAGGATCACGCGGCGTACACCCACATCGCGGCAAGCTTCCAACAGGGCAACCGTTCCCCCCACATTGACATCGTTATATTCACGCGGATAGAGGATCGAAGCCGGTACGCTCACCCGCGCCGCAAGATGATAGACCACATCAACGCCTTGCAAAAGCGACCACAACTTGGGAATATCACGCACGTCACCCCGCGTAAAATTAATTCCAGCCGGCAACTTCGCCGGATCACCGCTGCTGAGGTCGTCGAGTACACGGACAAAATTGCCGCGCTGGTGCAGTTGATTGGCCAAATGGCTGCCAATAAAACCAGCACCACCGGTTATGAGAATACGCATGATGACCATCCTTTACCCACCGATCCTCGTTCTTTATGATTGGCAAGTTTATCTAAACATCGCATCATAGGACAGCCGGCACACCCCATAAGACCGCGCGCCAGATCCCTGCCTGATGCCAATTGTCAATGTTGTTTCGAGTACCACCGTTACCGAATCAGATCTTCCCAATCAAAGGGCCAATTCGAGGAACCGGAAGGGCCAGTCTGCTCGTTGGGTAGCGCGGCGTGGGTCGTGCGCGATGTGTCGTAGTCGAGCTGAGTAAACAGGGCATTGTAACTGCGACAAGCATCAACCAGACTGGCCGCCGAGTAGTGGCCGACTGTCCAGAAATAGATAGGCGGTTCCTTTTGAAACAAACGCAGCACAATTTCTTCTTTGGTAAAACCAAGGCCATCGAGTTTGGCGACTTCGCGAGTCAGTTGCAGAAAATAACCAATCTTTCCATGCAATTCTGGTAAGGGCGTCCGGCTCACGCGCCCATCGCTGGGAAACAGGCGCTCCGGGCGCAAATCAGCCAACATGCGCAAGCTGCTCACCACGCCAAAGAGATCGGCTTCGGCTGCCCAAGCACTGTTTTGATTATAACTAAAAACATCGCCACTAAAGAGCCAACGTTGATGCGCTTCAAATAGCGCAATGTGGTCGGCTGTATGGCCGGGGGTTTCCAGGGCACGAAAGCTGTAGTTAGGTGTACGGATCGCATTATCCACGGTATCTAACGAAATCGCAAGTTGACAAGGCTGAGGCTCACCCCAAACCAGCCGCCGATAGAACGGCATCGTGATTCGAGTCGGGTCGGCCAAAATTGGCAACGTACGCGGTGCCGCATAAATGGTCGCCTTGGGATATTGGCGCAAAACCGCCGCCAAACCACCAATCTGATCTTCATGCGCATGAGTGATCACAACCTGATCTACATGCAGATTACGCAACGCGTTAAGCAAGGCATTGGCGGCAAAGCGCGGCCCCGTATCGATCAGTAGGCCATCTACCCAATACGCAGTCGTCCACCAAAAGGGTCGACCAAAGATCGACCGCGACATCCGGATCGCCAGCACATGCCCATGTTGCTCAACGTGAATCATGGTTGATTTGTTCCTGTCGTAGCAATGCCGTCAGAACGGGTTCAACGCTTGAACCCGTTCTGACAGATTCACCCTATCAACTGACTGTACTCAAATTGGCCGCCACCAGTTCTGCACCATGCAGTAACCGCGCATAAATGGAGGGCGGAATTTTTGTCATCTTGCCCGTTAGATCGACACAGATATGCTCACTACTGCCCGTAGCCAGCACCGTCTGATCGGCGGCATTCCGTACTTCGTAGCTAAATTCAACTTGGCGACTGCGC
>Ga0105049_10010567_pt1 | contig 10594 bp, 6 predicted proteins | sample MAT06_FD_78087 | JGI IMG/M metagenome (GOLD analysis project Ga0105049, IMG submission 78087) | Freshwater microbial communities from Lake Fryxell liftoff mats and glacier meltwater in Antarctica - MAT-06 | ecosystem: Environmental > Aquatic > Freshwater > Ice > Liftoff microbial mat | place... | reverse complement strand
GCGCTGTGATCCTGATCTGGCGCGCCTGGGTCAGCAAAAAGGCTGGATCCGCCACATGGGTGCCACGCAACACTTTGGGCAGCAAATGTAAAATGCGCAGTCGCGATAGCGCATTGGCAATGCCAAGGGCGAGCAAGCCATCATCCAACTGGGCATTGGGGGTCATATAAAAGCCACCGCCCATCCGTGGACTATTGCCCACCGAAATTAACAGCACCGCTTTACGCTGTTCATGCCACACACCATTGGCTGCCTGCCAGGTCAATTGCACAGCGGGTGAGCGATAGCTGCGTAGCGCAAACAAGGTGGCAATGACATAGAGCAACGGCCCACGTACGCGCCTGATCTGGCTGCTTTCAATTGCCACTTGCGCTTCAAACCCTACACCCAGATTGTTACCAAAATAGCGAACGCTTTGTTGGCCCTGTGCCAGGATCGTTGCCTTGCCTAGATCACAGCGGCGGGTGTTGCCTGTGGCAAGCGTGTGAACTGTTTGCTCAAGGTTGCTTGTGTAGCCCAGAACTGCGGCAAAGTCGTTGCCCGAGCCAATCGGGATCAAGCCTAGCTTGCCCACTGGACAATTCGGCTGGGCCGCGTGCGCCATGCCATTGATCACTTCGCTGATCGTCCCATCACCGCCCGCCGCCACAATGATCGCATGGCCGGCCTTGCTCGCGGCTTGTGCTAGCTCCACCGCATGACCGCAACCTGTAGTTTCTACTAATTCAAACGAGCGGTTCGCCTTGTGCAAGGCAGCTTCGATGCGCGGCTTGATCTGGGTGCCCCGTTTGCGCCCGGCATACGGATTTAGGATGATATAGAGGTGAGTTTCATCGCGACGCTTCCCCGGAGCATTCATAGACACGCTGCCCTAGCCTCGGTTACGTTGTTTCCGCGATCAGCACTACCGCATCGCGCGCTGGCACAGAAATATTGGCCAGTTTGCCTGCCTGCATTCGATGTTCACCGGTGTCCCAGACGTTGCGGTAGGTATGCGTACTCGCTGGCATGTTCGCGATTGTTAGATCGACAGAGGTTGCCCGGTGACCAATATTAAAAATGATAATCGCGGAAGCGTCCGCTGTCGTCCGCCGAAATGCGTAAATTGTATGGTCCGCATGGAGCGTTTCGTAATCACCCAGGCTGAGAACAGGATAGCGATGACGCATGGCAATTGCCCGCCGATGAAAATCGAGCAAGGCTTCATCCCACTGCTCCCTGTCATACCAGGGAAAGGCCGCCCGACAGCCTGGATCGGTGGGCCCGGTCATGCCAATCTCATCACCATAGTAGATGCATGGCGCGCCCGGCATGGTCATCTGGAAGAGGGTACATAGCCGCAATGCACTTTGATCGCCATTGACCGTCCACAAGGTGCGCGCTGTGTCGTGGCTATCCATCAAGTTAAGCTGACTTTGAATGATCGGCCACGCATAGAGCCCAAGCATGTGTTCCACTGTCTTGGCAAAAGCTTGCGCGGTAAGCGGCGTCAAATGAAAGCCGCCCGGATGATAATCCATGCGCAGCGTTTCCGCCGCAAAAAAGCCGAGCGCCGCGCGACTAAAAATATAATTCATCACCGCGTCAAAGCGATCACCGCGTAACCAATCTTGGGCAGTGTGCCAAATTTCACCCACAATATAGGCATCGGGATTGGCCTCTTTAACAACGCTGCGGAAATCTTGCCAAAAGGTCTTGTCCTTGATCTCCTCGGGCACATCCAAGCGCCAGCCATCAATGCCAAAGTCAACCCAATAGCGTGCCACCGCAAGCAAATGCTCGCGTACACCGGCATTGGCAATATTAAATTTGGGCAGCCCAGGAATACCCCACCACGCAGCATAGTTGATCTTTTCGGTCTCATCATTCGGATAGGGGCGCAACGGCCAATCTTCGATGAGAAACCAGTCGATATAGGGTGACTTGCTACCATTTTCTAGAATATGATGAAAGGCCCAGAAACCGCGACTGGCATGGTTAAAGACGCCATCCAAAATCACGCGAATGTTGCGTGCATGCGCCGCGTCTAACAAGTCACGAAACGCTTGATTGCCACCGAGTAACGGATCAATCGTAAAATAGTCATAGGTGTGATAACGATGATTGGAAGCCGACGCAAAAATTGGGGTAAAATAGATTGCGTTAATCCCCAACTCTTGTAAATAATCCAACTTCTCTAGAATGCCATAGAGATCACCCCCCTGATAGCCTTGTTCTTCGGGCGGTGTGCCCCAGGGTTGAAAGGTAATGCCTTTGTCCTGGATCGTCTGCTGACTGCGCGCAAAGCGATCGGGGAAAATTTGATAGAAAACCGCTTGCTTGACCCAATCCGGAGTCTGCACGGGGCTCGCTTCGGAATTCGCAACTGGCATGGCTGCTGTCGGCACTTCTTTCATGGCTTGCGCTGTCCTTGTCCTGTCAACCGAAGAATTTTTTCGCGTGTTTCGCGCCAGGAGATTTTGCTCAGCCCCATTTTTATCCGGAGCCGCTCCTCTGGTATACCCTTGCGAAAATCGCGCACGGCACAGGTCCAGCGCAATGTTTCAAAGCCAACTTGCGTATGGCTGATCTCGGCCAGACTACCGACCTCGTCCAGCACATATTCCAGATTGCGCGGCGTACATTCAAAGAGGAAATTTTCTGGCTTGTACTGTTCCAAATATTGCTGAAAGACGGGTGCCAGGGTTGCATCCAGGGCCATGGTCCGATTTTTATGGGCATGCCGTTCGTCGGGATAGCGCACTGTGACCATGATTGACTCTGTATCAGACAGATCCGCATCGCTAATCAACAAGCGGGCACATTCCGCTTTTTTCATGCCGGTCTGCAAGAGTAAATTTACCAGCAAATAGGGCCGCGCGTCCGGTTTGTTGCGGTTCCAGAGCGCGTCTTGGGCCACGAGCAACAATTGATTGATCTCATTGTCGCGCAGAATTGTTGGCAATGGCGTGCGTGCCGATTGTTGCACCACCGGCTCAGCCGGATCGGTGCCAATGATGCCGACACCATGCAGCCAACTAAAGAAAACTTTGATCGTGGTGATCCGGCGTGCCAAGCTTTTGGCGCTACACGGTTTGCCCCGCTCATTTTGCAGCCATTCTAGAAAATCGTGCAGATGTTGCGTGTTGACTTGGTGCAGACGTGTTTCGCGCCCCAGAAAATCTTGCACAATTTTGAGATCGTTGCGAAAGGCTTTAATCGTATTTTCGCTAAATCCTTTGCGTACCATGTATTCATCAAAGGCTGTCACGGCTGTTGTGAGCGTACTGTCTGCCCGCAATGGCGCGACCAAGGTTGGTGCTTCGGCCTTTTCCGATTGATTTGTCGAACTGACAATTGGGTTATCAGTAATTGTCATCGCTTACTCCTAGCCATCCAGATTCAAGATCAAACTTTCGCAGATACGATCCGCTCATCTATCGCCGTACATCAGCCATACAGTACACGCGGCACAGATGAGCCATTCTCTTTGTTTCGCGTAGTTGTAGTATATGATGCCACGCTTATTCTGTCAAAGTAATGGCTAGCAGGACGTATCATTGCTTACTATCTGTACGCACAAGCCAGGGCCACGCTCACGGTTGCCTGGCTAAAGGGGCAACGCCATTGCTAGGCTGCTGGCCTATATAAACCCTAGGCAATCATCTGTGCCCAAAAAGGATAGAGACGCAGCAAAGGCATTTGCCACGTCTCTAAGCCTGGGTCTATGTGCAATTTTATGCATGTAAAATTGCTCACTCAACTGCCTAGCCACCAGACGGATCGGCAATTGAGCGTATCTCGCAAAAAGTGCCGATTAGAAGGTGAACCAGCCGTTGCCAAAGGCGCTGGCAAAGACCAAGCTGACAATGCTCATCAGTTTGATCAAGATGTTGAGGGCCGGGCCGCTCGTATCTTTGAAGGGATCACCCACCGTGTCGCCCACCACTGCTGCTTTGTGCGGATCGGAACCCTTCCCGCCCAGTTGGCCAGTTTCGATCCACTTTTTGGCATTGTCCCATGCGCCACCGGCGTTGGCCATCATCACCGCCAACATAAAGCCCGACGAGGTTGCGCCAATCAACAGACCAGCCAACGCTTCCTTGCCCAAGATAATGCCTACCGCAATGGGCACAACGACTGCTAGGGTACCGGGCAGAATCATTTCGCGCAGCGCACTTTCTGTGCTGATGCCCACGCAAGTGCGATAATCAGGTTTGCCGGTGCCATCCATCAACCCCGGAATTTCGCGGAATTGGCGGCGCACTTCCATGACGATTTGAAAAGCTGCCTTGCCTACGGCCATCATGGTCAGCGCCGAGAAGAGATAGGGCAACATGGCGCCGATCAAAATGCCGGGCAACATGGTCGGATCCAGCAGATTTAAGGTCTCTACCCCAGCCGCCGAGACATAGGCCGCCAACAAGGCTAGCGCCGTCAAGACTGCCGAACCAATCGCAAAGCCTTTGCCGGTTGCCGCGGTCGTATTGCCCAAGCTATCCAATGCATCGGTGCGCTGCCGTACTTCGGCGGGCAGGTGGCTCATTTCGGCAATGCCACCGGCATTGTCGGCCACGGGGCCATAGGCATCGGTTGCCAAGGTGACGCCCAAGGTGCTTAACATGCCCACGCCGGAGAGCGCCACGGCATATAGACCCGCGGCCACTGTCCCATCCGCCCGATAGCCCAGCCAAATGCTGGCTAAAATGGCTACCGCCACAATCAAGGCGGGTGCCACTGTGCTGATCATACCGACGGCCAACCCCTGAATAATCGTGGTGGCCGCGCCGGTTTGCGCCGCCTCGGCAATGCCTTGGGTGGGTTTTTCTGTATAGGACGTATAATATTCAGTGGCATAGGCAATGCCGTTGCCCGCAATCAAGCCGACCAAAATGACTAACCAGTAATTAAAGCTGAGCCCCGATAGCAAAATTGCCAACAACGAGAGGACCAACACTAACGCAGAAGCACCCCAGACTGAGCGGCGCAACGCAGCCAGCAAATCTTCCTGGCTCGCATTCTCATCAATTTTAGAGATGAATTGGCTGAGAAAGCCCATCACGCTGCCCGTTGCTGATTTTACCGTCATTTTAGGCTTGGTCGAGACCGCCGTAAAGCTCGGGTATTCACCCTCGACAATGGCTGCTTCGCTGCTCTCAATGGACGTGTCAACATTGGTATCGGCATGGGTGGTTGGGGTCGCATCCCAGACTTCGCCGACCACCATGTAGATGCCAAAGAGCGCAGAGATCACACCCACGGCGGCCACCATGAAAGGCAAGCCAATAAAGGCCAGCGCTTGATCGGGATTCAAGACTGCGCCTAAGGTGGCCGCAGCAATAATCGCGCCGCTGTAGCTTTCAAAGAGGTCGGCCCCCATCCCCGCCACATCACCCACGTTATCACCGACATTGTCGGCAATTACTGCCGGGTTGCGCGGATCATCTTCGGGAATGCCCTGCTCCACTTTACCCACCAGGTCGGCACCCACGTCGGCTGCTTTGGTGTAGATACCACCACCCACGCGGGCAAAGAGCGCAATGCTGCTGGCGCCAAAGCCAAAGCCCGTGACATATTGCAGTTGATTGGGATCGCCATTAAAGATCAAATACAGGGTGGTCATGCCCAGCAGGCTAAAACTGACCACCGACATCCCCATGACGGCGCCACTGCCGAAGGCCACGCGCAAGCCTTCATGCAAGCCACGGCTAGCCGCGGCCGCGGTGCGCACATTCGCCCGTACGGCCACATACATGCCTAGATAGCCCGCCCCGCCGGATGCAATTGCCCCTACAACAAAGGAAACGGCGGTTTGCCACTGTAAGAAGACAATAATGATAATTGCCACAATGGCCACGAAAATTGCCAAAAAGCGATATTCACGATTGAGAAAGGCCGAGGCGCCCTCTTGAATCGCTTTGGCAATGGAGCGCATAGTATCGTTGCCTTCGTCATAACTGAGCACATTGCGCAGTTGCCAAAGGACGTATATGACGCCAACAATACCCATCAATAATGCGAAGATAACCGATGCAGATCCTTGTAACAAGATACGTACCCTCCTTCGTAGTTATAAAATAAAAAGTTAGTTTATAATAATGCGAGCAGACAAATACTGTATAGATAGATCTGCCCAGAGCAACGCGTCCAGACAGACAAACGGCAGTCGTTAATTTAGTTCTTAGCAAAGGGCAACGCCCACAGCTGAACTATAGGAAATTATTATCGTATCGGTAAGATTGTATAAAAGACTTCCGCCGTACCAATTATAGTAGGGCTGAAGTCTTTCATAGCAATACAATCTGTGATTTGCAAAAATTTCAAAACATCACGAAATCAACGAAAATAGCGCTTGTCTATCGAGACAAATGTGGCAACATTGTAATTTGATTGACAAGCAGAAGTCAAATTACACATAAGTGTATCACCTAAGTGCATACGCGTAGTACTTTGTCGAAGGATCAAAATCATGGCGAATCAGCGTCCTACAATTTATCTGGATCACGCAGCCACCACGCCGGTTGCGCCAGCGGTGCTGGCTGCCATGCAGCCCTATTTCAGTGAACTGTATGGCAACCCATCGAGCATCCACCGTGTTGGTCGGCGCGCCAACGTGGCCTTGGAACAGGCGCGCCGTACCGTTGCGGAAGCGATTGGGGCGCTGCCCAAAGAAATCATCTTTACCAGTGGCGGCACCGAAGGCGATAATGCGGCGTTGCGCGGCATCGCCCTGGCGCGCAACGCCGCAACCGGCGCCAATCGCATCATCACGTCGCCCATTGAACACCATGCTGTGCTGCATACGGCGTTTGATCTGCGCGATCACTTTGGCTTTGACTTGACCTTGCTGCCCGTAGATCGCGATGGCCTCATCGCCCCGTCCGAGCTAGAACGTGCCCTGGGGGATGGCCACGACATTGCCGTCGTCAGTATTATGCTGGCGAACAATGAGATCGGCGTGATCCAGCCGCTGGCCGCGTTGGGGGAGCTCTGTCGTGCGTTGGGTGTTCCCCTCCACACCGACGCCGTGCAGGCCGCCGGCAAATTGGCATTGGATGTTACTGAATTGGGGGTGGACGCGCTCAGCACCAGCGGGCATAAATTTTATGGGCCCAAAGGTGTCGGGTTTCTCTACCTGCGCCATGGTACACCCTATTTGCCCTTGCTGACTGGCGGCAGCCACGAAGGCAATCGTCGTGCCGGTACCGAAAATGTGCCGTTGATTGTGGGCATGGCGCAAGCGTTTGTCCTGGTCGAAGCCGAGCGCGCGGCGGAAAGCGCGCGGCTGCGCGTGCTGCGCGACCAATTGATTGGGGGCATTTTAGAAGAGGTCGCAGATGTGTATTTGACTGGCGCACCGGAGCCGCGCCTGCCCAATCTTGCCAGCTTTGTCCTGCGCGGGGTAGAGGCCGAAGGGGTGTTGATTGCGTTGGATCTCGCCGGTATCGCGGCCAGCAGTGGCAGTGCTTGCACAAGCGCTGCGCAACAGCCCAGCCATGTATTGGAAGCACTGGGGATTACCGCGCCCGACGCGCATGGTGGCCTGCGCTTCAGCCTGGGACGCAGCACCACCGTTGATGATATTCGCTATGTCCTAGAAAAATTGCCACAGATTGTGACACAGCTACGTGGTGGATAAGCCAACCTAGGGTTGTGGCTGCTCGGCGCGCCACGCATCGGCGATCAGGCGGAAAATATCAGTTTCGCTCACAATGCCCACCAGTTTCCGTTGGTCGCAATGGGTGGGCGAGGCTTCGACAACCGGCACCCCGCCAATCTTGTATTGCATAAACAGAATTGCCAACTCGCCCACCGTGGCATTGGGGCCAATCGTGATCACTTCGCGCGTCATCACATCGGCGACGGACATCCATTCGGTCTCGGCACCCGGTTCGTAATTATTCAAAACGCGGTCGGCGGTGTCGGCCTCTAGGACATCGGCATCCGTCACAATGCCGACCAGACAGCCGTTATCATCGACTACAGGTAGACGGCGAATGGTAAATTCCTCCATGGCCTGCGCCGCATCTGCTGCCAACGCACCGGGATGAATGGTGATGACTGCCTGTTGCATAATTTGATTGACAAGCACACGGTGCATAAAACACTTCCTCTTTGGTCAATAATCAAACTGAAATCTAGGTAATTGATTTAGGAGTTACGCAGTTGGAAGCATTACGATCTCTGGGGGCCGGCAGGATGCCGGCGTTCCCAGGCAACTGCGTAACTCCTATGATTATAGCACAATGTGCGGCAGACCATGTACTCGCTGGAGCTGATTGCGAGTAGCGTTCTTGGGTCATTGTGGTATATACTACAAAAGTAATGCGATGGTTCCTACCCACATGGATACGCTCTGCCTGTTCCCGCGGGCGTCATTGCATCCTTGCGCCGCAAATCATGGGGTGGGTAGGTGCCTGGAATTAGCCAAGCTTCCTTCGATTTCTTACACAAATTTTAGCTCTATCAACTTACTATGTCAGAGGAGAAACCTATGTTAAAACAGCGCACGTTGGCCGTGGTTGCCAACCTGTTGCTCACGCTGGCTTTGCTCGCGACTGCCTGCGCGCCCGCCGGCGCGCCTGGCGCAGCCCCGGCCGCGCCAGAAGCAAATAACGATGCTGGCGAGTTTGTGCCCGTTACTTATACCTATGCGGGCAATGGCATCCCTGTGGATCTACAAAAGGTGCAGGACGCCTTGAATGAGATTCTGCACGAAAAAATTGGCGTCGATTTGACTCTGGAGCCAATCGACTTTGGTGCCTACAATGATAAGATGCAGCTGCGTCTGGCCGCTGGCGAAGAGTGTGACATCATCTTCACCGCCCCCTGGACCAACAGCTACACCAATAACGTCGCCAATGATGTGCTGCTGCCGCTAGACGATCTGTTGCAGACCGAAGCGCCCGGCCTCTGGGCTTCAATGCCGCCCACCACCTGGGACGCGGCCCGTATCAAAGGCAGCATCTACGGCGTGATCAATCAACAGATTTTCCCCAAGCCCTGGGGTGTGCATGTGCGCACCGATTTGCTGGAGAAATATGACTTCAGCCTGGATAATGTCAATCGTTGGGAAGATATGGAACCCTTCCTCGAAGCTGTGCTTAATGGCGAAGGCATTACCCCGATCATTTCCGCCGACCAAGGCGCCAGCATGTGGCGCGCCACCTACTATGGTTATGATCCACTGGATGATGGGATTGCCTTCCTGGGCATCAAGGCCGATGATGAAACCATGACTGTGGTAAATATTTTGGAAACCCCAGAGTATCGCGAAGCTGTCAACTTGACCAAGAAATGGGTCGATGCGGGCTTCTTCTCCAGCAGCCCGCCCACGTCCGACGAAGCGCGTGCCAACTTCCGCGCTGGTCTCTATGCCATGGGTTATCATGTCGAGAAGCCAGGCAATGACATCGAATCGGAAACGGCCTATGGTTGGGAATTCCAGAGCAAGAATCTGACCGATCCGTTGATTCTGGATACGGCGGGCGCAACGGCTACGCTCAACGCCATTTGCAAAAGCTCCAAGCACCCAATCGAAGCCATGCGTGTCTTGGAACTGCTCAACACCGACGCCGAAGTCTACAACCTGTTGTCGCGCGGGATTGAAGGCGCACATTGGGTCTGGGTCGATGAAGCCAATAATGTCATCGGCTACCCCGAAGGCGTGGGCGCAGACACCAGCACCTATAGCCCCAATACCGACTGGGAATTTGGCAATCAGTTCAATGCCTACTATCGCGATCCGCGCCAAGTGGGTGCCTGGGAAAAAACCAAGGAAATGAACGATACTGCTTTCCCCTCGGTTGCACTGGGCTTTGTGGTCGACCGCACCACGATCCAAACCGAGATCGCACAGGTAACGGCCATCCTGACCGAAAAGAACACACCAATTGCCAACGGCTTTGTTGCCTATGACGATGAGATGCCGTCTCTGCTCGAAGAGATCGAGGCTGCCGGTGCGCAAACGATCATCGACGAAGTGCAGCGCCAATTGAATGAATGGGCTGCCGCCAAGGCCGGCACGACGAAGTAGTTCCATGTCCGTACAATAACGTACCAGGGAACAGGCTGATCTTGTGTCATCCTGTTCCCTGCCCCACTCGCTTTAGCGCTTCAAAAAGAGAACCGCCGCCGACTGTACAGGTGTACCTGCCGCTAGTTTCCCCCAAGACAGGGCATCGCACCACTCCCCAGGCTGTGCCAATTCGCTGCCCACTTGCTGGGCAACTGCGGCTGCTGTGTCTGGCAAAAAGGGGGCCAACGCTTGGGCGATCAGGCGCAGGCTTTCGGCCATGATATACAGACTTGTGGCCAGCCGTTCACTTGCATTTTGGTCGCCAGCCTCCTTGGCCTGCTTCGCCAACACCCACGGCTCTACCTGGACAATATATTTATTGATCGCTGCAATCAGCTGCCAAATCGCACCCAGCGCACGCTGTAGGGCAAAGTCGGCCATGGCGCGATGTAACTCGATCTGGGTTTCGGCGGCCAAATGGTCCAGGGTGCGTCTTTTTGGTTCGGTAGATTTGTGTTCATGCCGGCGCTCCGGAGAAAATAGTAGGCAAAACAAAAAAGGCCGTCCACAGTGTGGACGGCCTTGGGTACCCGTTGG
>Ga0105049_10010561_pt1 | contig 10595 bp, 8 predicted proteins | sample MAT06_FD_78087 | JGI IMG/M metagenome (GOLD analysis project Ga0105049, IMG submission 78087) | Freshwater microbial communities from Lake Fryxell liftoff mats and glacier meltwater in Antarctica - MAT-06 | ecosystem: Environmental > Aquatic > Freshwater > Ice > Liftoff microbial mat | place... | reverse complement strand
GGAACCTCGGGAACCTCGGGAACCTCGGGAACCTCGGGAACCTCGGGAACCTCGGGAACCCGAGCATTCTCCCCGGGGAGCCTTCCTGTACTAGTCACGTCGCAGAATCGGTCTTATGTAAACTTTCTCGGACCGCCTCGGATGGTCCTCCTTGTCGGCTGCGAGATCTGCGTGGTGGTCGTCGCGCGGAACTCGGTTCGGGCTGGCCGTCGTGGCGTGATGGACGCATTGGCCGAGGCGCTGCGGTAACCGACAGGACGCTGTCAGGTTTGGACCTGTTCGGTTCAGGGTGACTGGCTATGCTGAGCGCTGCCCGTGGCTTCTGATCCGCTCAGTGCTTTCGGTCCGGCGACCGCGCAGTGGTTTCGATCGAGCTTCGCGTCACCGACCGCCGTCCAGACGCGCGGCTGGGATCGGATCGCGCGCGGCGATCACACGCTGATGCTGGCGCCGACCGGCAGCGGCAAGACCCTGGCGGCGTTCCTGTGGTGCCTCGATCGGCTCTCGACGTCATCTCCAGATGCGGCTACCGCCGCCGCCGGCACCAGCGTGGTCTACGTCAGCCCGATCAAGGCGCTCGCGTACGACATCGAGAAGAACCTGCGTGCGCCGCTCGCCGGTCTCCAGCTACTCGGTTCGGGGATCAACATCGTGGTCGACGTTCGCACCGGTGACACGCCGCCCAGGGAGCGAGAACGCCAGCGCAAGCAACCCGGCCAGATCCTGATCACCACGCCGGAGTCGCTGTATCTCGTGCTCGCGAGCCGCGCCGCCGAACGGCTGACCGGCGTCCACACGATCATCGTCGACGAGATCCATGCGCTGGCACCGACCAAGCGCGGCATCCACCTGGCGTTGACGCTCGAGCGGCTCGCTCATCTGGTCACCGCCGCCGGCAACCCGGAACCGCAGCGCATCGGGCTGTCTGCGACCCAGCGTCCACTTACCGAGGTGGCGCGATATCTGGGTGGGGACCGTCCGGTCGAGATCGTCGACGCATCCGCGAAGCCCGCGCTCGACCTCGAGATCGTGGTGCCGGCCAAGGACATGGATCACCCGGGCACGTCGAACAAGGACGGCGGTGGCATGTGGCCGCTGGTCTACCCTCGCCTGCTCGAGTTGATCCTCGCGCATCGCACGACGATCGTGTTCGTCAACTCGCGGCGGCTCGCGGAGCGCGTCAGCCAGCAGTTGTCCGAGCTCGCGACGACCACCTGGCAAGCGCCCGAAGGCGTCGATCTCGTGCGCGCCCACCACGGCTCGGTCGCGCGACATCTGCGGCTCGAGATCGAGGACGCGATGAAATCCGGGCGGCTGCGCGCAATCGTCGCGACCAGCTCGCTCGAGCTCGGCATCGACATGGGCACGGTCGACCTGGTGGTCCAGGTGGAGTCGCCGGGCGCGGTGTCGCGCGGGCTCCAGCGGATCGGCCGCGCCGGTCACCACGTCGGCGGCGTGTCGCGCGGCAAGCTGATGCCGAAGTTCCGAGGCGATCTCCTCGAGGCCGCGGTCGTCGCGCGCAAGATGCTCGATGGCGAGGTCGAATCGATCCGGGTCCCCGACAGCGCGCTCGACGTGCTCGCGCAGCAGATCGTGGCGATGGTTGCGGTCGGCGCATGGAAGGTCGAGGAGCTCGAACGGGTGATCCGGCGCACCGCGAGCTATCGCGAGCTGTCACGGGCCGCGCTCACCGGCGTGCTCGACATGCTCGCCGGTCGCTATCCGTCCGACGAGTTCGCCGAGCTGCGCCCGCGGTTGACCTGGGATCGCCAGACCGACGTGCTGACGCCGCGCAAAGGCGCCCGGCTGCTCAGCGTGGTGTCGGGGGGGACGATTCCGGATCGCGGTACCTACGCGGTGCACGCCGGTCCGAGCGGCCCGCGCGTCGGCGAGCTCGACGAGGAGATGGTCGCCGAGAGCCGCAAGGGCGAGACCTTCATCCTCGGTGCGTCGACCTGGCGGATCGAGGACATCACGCGCGATCGCGTGATCGTGTCGCCGGCGCCGGGCCAGCCCGGCAAGATGCCGTTCTGGCGTGGCGAAGGCCCGGGTCGACCGAGCGAGCTCGGCGAGGCGCTCGGCGCGTTCTGCCGCGAGCTCGATACCCGGCTCGCTGGCGATCTCGACGCCACGCGCACGTGGCTCGCGCAGGACTACAAGCTCGACACGCTCGCGACCGACAACCTGGTCGACTACCTGACGCAGCAGCGCGCGGCGACCGGTGCGATTCCCACCGATCGCGCGATCACGATCGAGCGCTTTCGCGACGAGCTTGGCGATGTTCGCGTCTGCATCCTGTCGCCGTTCGGCAGCCGGATCCACGCGCCGTGGGCGCTGGTGATCGCGAAGCAGCTCGAGACCGAGCTCGGGTATCCGATCCATCCGCTGTACACCGACGACGGCATCGCGCTGCGGTTCGCCGACGGCGACGCGTTGCCGCACGACGACCAGCTGATCCCCGATCCCGACGAGGTCGAGCGCATCTTGGTCGACGAGCTCGCGCGATCCTCCGTGTTCGCGAGTCACTTCCGCCAGAATGCGGCGCGCTCGCTGCTGCTGCCGCGCAAGCGTCCCGGTCAGCGCACCCCGCTGTGGGCGCAACGGTTGCGGGCGCAGCAGCTGATGGGCGTCGCGCTGCGGTTCCCGGCGTTCCCGGTGACGCTCGAGACCTATCGCGAGGTGCTGCGTGACGTCTTCGATCTGCCGGCGTTGATCGAGGTGCTGCGCGGACTACGGTCGCGTGCGATCCGCGTCGACAGCGCGGTCACCGAGTCGGCCTCGCCGTTCGCGCGCTCGCTGGTGTTCGACTACGTCGCCGCGTTCCTCTACGAAGGCGACGCACCGCTCGCCGAGCGCAAGGCCCAGGCCCTGACGCTCGATCGCGATCTACTGCGCGAGCTGATCGGCGGTGACGAGCTGCGCGACCTGCTCGATCCTGACGTCCTCGATCAGGTCGAGCGCGAGCTCCAGCAGCTCGCCTCCGAGCGCAAGGCGCGCACCGCCGACGAGCTGCACGATCTCCTTCGCCGCGTCGGTGATCTGACGACGGACGACCTCGCCGCACGATCGACGCTCGAGCCGACGCTCGAGCCGACGCTCGAGCCGACCCTCGAGCCGACCCTCGAGCCGACCTTCGAGCCGACCTTCGAGCCGACCTTCGAGCCGACCTTCGAGCCGACCCTCGAGGCGACCTTCGAGCCGACCCTCGAGCCGACCCTCGATGCGACCCTCGAACCGACCCTCGAGCCAACCCTCGAGCCGGCGGTACAACATGCGCTCGAGACCGTCGAACCGAGCGATCTCGAACGGACCCCGCTCGCGCTCGCGTTGCGGCAGCTCGAGACCCAGAAGCGGGTCTGCAAGGTGCGGATCGCCGGCGCCGGACGCTGGATCGCCACCGAGGATGCCGCGCGCTATCGCGATGGGCTCGGCGTGTCGCTGCCGCAGGGCTTGCCGGATGCGCTGCTCGAATCGGCGCCGCAGCCGCTCGAGTCGCTGGTCGCGCGCTGGGCACGCACGCATGGTCCGTTCACCGCCGAGGCGCCGGCCGCGCGCTGGGGGATCCCGGTCGCGCAGCTCGAGGTGGTGCTCGCGCTCGCGGAGGCCCGCGGCCAGCTGGCACGCGGCGCGCTGCGTCCCGGCGGCAAGGCGATCGACTCGTGCGATCCGGACGTGCTTCGCCAGCTGCGTCGACGCACGCTCGCCGCGCTCCGCGCACAGGTCGCCCCCGTCGGTGGTGCCACATACGCGGCGTTCCTCGCGCGCTGGCACGGGCTCGATCAACCGCGTCGCGGACTCGGGGCGTTGCGCGATGCCGTCGCACGGCTCGAAGGCGTCGCGCTTCCATTCGGCGAGCTCGAGCAGCGGATCCTGCCCATGCGGATCGCGGATTATCACCCGCGGATGCTCGACGAGCTCGGCGCCGCCGGCGAGCTGGTCTGGGTGGGTCGTGGTGCGCTCGGCACGCGCGACGGTAAGGTGATCCTGCTGCGCCGCGAGCGCGCGCTCTCCCTCGCACCGGAGCCGGCGGAGATTCCGCATCGATCACCAATCCACGACGCGGTCCTCGCGCACCTCGGCGCATCCGGCGCGTCGTTCCTGGTCGCGATCGAGGGTGCGTGTGCGGCGTTGATCGCGCGTGGCGAGCTCCGCGGTCAGGTCACCGCGGCGCTCTGGGATCTGGTGTGGGCCAGCTGGATCACGAACGACACGTTCGCGCCGCTGCGCTCGCTGGCGACGCCGAATGCCCGCCGGGCAGCTGTCCACGCGACGTTCGGCGGTCGATGGTCACTGATCGCGTCGCTCGGCGTCACGCCCACCGCGACGGTCAAGAAGCACGCGCTCGCGACCTCGTTCCTCGAGCGCTGGGGCATCGCGAGCCGGACCGCGGCACGCGCGGATGATCTGATCGGAGGCTTCGCAGCGGTGAGCGACGTGCTGCGCGCGATGGAGGACGCCGGCACGGTCCGCCGCGGCCTGTTCGTCGACGGTCTCGAGGGCGCGCAGTTCGCGTGGCCCGGTGCGGTCGATCGGCTGCGCGAGGCACCGCGTGGGCAGGCGCGTGTCGACGTGCTTCCCGCCGTCGATCCGGCGCTCGCGTGGGGCAGCGCGCTGCCGTGGCCGCAATTGCGCGAGGGTGCGCATCCGGCTCGCCGCGTCGGCGCGACCGCGATCCTGGTCGATGGCGAGCTCGCGATCTGGGTCGAGCCCAAGGGTAAGCGGCTCGCGACCGCGCAGCTCCCCGTCGAGACCCTCGAGCTCGCGCTCACCGTCGGCCTGCCGCGGATCGCCGCCCGCGCGAAGCGCCGCGAGCTGTTGATCGAGACGATCGACGGGATCGCCGCCGGTGAGTCGTCGCTCGCACGTGGCCTGCTCGCGGCCGGTGCACGGGTGGATTACCGCGGCCTCGTCGTGCACGGCTCGGCGACCGTGATCCCTCACGTCGCGCCCGAGGAGCGGGAGCCCGAGCCCGAAGAGGACGACGAGTAATGCCCGAGGGCGACTCGATCCGGCGCGTCTCGATCCAGCTGGCACCGATCGTCGGCAAGACCCTGCTGCGCGCGACCACGCAGGGGATCGAGCGCAACATCGCCGGCCAGGCCGTGGTGGACCTCGAGGCGCACGGCAAGCATCTGCTGATCGATCTCGCGAACCAGACCCAGATCCGCGTGCACCTCGGGATGAATGGACGGTTCCGTCGCTACGACCGCGAGACCGGCGATCGCATGCTGTCGCGGATCTCGCCGGGCAAGGTGATGCTCGCGTTGACCGTCGACGACGCGGTCTATCTCTGGATCCAGGCGAAGGTCGTCGAGATCGCGGATCGCCGCGCCCCGATGCGCGGCCTCGCGGTGGCCTCGCTCGGCGCCGACATCCTCGCCGACGAGTTCGACGCCGACGCCGCCGCCGACCTCGCTGCGATGCATCCACGCCGCACGATCGCCGACGTGCTCCTCGATCAACGCGTGGTCGCCGGGATCGGCAACATCTTCAAGTGCGAGGCGTGCTTTGCGGCGGGCGTCGATCCTCGAACGCTGACGGGCGACATCGCGATCGCGACGCTGTCGGCCGCATTTCGCGCCGCGCAGCGCCAGATGCGGCGCAGCGTCGAGCACGGTCGGCAGTCCCTCGCGCCGACCGAGCGGGGCTTGGCCGGTCGCTACGCCGTGTATTCGCGCAGCGGCCGGCCGTGCAAGATCTGCAAGACCACGATCGAGTGTTACCAGCTCGGCGACCCACCGCGCTGGACCTGGTCGTGTTCGCAGTGCCAGCCGCGATAGTGCCGCCGATCGTTGACGACGACTGGGACTTCCAGTGGGGTCGGGTGTTAGCGGCGTGATCGCCCGCCAATGGCTAGCCGAGTGGTCGGAATGCCAGGCCGAATTGGCTTCCAACTGTGCGGAAGCTGGTCCGGTGCCAGCTGGTCTGGCGGTTGCTGTGTGACTGGTCAGCTTCGAAAGGATGTCCCCATGGCCACCGCACTCGCATACGCCGCCCCCATGTCCCCGCTCACGAGCGAAGTCTCGACGACGCTGACGGTCGGTGCCCGAGCTGCCTACGAGATCTTCGCGGACCCGATGGAGATCCCCCGCTGGCTGCCGATCGTCCAGACCGCTCGGGTCCTGGGCCGCCACCTGGACGGACGCCCTGCCCGCGTCGCCTTCACCCGTGCGCTCGAGCGGGGATCGCTTGGCTACACGCTTGAATACACCTACGACCAGACCGGCATGACCGTGCTGTGGACCACTCCCGCGTCCTCCAACGTCGTGCTCACGGGCGAGGCGCGGTTCGTGCCGCTCTCGCAGCGCGCGTGCTTGATGCTGTACCGCCTGGTGCTCGAGCTGCCGATCGTCGACGACCTGATCAACAGCGAGCTCGACAAGCACCCCGCGTCGCTGGTGGTCGCCGAGTTCCGCGAGCACCTGCGCCGCTTCTGCTGAGAACACGTACATCTCGCCAGGCGATCACCGTCCGACAAACGTGCCTGGCGCGGCGGCGTTATGGTCTACCCTGGTAGGCGGTGTCGAGCGAGCAACCATCCGAGAAGGCGCTGCCTACGAGCACGCAGCCACTCGAGAAGGCGACGACGGCGGCGGAGGCGGCTGCGGATGTCACGGCGCTGGCGCGAGGCACGCTGCCGAACGCGCTCGTCGATCAGCAGAGCAAAATCGCGCATCAGCTGCGCGAGCTCGAGGGCAAGTTCGACAAGTGTCTCGCGACCCTCAACATGCACTTCCAGCCGATCGTCCACGCACAGACGCGCAGCCGGTTTGGCTACGAGGCGCTGATGCGTTCGACGGACAGATCGCTGCCGCATCCGGGCGCGATCCTCGATGCTGCGGAGCGGCTCGAACGCATCCCGGCCCTCGGTCGCGCGGTTCGCGCACAGACCGCGAAGGTGATCAGCGCGAGCGAGCCCGAGCGCGGCGTGATGTTCGTCAATCTCCACCTCCTCGACCTGTTCGACAAGCAGCTGACCTCGGCGTTCGCACCGCTGTCGCGCGTCGCCCCGCGCGTCGTCCTCGAGATCACCGAGCGGACGTCGCTCGAGGGTCAGCTCGACCTGCACTACCGGATCGCGGAGCTGCGCGAGCTCGGGTTCCGGATCGCGATCGATGACCTCGGTGGCGGTCACGCACGGATGGGCACGTTCAGCGCCGCCGATACCGACTTCGTGAAGCTCGACATGTCGCTGGTGCGTGATGTCGACAAGCACCAGATGAAGCAGCGGCTGATCCGCTCGATCACCGATCTCTGCCGCACGCAGGGCACGATGGTGATCGGTGAAGGCGTCGAGACCGAGGACGAGGCGAAGGTCCTGGTCGATCTTGGCTGCGACCTGCTGCAGGGATACTTGATCGCCAAGCCCGCGCCGCCGTTCTGCGATCCGCTCTGACATCGGACCGAGACCGCGGGCGAGATCACGATCACCGCGACGGCCGGCGGGTTGACCAAGGTCGTCACCTATCCGGTCGCCGAGGCGCCGCCGATGAGCAAGCCGATGCCGAGCAAGGCGGGCGGCTTCGCCCGTGGCGAGCGCGCTACTGCGGCAGCGTCACGATCACGCTGAGCCCGCCGCCCGGGCGATTCGCGAGCGACGGATCAGTCGATGTCGAACGCGTACAGGATGCCGCGATTGGAGATCACGAACAGCCGGCCATCGCCGGTGACCGTGGGTGGTGCGGAGACACCGTCGCCGGGCTGGAACCACTCGAGCGTCTCGCCGGTCTTGCGGTCGGCGATGAACATGCCGTCGCCCGCGAGCGAATAGATCAACGTGTCGCGATACAACACCGGCGCCGCGGGCTCACCGCCACCACGGGCACCGACGCGCCACACCACGTTGCCGTTGAGATCGATCGCGTAGGTGCCGAGGTCGGCGACCGAGACGAAGACGTTCTTGCCGTCGGTCGAGATCCCGCCGACGTTGCCGGTGTTGCTCGGCTGCGCGGCATCCCAGAACGGCAGCCGCCAGCGCACGAGGCCGGTCGCCTTGTCGAGTGCGTAGACGCCGCCCGACGACGACGACACGTACACGCGATCGCCGAGCACCAGCGGCGTGGCATCGACATCGAAGAAGCGCTCGGCCTCGGCCTTGAGCGAGGTCGACCACGCGACCGAGCCGTTATCCTTGCGGAGCGCGACCAACGTGCCGTTCGAGAACCCCGTGTAGATCAAGTCGCCGTCGATCGCGACGCCAGCATGACCGCGCAGCGTGTACTCCTCGGGAGTCTCGCTCTTGAACTGCCACTTGAATTTGCCCGTGATCGCATCCACCGCGACCACCTGATCGGCCTCGTTCGAGAACACGATGAGATCCTGCGTCGCGACCGGCTGCTGCTCGATCGGGCCACGGCTCTGATAGCGCCACTTCTCCTCGCCGGTCTGCGAGTCGAGGCACATCAGCACGCCATCGGCGGTGCCGAGATAGATCACCGAGCCACCGACGAGCGGCGCCGTCGACACGGCTCCGGTCTGCTTTTTCCAGCGCACCGCACCGTTGCCCGCCTTGAGCGCGAAGAACGTACCGGTCGCCGAGCCGATGAAGATCGTGTCCGCGTAGACCGCGGCCTGTGCGAACTCCTGCGGCGTGACCTCGGTCTTGCGATCGGCGGTCTCGAACTTCCAGTGGAGGCTCAGTCGAGCTTCGCCGAGTGGCTCGATCGGCTCGGCGCGCATCGCATCTGCGCGGTGGGGCGGCACCTTGACGCAGCCAACCAGCAGCAGAGATGCGAGCGCACGACGCACTACGTGGCTCCGATCGACGACAGCCGACGCTCGACGAGATCCGCGAGCTCCTTCGGCGGGGACATGCCCTTGACCTTCTCGAGCAGCGCCTTCGCCTCGGCGCGCTTGCCGAGCATCAGGTTGAGCCGGCCCTGGTGATAGAGCGAGTACGCGCGGCGTGGGCCATCCTCGGCCGGCTGCATGCGGAGGAACGACTCGAGCGATTCCTCGAGCAGCTTCTGCCGTGCGGCCGTGTCCTTCTCGGCGACCGCCTTGGTCTCGAGCGCGATCCCGAGGCCCTCGCGGCAGAGGACGTTCTCGATCTCCTTGCCGGAGTCGCAGGTTCGATAGACGCCGATCGCCTCGTCGAGCTTGCCGGCGTCGATCAGCATCGAGGCGCGAAACGCCGGGCCGACCTGGTCGGTGTCCTGCTGCGCGAGCTCGGCGAGCACCTTCTCGGCGCGCTCCTTCTCGGTCGCAAACGTCGGGTTCTTGGGATCCGGAGGCATCCCCGGACTCGCGACCGGCTTCTGCGCCACGTCGAGCACGGCCGTCACGCGCGCGGTCTCCTTGGATTCCTTGTTGCGTGAGCAGGCTTTGACGCCGAAGAAGAACGAGACCAGCACTGCGAGCACGATGGTCGCGATTCCGATCTTCTTGATGTGCGGGAGGATGCGGTCGAGCAGCGACTCGCCACCGAGCTGCACCGGCTTGGGGCCCTCCTTGGGTTTGGAGGGGTCCGGCTTTGCGTTGTCGTCGGCCATCGGGGGTCGAGGGGATGTAGCACCAGCGTCGGCATCGCGTCAATTCGCACCCTTGGACAGGTGCGAGCCGGAGTATGGTTGCCTGGTGAAAGTGATCGTTGTGGTCGCGTGCCTGGCCCGGGTGGCGCACGCCGACGAACAGGCCCTGTCGGCGTCGGCGGGCTACGCCACGTACTCGGTGCCCGGCGAGAAGATGGGCGAGATGACCCCGCCCCAGCTCAGCCCGAGCGGCGGAGGCGCCCTGGCGGTCTCCTACGAGCGCCTGATCGGCAGCGACGTGTCCCTTCGGGGCGAGCTCGCCGGGGGCATGTTCTTCGGTGGCAACGCGGAGGGGCAGTCCTCGCGGTCCTTTACCCTGCTCGCCGACGTCGGCGCGGCGTTCCGGTTCGACATCTTCAAGTACGTGCCCTACGCGTTCGCCGGCATCGGCGGGGTGGTCTCGGGTGGTGGCCCGATCGACCGCGGCACCGATCTCGTGCTGGTGGTCGGCGGTGGGCTCGACCGGCTGTGGTCGCGCAAGAAATCGGCCGGCCTCGAGGTCCGGCTCGCGAGCTTCGGCGGCGACATCACCGTCGTCACCGTCGGCCTGCGCGGCACCACGCGCTGGGATTTCTTTTAGTCGAACGCCACGGGATCGTCGCTGAACAAGTAGTCGAGGAACGGCGCCGGCCGCTGCTCGTCGGCCGACCAGAAGTTGATCACCGCGTAGTCGTGATCGTCGTCGACCCGCACGGTCTCGGTCAGCAGGTCATCGTGCGCGCGTGCCTCGAGCGAGATCTCGACGCCGACTGGCACCTCGAAGTGAAACTGGTGCCACGAGTGCTGCCCCGGAAATCACTTCGGATCGTGACGGTCTTTACGCGCCTTGACCGCGATCCGGATCGGCGATCCGCGGAAGCCGTAGCGCTGGCGCAGCCGGTTCGTGAGGAAGCGCCGGTACGCGGGAGCCAGGCCCTCGAGCGAGTTCGCCCACAGCACGAACGTCGGTGGCTTGATCGCGACCTGCGTGAGGTAGTGGATGCGGATCGCGCGACCGTGGTGGAGCGGCGGCGGCGTCTCCTCGATGACCTCGGCGAAGAATCGGTTGAGCTGCGAGGTCTGGAT
>Ga0105049_10010557_pt1 | contig 10596 bp, 9 predicted proteins | sample MAT06_FD_78087 | JGI IMG/M metagenome (GOLD analysis project Ga0105049, IMG submission 78087) | Freshwater microbial communities from Lake Fryxell liftoff mats and glacier meltwater in Antarctica - MAT-06 | ecosystem: Environmental > Aquatic > Freshwater > Ice > Liftoff microbial mat | place... | reverse complement strand
TGCGGCAGCCAATATGTCGCCAGCGAATATCTATCGCTTTTTTGAGAACAAGGACGCGCTTTACGAGGCGGTTGCCGAGCGCTGGTTCGCGCCAAAAGTGCGAATCATGGAGGAGGTCATCGCCAGCGACCTGCCTGCCCGTGACAAGCTTTATGAGTTTTATGCCCGCCGGTTCCTGCTCATGCGGGAAAACCATGCTTGCGATCCGATATTATTTAACAGTTATCTTGAGCTGGGCCATGAGCATTTCGAGGTCATTCGTGGCTATATCGATCTGGGTGACCAGTATCTGTCGATGATCGTGGCAGACGCAATGGGGGAAGGATATTTTGCCGATCTGACCGTTGATGAGACGGTGTCACTGATCAACCTGATGGTACACCCGTTCTGCGATCCGGATGTGATGGTGCAGATATTTCCCAGCCTGTCCGAGGCAAAGCTTGCGCGGATCATTGACGCGATTTTTGCCGGGCTGATTGGCACTTCATTCGCCGGTCAACAGCCGTTTTCGGCACCCCGGCTGGAAATTATCGCCTCGCGTTGATCAGCTGTGCCCGCCGCGCGTCGAGAGTTGCCATCACTGCATCGCGCCACTCGGGCGATGCACCCGCCCATGCGGCGATTTCGTCAAGACTACGGCCGCATCCCAGGCACCATTTGGTAAGCTGGTCGATCTGGCAGACATTGGTGCACGGGCTGATGATCGGGGCCAGGCGGTCAGTCGACATGACAGCGTTCAGGTCAGCTTGATGTTCAGGAAATCGGGCAGCGCGCCATTCCAGCCGTCGTCGCCATCATCGTTGTCGGTGTGCGGTGCCGGTTTTGGAGGTGGCGGTTGTGTCGCGCGTGTGGGCCGCGCTGGCTTTGGTGCTGCGGGCTTTGCGGCTGGCGGCTTCACGGATTGTGGCTGGCGCGTGGGTGGCGCAGGTTGCTCGCGCTCAACAACGGGTTCTGCTTTCGCTTTGACCGGGCGTTTACGCGGTGTCCGTTCAGTCGATACAGGTTCTTCGCTTGTCGCAGCTGTCGCCAGCCGCTCGATCTTGTGGCCCGTCAACTTCTCGATATTCGCAATGTTCTCTGCATCGTCAGGGGTGACGAAAGTGAACGCTACACCCGTCGCGCCCGCGCGCCCCGTCCGGCCGATGCGGTGGACATAATCGTCGGGGTGCCAGGGCGCGTCGAAATTAAAGACATGACTGACGCCCTTGATATCAAGCCCGCGTGCAGCAACGTCTGATGCGACAAGGATATTGACGTCACCCAGTTTGAAGCGGTCAAGCTCGGCAATGCGTTGCGATTGTTCCATGTCGCCATGAATTTCGCTTGAGCGCAGTCCTTCACGTTGGAGCGTTTTGTTGAGCTCGCGCACCGTCGTTTTACGGTTGCAGAAGATGATCGCGTTGGTAACATCCTCGCCTGACAACAGTTCGCGAAGCCGGTCCTTTTTCTTTGCCGAGGTCACAGGCACAACCCATTGCCGGATATTGACGTTGGCGCTGGCGGGCCGTGCGACCTCAATCATCTTGGGATTATCGAGAAACTTGTCCGCCAGTTTCTTGATGGGGGCAGGCATCGTCGCTGAAAACAGCAGTGTCTGGCGCTGCTTGGGCAATTTGGTGCAGATTTCTTCGATGTCGGGGATGAACCCCATGTCGAGCATCCTATCCGCCTCATCGATCACCAGCAGCGAACAGCCATTGAGCATGATCTTGCCACGCCCGAACAAGTCCATCAGGCGCCCTGGCGTAGCGATCAGCACGTCGACGCCCTTTTCCAGCGCTGCCAATTGATCGCCCATCGATACGCCGCCGATCAGCAGCGCCATCGATAGCTTGTGATACTTGCCATATTTGTCGAAATTTTCTGCAACCTGGGCTGCAAGCTCGCGGGTTGGTTCAAGGATCAATGATCGCGGCATCCGCGCCCGGCTGCGGCCATGAGCAAGAATGTCGATCATCGGCAGTACAAACGACGCGGTCTTGCCGGTGCCTGTTTGCGCGATGCCGATGATGTCGCGCATCATCAGCACGCTTGGGATAGCGCTTGCCTGGATTGGGGTGGGGATTGTGTAGCCGGACTCCGTCACCGCGCGAAGAAGTTCGTCAGATAGGCCGAGATCGGCAAAAGTCATGCGGTTTCCGGAAAAAAAAATAATCAGAAGACTTGCGGGGCGCGCCTGCTCCTAGTTCGGGGCTTGCGGATTTCTGTGCCAATGTCAAGAATTTCGGTCGCAGCGATTACTCACGTTTGGGGGTTAGCCGCTTAAAGCCCTGGATCAGACAGGGATGGCCGGAGCGCGACCGGATTGAATCGCGCTTGGCGCAGACTTGCCCGTCGGGTGCCGGCTTGAGATAGGCGCCTGAGTAATAATCGATTGCCGTGCATTGATCGCTGAAGCGCGCACGCAACCGCTGGCCATCAACGACAAGCAGATCGAGACTTTCGGTCTGGGAAAAACTTGCCCCGCTGATTGCGCTCAGCGCGACGCACCGTGGCCCTTTTTTCTCGCGCCACTCGGTCGGCTTGACGGGCGTGAACCGGGTGTCCGGCACTGGGGCATCATGAAACAGGGGTAGCCTCACGAGAATTCGCTGATGAATCGTCATCTCGCCATATTGGATCATCGTCGGTCGCTGCGCACCCGCGCCACTGGCACCGGGCAGCGCCAGCAGGAGAATAAACGAGGGGGGCAACAGCGATTCGATCATGCGTGATAGCCCTGATAGACTGAATGGTTGAACGGTCGATGAATTGGCAGGGCAATGGCTTCATGGTAGCGCGCCGATCATGATACCTGCGCAAGCCAAACTGATTGCCGCCATCCGTGGCGCTTTAGGCCCAAAGTCAGTCATTTCCGACCCGCACGATATCGCGCCCTGGCTGGTCGATTGGCGCGGACGTTACCACGGCCAGTCTGCCGCCATTCTCGCGCCCGCAGACACAGCGGGGGTCGCGGCCATCCTGCGGCTGGCCAATGCCGCATCCATCCCCTTGGTGCCGCAGGGCGGTAATACTTCAATGGTCGGCGGCGCGACACCGCCTGCGGACGGATCGGCGCTGATTTTGTCGCTGCGGCGAATGAACCAAGTGCGGCGGGTCGATCCCGACGCCAACCTCGCCATTGCGGAGGCTGGCGTGATCCTTGCCGATCTTCAGAGTGCGGTTGAAGCAGCGGGTCGCCGCTTTCCGCTCACGCTTGGTGCGCGCGGGAGTGCGACGATTGGGGGACTAGCCTCGACCAACGCCGGGGGCACGCAGGTGCTGCGCTTTGGGACAATGCGCGCGCTGGTTGCGGGGATTGAGGCTGTGCTGCCCGACGGATCGGTGCATGATGGCCTGGCTGCGCTTAAAAAAGACAATCGCGGTTATGATCTCAACCAACTACTTGTCGGTGCGGAGGGGACGCTCGGTGTTATCACCGCTGTGACGCTCAGGCTGGTGCCATCTATCGCCGCCCGCGCGGTGGCCTGGGTTGGGGTCGATTCGCCACAGGTGGCACTGGCGTTACTGCGGCGGCTTGAGACAGCGACGGATACGGTCGAGAGTTTTGAGATCGTGCCGCAGATTTTGCTTGGTCGGGTGCTGGCGCATATCCCCGATACGCGGTCGCCAATAGCGGGCAAGCACCCCTGGCACGTCCTGATTGAGGCAGTCTCAAGCGATGCCGCTGCCGAAGCGCCGAGCCTGTTACTGGAACGCTTGCTGGGCTCGGCGTTAAGCGATGGTCTGGTTGCTGATGCCGTTATTGCAGCAAGCGAAGCGCAGGCTGACGCCTTCTGGCGGCTGCGCGATTCGATTTCGGAGGCTGAACGCGCGAGCGGCCCTGCCGTTCAGCATGATATCTCGGTGCCGGTTGACGCTATGCCCGATTTCATGACGCGCGGTGCCGCCGCTGTTGAGGCGCGCTTTGCGGGTACGCATGCGAGCGCCTTTGGCCATCTGGGCGATGGCAATGTCCATTTTCATGTCCGCGCGCCGACCGACGCGGATGCCAAAAGCTGGTATGCCGATGAGGCTCCTCAAATTACCCCCTTCGTCAATGATCTGGTCGTAGCTGCTGGGGGGTCGATTTCGGCCGAACATGGAATTGGCCAGATGAAGCTTGGTGAGCTTGAGCGGCTCTCCTCACCGGCACGGATTGCCGCGTTGCGTGGGATTAAATCGGGTCTTGACCCGCACCACATTATGAACCCCGGCAAACTTGTTCCGCTTGCGCCCGCGCCCGCTGCACCATAGAGGCCGAAACGGACGGCTTCTTGGTCCGAAATCTATCGATGGAGACACTCATGGCCAGCGCGCCGCAATCCCTGCCGCTCTTTTACAATGGGCTCGAACCGCTTTCGAGCGAAACCCATGCCAATTTCCGCGCACGCACGCTTGATCGCGCGCCCTTTCTGATCGGTCATCACGCGATTCCGGTCACGGTTGACGAATTTGCGCTTGCCCAGCGCTTCATGCCGATCGTGTTTTCGATAGGTCCAGAGGCGATTCCGATCGCGCTCATGGGCCTGAATGAGGGCGTCAATGTTTTTATCGATAGTGACGGCAAGTTGGTTGATACCAGCATGTATGTGCCAGCTTACATCCGCCGCTACCCTTATATGCTCGCCCGCCTGACGCCGACGTCAGAAGAATTGTCGCTGTGTTTTGATCCCTCGGCTGAGGCGATCGGGGCTTTTGACGACGGCGAGCCGTTGTTCGTTGAGGGGCAGCCGAGCGAGCTTACCAAGAACGTGCTCTCCTTTAACGAGATGTTTGAACAGGCCGGAGCCCGGACCGCCAATTTCATGCGCGAACTGGCCGAAACCGGCTTGTTGATGGACGGCGAAATCTCGATTCAGCCCGATGGTGCCGCGCAGCCCTTCGTCTATCGCGGCTTCCAGATGGTCAATGAAGAAAAGCTGCTCGAATCGCGCGGCGACGCGCTGCGCAAGATGGCCAAATCGGGCATGCTGCCGCTGATTTACGCGCATCTTTTCTCGCTAGCGCTCATGCGCGAAATTTTTCAGCGACAGGTTGATCGCGGCCTGATGCCGGTGCCTGAATTGGTGATTTGAACTGCTGATTTGGCCGGTTGACGAAGGGGGATCAAGTGACTGCAAATCGCGTTGCTTGAACCCCCGTCACGCGCCCCCTATATTTGAATGGCGCGGTGCCACGTTTCCCCCTTCGTGGCCCGCGCGGCGCGCATTCAGACGCGCCATCTCCCTGAACCTAAGCCACCCCGTGATCTGCACGGGGTGGTTTTTTACTCAGCTGCAAGCATTTGCTGGCCTGCAAGCGCCTCAGCAACAAGCGCGGCAATCATCCGACGCAGCAAACCGGCTGTGCGGTGCATCCCTGCTCCCGGCAAATCGAGCCGGGGATCGAGGTAAAGGCTGCGATCAAATTCAAGCTGGATTGCATGAATGCCGCGCGCCGGGCTTGCGTGCCGGTCCAGGATATGGCCCCCGGCATAGGGCGCGTTCAGGGCATGGCTAATCCCGGTAGCTTCCGCCTCGGCCTCCAGTCTCATCACAAAACGGCTCGAGGAACTGCGCCCGAACCGGTCGCCGATCACAATCTTAGGTGCGTTTCCCTGCGGATCGAGCGGCGGCATCGAATGAATATCGAGCAGCACTGCAACGCCAAATCGCGCCCGCGCCGCGGCCAGTGCCGAGCCAATAGCGCGGTGATAAGGACGGTGAACCACCGCGATCCGTTCGGTCACATCTGCTGCGCTCAGTCGGTTCCGCCAAATCTCGCCAGCGCCAGCGATCCGGCTTGGCACAAGCCCAAGCCCGCTGCGCAGTTTTGCCGAGCCGCCATGCTGGCCCGTCGGCGCGGCACCGGCATCACGCTTGGGATCGCGTTCATGCTCGGCACGATTGAGGTCGATCCAGGCCCGCGCTGCTTGCTGGACAAGCAATGTCTCATTCGTGCGGGCCGCCAGCGCAAGCGTATCGACGTGCCGGTCCTCAAGTATCATCAATGCGTCGATCGGCACACGAATGGCGGCCAGCAACGCAGCGGGATAGTTTCGCCCGGCATGGGGCACTGATAGCACGATTGGGCTGACGGGCTGTTCTGCGCCGTGTTGAACAAAGGACAAAGCGGGTAATAGCATCGCGGCCACAGCTTATGCGGCACAGCGCCAGGCCGCAATCTTTGCTTTGGCTGGAAAATGTTAAGTGGTTGGCGCATAGAAGGGGCCGATCAACCGGAGCATGACACGAGATGATCAGGATTTTGCTTGCCGAAGACGATCGCGTCATGCGCGAATATCTGACGCGGGCGCTGGAGCGATCCGGCTATGCCGTCAGCGCGGTTGATCGCGGGACCGCCGCGATCCCACTGCTTCAGACTGAAACGTTTGATCTGTTGTTGACAGATATCGTGATGCCCGAAATGGACGGTATTGAGCTGGCGCAAAAGGCCAGCGAAATGTGCCCCGATCTGCGCGTGATGTTCATCACCGGTTTTGCCGCCGTGACACTCAAAGCGGGCAAGGCAATGCCGCAAGCCCGCGTGCTGTCAAAACCCTTCCACCTGCGCGATCTGGTGCTTGAAGTTGACCGGATGTTTGAACTGGAGAATTTTGGGCGGCAATAAAGCGGCGATCACCCGGGTGGTGACCCGGTTTGAGGCGAATGGCGTTGATTGATGGGAAGTGCGCGGGCTGCTTTCGGGAACGTTTATAGTCAAAGCTGCCATTCAGCGGCGTGACGGTCACCGGCCCCTTTGCGCCTTACAGTCGTCGTTTAGCCGTCCAACACCCAATACCGATAACTGACGTTCAGGTGTGCGTGTGGAGAAGCCGGCCCGTCACACCGGTCGCGCACCCGGCACATTGTATGTATTATTCGCAATTCAGCCTTGCTGATGGTAGGGGCGATAGCGACGGAGAAAGATAAAAAGTGGCACGGCAAGGCAACAATCCGAAGCGGCGTATCATGGCTGCGATTGCGATTGCCGACGGTGCACTCGAAGATCTTGCCGCGCGCTTGGTCTATGTGGGCAGCGCCAATCACAAGCGCCAACCCGGCGATTACCGTTTTCATCCTCCGAGCAATCCGCGACCGTGGAAATCGGTTTGCGACGCCCGGCGTCAATTATTGTTGGCAGAAGCAAAGGAACTGCTGACTGCGGGTGTCCTCAAAGGCATGATCAGTCAGCCTGATGCCGATGGTGTGCCGAAATACGTTTGGAGCGTCGATGCCCAGGGCGTTCCCTATGAATCGAAAATTGGCAATGGCGGCTATCATGGATATCCGCTGTATCCCGATGACGACATGAGCGCGGTCGTGCTGGGCGAGTGGGCGCTTCGCTGATATGTTTGAATTAACCGCCGATTGGGAAGCCTTGAACGAGGGCTCGCCGGAAGAAGTGGCATGCTTCGCACAGGTGCGCATCGCTTTGAACGGAGTGCTGCTCAGCGAAGGCCATGACCCGTTCGTCGGCCGAGTGCGCAAGGCTTCGCTGCTTTCGGCCTATCCGCTCGCCGAGTGGTTGGCTTGGAACTGGTGGCGTCTTCGCTGGGAGCCCAGCGGGCGCGGGCACGGGTGGCGTTTTGCGCATGCAATGGCGACGATCGGCGAGGGCTATGTCTGGCCGAACCTCACCATTTTTCCCGACGGTGAACGCGTCACGGTCTCGGCACGGCCAAGCAATCCGGCGGACGACTTCGCCGTCCGCTATATCAACGAATATGTTGGCGCGATTTCTGCCGCCGAATTCGAGGGCGGGGTTGGGCGTTTCATCGAGCAGGTGTTGGGGCAATTGGACGCGGAGGGCCTGCGCGATACCAATCTTCACCGTATCTGGTCGGATCTTGAACTGGAACGGCGCGACGGCGAGCTCAGCCGCTACCGTCGGCTCGAGGCGATGCTTGGGCACGACGCGGACGAGGGACCTGAAGATTTGGTCCGCCGGTTGCTCGACGACGAGGCACGGATCGGCGTCGAGGGCGCACACGAACTTGCCGCGGAAATCGCCAAGGGTGGACCGATGTTGGCTGCCGCTGAGTTGATCGATCTCGCGCATCAGTTGGGTACGCCAACCGACCTGCGTAACGCCATTCGGCTCAACGATCGCGTCGTAACTGCGCGAGGAGATACGCCGGCCTGGCTGGTCGGCCAGCGCGCCGCGCGCTCCGTGCGCCATCAGATCGGCAATCACAATGAGCCACTGTCTAATCAACACCTGGTTGAGCTGATCGCTGTCTCCCCCGATGTGCTCGTTCCGGCCGGGCGCCCACCTCTATCCTTCTCGTTCCGAGACGATCCAGCGCACGCCAACATCGTGCTGCGCTCACGCTGGGAGACGGGCCGGAGGTTCGACCTCGCCCGCCTGGTCGGTGATGTCGTTGCTAGTGGCCATTCGGGTCCGCTCATCCCGGCCACCCACGCTGCGACCTACCGCCAAAAGCTGCAGCGTTCTTTCGCTGCCGAATTGCTCAGCCCATTCGAGGCGGTCGAGGACATGATGCAAGGCGATTATTCAGACGAGCAACAGGAAGAAGTAGCAGAGCGGTTCTCGGTTTCACCGCTGACCATCCGTACAATGCTCGTCAATCATCGTAAGCTCGAATGGGATGATATCGCCAACGACCCCGATTTTGAGGCTGGCATGGTGGACTTGCCTGCAGCCGAATAGCCAGCAAGGCCGGTTCCCATATTCGCTTGAGAGCAGCCCATCCAAAATTGGCCATGAGCCGAAAACCGCTTGCTCCGGGAAAGGCAGCTTTCGAGCCGCAGCTTTTTCGGTCGGGATGTCACTTTCTGAGTCTGTCGCGGCCAGGCAGATTTACGAGGCCAAGGCCCCGCACTTCCCGCGATCTCGCTCACCCTCGTCGTCCCGGCCTTGAGCCGGGGTTTCGCTGATTTTTCGCGCGGCGTTCGGGTAGGTGGCGGGACCCCGGATCAAGTTTGGGGCGACGGTTGTGCGTGGGGCTATTCCACCGCCCGCGCGCCTCCGCTTGCCTTGCACACAAACACGGCGGCTGCTTTCCCATCGGGGGTCGTGTAGCCCGCCTCAATCGCCGCCCGCACCGCTGCCACGCGATCGCCCGGCATTAGCCCGACCACGCACCCGCCAAAGCCGCCGCCGGTCATGCGCGCGCCGCCCAGGTCCCCGATTGCTGCCTGCATGATCGCCACCAGTCCGTCGATTGCGGGCAGGGTAATCTCAAAATCATCGCGCATCGACGCATGCGATTGCGCCATCAGCTGCCCCATCCGGCCAAGATCGCCCGCGACCAATGCGTCTGCCGCTGCAAGCGTGCGCGCGTTTTCGGTTACGACATGGCGCGCGCGGCGATAGCTTGTTTCGGCCAGCCCCGGCTTGCCCGCCGCAAGCGCCTGGGGCGAAAGATCGCGCAGCGCCGTCACGCCGTAATGCCTCGCTGCTTCCTCGCACTCGCGACGGCGTTCATTATAGGCACCGTCATTATTTGCGTGGACGATGCCGCAATGAGCGATAACGATCGCAACGCCGTCAGGGATGGGGACGGGGCGGCAGACCAGACTGCGGCAATCAATCAACAGCGCGTGGTTTGCCTGCCCGCATGCCGAGATTAACTGGTCCATGATTCCGCAATTACAGCCGACATGAACATTTTCCGCGCGCTGGGCGAGCAACGCAAGCTGTGCAGGGGCGATCTTCAGCCCGCCCAGCGCCGCAAGCGCTGATCCCACCGCCACCTCAACCGATGCCGACGATGACAGGCCCGATCCGAGCGGCACATCACCAGCCATCGCGAGCCGCGCCCCCGGCAGGCTTAGCCCATGCTCGATCAGCACCGCTGCCACCGCGCGCGGATAATCCGCCCAGCCACTTGGCGATGGGCTAAACCCGGCGGCCAGCGACGAAACATCAACCGCGCCATCATAATCAGCGGCGACCACATGGAGCATGCCGTCGTTTGTGCGCCCCGCTGCAACCACTGTGTCGCGGTCAATCGCGCAGGGCAGCACAAAGCCGTCATTATAATCGGTATGCTCGCCGATCAGGTTGACCCGGCCCGGCGCGCGCATCAGCAGATCAGGCGCGGTGCCATAAGCCGCAACATAGGCGGCACGGGCACGGTCGGCGTTGGTCATGGCTGCTGGCAATAGTGGACAGGAGACGCGGTGCGCAGGCGCGCTGCGGCTTGTTCAGGCGTCAGATCGCGCTGCGCCTCGGCGAGCATTTCAAAGCCAACCATGAATTTGCGGACCGAGGCTGATCGCAGCAGCGGCGGATAAAAATGCGCGTGCAACTGCCAACCGCTCGCATCCTGCCCAAAGGGTGCGCCATGCCAGCCCATCGAGTAAGGAAAGGAGCAGGCGAACAGATTATCGTAGCGCACCGTCAGGGCTTGCACGATCTCAGCAAGCGCAGCGCGCGCGATTCCGCTGAGTTCGGGCAGGCGTGCGACCGGGAAACGCGGTAGCAGCAAGGTTTCAAACGGCCAGCTTGCCCAATAGGGGACGATCGCCAGCCAATGGTCATTGCTGACCACGACCCGCTCCCCTTCGCCCTCACGCGCGGCGACATCGGCGAGCATCGCGCGCCCGGTCCGCTCAAAATAGCTGCGCTGCCGCTCGTCCTCGATCGCCAGTTCATCGGGGATAAAAC
>Ga0105049_10010555_pt1 | contig 10598 bp, 9 predicted proteins | sample MAT06_FD_78087 | JGI IMG/M metagenome (GOLD analysis project Ga0105049, IMG submission 78087) | Freshwater microbial communities from Lake Fryxell liftoff mats and glacier meltwater in Antarctica - MAT-06 | ecosystem: Environmental > Aquatic > Freshwater > Ice > Liftoff microbial mat | place... | reverse complement strand
TCGCTCGATGCCTCGACCGGCGACTTTGTCGTCCAGCTTGGCGGCGTCACCCGACTGACCGCCCTTTCGGTTGAACGCCTTGTCTTGCAGACCCAGGACGGCAACGACACGGTGGTTGGCACCGCCGGAGACGACTACATTTCAGTGCTCGGCGGGGCGAATTCGGTCGATGGTGGGGCAGGCAACGACACCATTGCCTTTCAGACCGGCCAGGTCAGCACCATCGACGGCAGCACAGGGGTCGATACCTTGATCCTTGCCCATCGAGGGACCAGCAGCTGGACCTTCAACGCCAGCGGCCCCGTCGTCACCGACAGCCGCGGCAATCAGATCTCGGGTTTCGATCACTACAGCCTTGGCGGCAGTTATCTGACCGACCGCCTGACAACGGGCGCGGGCAATGACACATTGCGCGGCAATTTCGGCGACGACACCCTGAATGGTGGGGCGGGCAATGACACCCTGTTTGGCGATCAGGGCAATGACCTGCTAACCGGCGGCGTCGGCCATGACCGGTTATTCGGTGGCAGCGGCGACGATAGCCTGTTCGGCGGCACCGGCCGCGACATGCTGCATGGCGGTCTGGGCAATGATGCCCTGACCGGCGGGGCAGATGCCGACCAGTTCCGCTTTTCGCAATCCGGGACCGGCATCGACACGATCACCGATTTCGTCCCCGGCCAGGACAGGTTCGGCGTCCATGTCGGCTTGCTCACCAATCAGACCGCCGGACCGATCGCGGTCAACGACCTGGCCTTTGGCACGCCCACCGAAACCGACGGGCAATTCGTGCTTGTCGATCTTGCAGGCAGCCAAAGCGTGCTGTCCTGGCACTATGGCAGCGGGGTCGGGGCCATCCAGATCACGCTGGCCTATTTCGGCAACGACCCCGCGATAACCCATCGCGACATCCTCTTGTTCTAGGCCGACAGGATATCCGCGCCCTTGGCAGGGGCGCGGGGGGGGGGACATGCCTGAAATTGCTGGCGGGGGACAAGCCCTAGAATGTCTCCAGCGACAGGGTCGCATCGCAATAGGCGCCGTCGAAAGTGCCGACCCAGATATCAAGGTAGCCGTTTGGCACGGTGGACAGCGAAATCGCCGGATCCAGATTGCCGTTGCTGTCGTCGTCATAGAACCAGATGCCGTCCGGCGAATTGACCAAAAGTGCGGCGTCGCAGTCGCTGACCACGCGGATCTCGAGGTCATATCCCTCCATCTCGTTCAGGCTGATGGTGAAATCCGGGCTCGCGGTGAAATAGCCTTCGCCGGTGCCGCCAACAGGACGGATCTGACCGCAGGCCGACAGGCTGTTGCTGCCACCGGCGGTGACGGGCAGATACTGCCGGTCCCACAGGGAATAGCCGTATTCGGTAAAGCCTTGACCGAGGGCGTTCATGTCGGGGCAGGCATAGGCGGCAGCACCGGTCATCACGCCGGCGGCCAGGGCAAGTGCAAACAGGCGGGTCATGTCATGTCTCTGAAAGGCCCCGGCCTCGCGGACTTCTGGGGCAGGTGAAAGGTTGACGGTTTGCGGGTGCCCCAAGACCTGGGCCACCAGGGCGGGACCGGCGCATCCGCGTCGGTCCCGTTCAGGCGATCAGAATGATTCCAGCGTCAGCGTCGCATTGCAGTAGGCGCCGTTATAGGTGCCGACCCAGACATCCAGGTAGCCGGACCGCACCGACGACAGGTTGATCCGGGGGTCCGAATTGCCATTGCTGTCGTCATCGTAGTACCAGCTGCCATTCGGCCCGTTCACCAGCAGCGCGGCGTCGCAATCGCTGACGACGCGGACTTCCAGGCGATAGCCCTGCATCCGGCTCAGGTCGAAGGTAAAGTCGGGTGCCGAGGTGACGTAGCCCGTTTCGACAAAGCCGCAGGCGGTCAGCGAATTGCTGCCCCCGGCAGTGACGAAGTAGGACTGCGGAATATACAGGTCGGAACCCGTAGCGCTGTAGGTGGCGCCCCAGGCCGAGGAGTCGGGGCAGGCATAGGCGGCGCCAGTGGCGGAGAAGGCGGCAATGGCGGCGGCTGCGAAGAGTTTCATGATCAGGTATCCCTCTGTTGGTGTGTGTTGTGTGGGTTGTTATGTGTGTCTGGGCGGGTTCGTGTTTGTTCGTCGTGGCGTGTTTGCCATGACCAAACCTTGCCCCGATCAGGCCAGGTCATTCAAAATCGCTGCCCCGCAGGGGGATATCACGCCCGCTTCACGGCGACGTTATCGCCTAACAGGCGGGAAATTGCTGTTCCTTTTGATGGTTCTGACCGATCTCGCCCATGCAAGGCATCACGCGGATCACGCAAGCCAAGCGCAGGCCAGACCCCGTTTGACCCCATCTGCCCCACGCCGCAAAACCGCCCTTGTTACCGCCTATCAGACCTGCTGCCCGGCCCTCGGTTGCGCTCGGCTGCAGTGCAGGTCAGAACCGGCCACGAACGGCCCCCAAAGGGCATCCCAACGGCAAGGCTCAAGGTGAGAATCGGCTACCTCATCCCCGAATTCCCCGCCCAGACGCATGCGTTTTTCTGGCGCGAGGCGCAGGGTCTGGCTGATTCGGGCCTGCAGGTCCGGTTTCTGTCCACCCGCCGCCCGGCACAGGATACGTCCCGCCACGCCTTTACCGCCACAGCGCGGGCGCAAACCGCCTATCTGTTTCCGCCCAGCCTGCGCACCGCACTGAAACTGCTGCTGACCCGGCCACGCCGCGCCTTGCGGGCGCTGGCCTATGTCGCGGGCCTGACCGAAACGCCGCCACACCGCCGCGCGGTGCTGGCCGGCCTGCTGTTGCCGGCCGCCCATCTGGCGGCGCTGGCTCAGCGCGAGGGACTGGATCACATCCACATCCACTCTTTCGCCAACGCCGCCCATCTGGGTGCCCTGTGCCACCGCCTGGGCGGCCCGCCCTTCAGCCTGACCCTGCACGGCGACCTGCCGGTCTATGGCCGTGACCACGCGGCAAAGGTGGCCGAAGCCGCCTTTGTCACTGCCGTGACGGAACCGCTTTGCGCCGCAATCCGCGCCACCTGCCCGGGGTCAACGCCGCATCACCTCAGCATGGGGGTCGACACCGAACGATTCGCACCCGTTGTTGCCGCCATCACCGACGGTCCGCTGCGGATCACCTCGATTGCCCGGTTGAATTATGTCAAAGGCCACGCCTGTCTGCTGGACGCGATGGCGGCGCTGGTCGCATCGGGTCATGATCTGACCTACGCCATCGCAGGCGATGGCCCCTATCGTGCCGACATCGTCGCCAAGGTGGCACAGCTTGGCCTTGGGTCCCGCGTCACCCTGCTTGGCCCGCTGTCCGAAGACGGGGTTCTGGCTTTGCTCCGGGCCAGCGACGTCTTTGCCCTGACCAGTTTTGGCCTGGGCGAAGCGGCCCCCGTCGCGGTGATGGAGGCGATGGCCTGCGGTCTGCCCGTCATTTGCTCGCGTATCGGCGGCACAGGCGACATGATCGCGGATGGTCGGGATGGCATTCTGGTACCGCAACAGGATGTGGCGGCCATCGCCGAAGCCCTGACCCGGCTCGGCGACCGCGCCACCCGCCACCGTATCGGTCAGGCGGCGCGGGCCACCGCGCTGGCCCGGTTCGACTACCGGCACAAGGCGGCCGAACTGGCCGCCCTGATCCGGGCGTCACAGGCCTGACGGCCCTATTCGACTTCCAGCGCGTCGACCGCCGCCTTCAACTCGTCCTTGCTCGATGCAACTTCAGTCAGCCTGGCCAGGCCAAAGATGAGGTCGATCACCTTTTCTTCAAAGATCGGCGCTTGAATCTGCTGCCGAGCCGCCGTGTTCTTTTGAATGTAGTCAAAGAACTGGCGTTCCTGGCCGCGATACTGCCGCGCTTGCGTCATCACCGCCTGGGTCAATTCGGCATCGGTCACCTTGACCTGAGCCTTCTGCCCGATCTCGGCCAGCAGCAAGCCCAGCTTGACCCGCCGCACCGCCAGCTTCTGGTGCGCCTCGGTCGCCTCGACGGCGTCATGATTGTGGCCCTGCTCTTCGGGATGGTCTTCGTGCCACAGCTGATGCGCGATCTGATCGGCCTCGGCCTGCACCAATGACGGTGGCAGATCGAAACTGACCAGGGCGTCAAGCCGGTCCAGCAGGGCCCGCTTGGCGATCGTGCGCGCCGCACCGACATATTCGCGTTCCAGGCTTTCGCCGATCTGGGTCCGCAGGCCCGCCAGGTCATCCGCGCCATACTGCTTGGCAAACGCGTCGTCGATCTCTGCGGCCTTGGGCTCCTTCACCGCCTTGACAGTGCAGGCAAACACCGCCGCCTTGCCGGCTAAAGCGGCCGCCTGATAGGTGGCCGGGAACGTCACTGCCACCTCGCGCTCCTCGTCCACCGCTACACCGACCAGACCATCCTCGAACCCGGGGATGAAACTGTTCGAGCCCAGCTCCAGCGGGTAATCCGTCGCCGTGCCGCCCTCGAACGCCTCGCCATCGACGCGACCGATGAAATCGATCACCACCTGATCGCCTGTCTCGGCCTTGGCACCCTTCTCGCGGTCGTCAAATGCCTTGGCGGTTCTGGCCAGATTGGCCAGCGCCTCGTCGACCGCCGCATCATCGGCCTTGACCACCATCCGGGTCAGTTCCAGCGCCGTCAGATCGACTTCAGGCACCGCTGGCAGCTTTTCATAGGCGACATCGACCACGACATCGTCGCCTTCCTTCCAGTTCTCGTTGCTCATCTTGATCTGCGGCTGCATCGCGGGCCGGTCTTCATGGGCCTCCAGATGCCGCTGGACCGCGCCGTCGATCTCTTCCTGCATCGCCTCGCCCAACAGCTTGGGCCCGTACTGTTTGCGCAACAGCGCCATCGGTACCTTGCCCTTGCGAAAGCCCTTCATCGCAATCTCGGGCTGCGCCTCGCTCAGCTTGGCCTTCACCTTGGCGTCCAGTTCTGCCGCCGTCAGGGTAAAGGTATAGCCGCGCTTGAGGCCTTCGTTCAGGGTCTGGGTAACCTGCATGGTTCGGTCCTTTGTCACATCGTCGATCTGGTGCGGGTGAAGGGATTTGAACCCCCACGCCTTGCGGCGCCAGAACCTAAATCTGGTGCGTCTGCCAGTTTCGCCACACCCGCATGCTGAAACGGGGCGGCCAAGGCCCCCCGGCTTGGCGCGCTTCCTAGCAAAGCCCGCAGGGGGATGCGAGCGGAAAATCCACAGCCGCAAAGGCTGCGAAAAAGGCACATGCTTAACCTTTTCTTGCCACATTTGGGCGCAAAAACGGCTATCGAACGCCGATGAAGGGTTGCCCGCCATGACCATGACGCAAACGATCACCGTGCCCGTTGTTGCCACCCTGGCCAGCGGCCTGCCCGCCGGCACGCTGGTGATGACCCTGCAAGGCGAGGTCGCGGTCGAGGCGCTGATGCCCGGCGACCGCATCATCAGCCGCACGATGGGCACCGCCGTCCTGCGTGACGTTGCGGCACGGGTCGCCGATGTGGCAATGGTCCGCATCCTGGCCGGATCGCTGGGCCACACCCGCCCGGGCCGCGACCTGTCGGTCGGCCCCGACACGATGATCCATATCCGCGACTGGCGCGCCCAGGCACTGTACGGCAAACCCGCCGCCCTGATCCCGGCCCGACGCCTGGTCGATGGCGAGTTCGTGGCACTGCAGGACCATGCCCTGACCACGCTGTACACGCTGGCCTTTGACCGCCCGCAGGTGGTTTATGCGGACGGCCTTGAAATCGGCGTCTGAGCCCGGTTTCAGATTATCAAGCGGGGGCGCGGGCGAAGAGCCCGCGCCATTCTTCTTGAGCGCAGCCTTGGGGCTGCGCGGCGTGCCTCCGGCGGGGGTACTTGGACAAAAATGAAGGCGGGTCAAAGCCCCAGAGCACGCAAGACCTTGGGCAATTCTTCGGGCAGATCCTCGGCGATGAGGCCAGGACCAAACGAGCGCGCGCATGCGACATGCAGCCAAGCGGCAGTTTCAGCGGCCTCCATCGGCCCGAACCCCCGCGCCAACAGCCCGGTGACGAACCCCGCCAGCACATCCCCTGACCCTGCCGTAGCCAGCCACGGGGCCGCCCGGTCATAGACCGCCGCGTTGATCGAGCAGCGCCCTGACGGGTCCGCAATCACCGTATCCGCCCCCTTGAACAGCACCACGCAACCCGCCCGTCTGGCTGCCTCTCGCGTGGCCTCCACCTTGGAATAAGCCGGGCCTTTGACGGCGGGCGCGTCCAGCTTCGCCGCAATATCGGGAAACAGCCGCGCAAACTCGCCGCCATGCGGCGTCAGCACGCAGCGCCCATGCAGCGCCCCGAACAGCCCCGCATCCCGCGACAGCGCTGTCAATCCATCGGCATCAATCACCGCAGGTCGGGGCCCCACCCCGGCTCCGCCGTCTGCCCCCAGAACCACCGCCAACATCTCCGCCGCCCGCTCCACCCCCAAACCCGGCCCGATGCACAGGGCATTGATCCGGGCGTCGGCCAGCACCGCCAGCAACGCCGCACCATCCTGAACAGGCTTCAGCATCACCGCATCCAGCCGCGCTGCATTCTCGGGGATTGCGTCGTCCGGACACCCCACAGTCACCACCCCCGCTCCGATCCTGAGCGCGCCCCGGGCGGACAGGCGGGCCGCGCCGCCCCGACCTGAGGGGCCGGAGAGGATCACGGCGTGGCCGTGGCCGTATTTGTGACCGCTATGCTTGGCAAGCGGTCCTGCGTCCGGACGATCGACGAGGTGGCAGGTGCCTTCCGGATCGGGTCGGTCAAGGCCGATATCGACGACGCGGAGCGACCCGCAGCGCCGAGGTCCTTGGCCAAGCATGTGGCCAAGCTTCAGGGCATGGAAGGTCACGGTCAGGTCGGCGCCGATCACCGGGTCCTCGCCATGACGGCCTTCGACCGTGAGTACGCGCCCGCTATCGGCGCAGAGGCCACTGGGGATGTCCACTGCGACGGTTCTCAGGACGATGCCGGATCTCGCGATCACCTCATCCATGTCATAAAGGAACGCGCAGAGGTCCCCATCCTCCCTGTCGATGGACCGTGTCAGACCGGTGCCGAACATCGCGTCCACCAGCAGGATTGCCTCGTTGGAGCCATTTTCCGCCAGGCCCAGGATGGATCGTGCCTGCGCGCGGTCGAGTGGATCGGGCATGGGCACGGTGATCCCTCCGGCGGCCTCATAGGCGGCACGCGTCGTCGTCGCGTCGGTCGGCGACCCCTTTGCGGCGTCTCGCAGATGCAACGTCGTCGCCCAGCCGCGCTCGCGCAGCAACCGCGCCACGACAAACCCGTCGCCGCCATTGTTGCCCGGCCCGCACAACACCACGGCACGGAACGACCCCGCCGCCAGGTCCGGCCATTCGGCCAGCACCGCCTCCACCACCCCCCTCCCTGCCCGCTCCATCAACTCCAGCCCGGTGACCGCGCCGCTGGCGATGGCCGCCGCCTCGATGGCGCGCATCTGGGCTGCCGTCAGCAATACTGTCATGACTTGGCCTTTCTCATTTCGCCCAATCCTTGGGCATACTGCACATTCCTGCAGCGCCACCGCCGGATTCGCCACCGCCCCCGCAAGGGCGACCCCGGCCCGAATTGTGGCCGCCATCGCGGGATGCTTTCACGGCCAGCGAAGCCACCGCAAGGGACCCCCGGCGATGAAGAAGATAGAGGCGATCATCAAGCCCTTCAAACTCGACGAGGTGAAGGAAGCCTTGCAGGAGGTCGGCGTGCAGGGCCTTTCGGTGGTCGAGGTCAAGGGCTTTGGCCGCCAGAAGGGCCATACCGAACTGTATCGCGGTGCCGAATACGTCGTGGATTTCCTGCCCAAGGTAAAGATCGAGGTCGTGCTGCCTGACGACCAGGTGGACGGCGCGATTGCCGCCATCATCGCCGCGGCAAAGACCGACAAGATCGGCGACGGCAAGATTTTCGTGTCGACCATCGAACAGGCGATCCGGATCCGCACGGGCGAGTCGGGCGACGACGCGCTGTAATACCAGCTCCAGGTTCAATCCAAAGGGAACACAAGGGACATGGCCAAGGACAAGCTCCTGAAAATGATCATGGACGAAGAGGCGGACTATGTCGACATCCGCTTTACCGATCCGCGCGGCAAACTGCAGCACGTCACCGTCGTTGCCGATCTTGTCGATGAAGACTTCATCGAGGAAGGCTTCATGTTCGACGGCTCCTCCATCGCCGGATGGAAGTCGATCGACCAATCCGACATGAAGCTGATGCTGGATGTCGAATCGGCTTATGTCGACCCGTTCTTTGCGGAAAAGACGATCTGCGTGCATTGCAACGTGGTCGAACCCGACACCGGCGAATCCTATGACCGCGACCCGCGTGGCACCGCGCTCAAGGCCGAGGCCTACCTGAAATCCACCGGCATCGGCGACACCGCCTATATGGGCCCCGAGGCCGAATTCTTCATCTTCGACAACGTCCGCTTCCAGGTGGCGATGAACAAGGTCAGCTTCGAGGTCGATGGTGTCGATGCGGCATGGAATTCGGACGCCGAGTTCGAGGTCGGCAATACCGGTCACCGCCCCGGCATCAAGGGCGGCTACTTTCCGGTGCCCCCCATCGACGATGCGCAGGATCTGCGCGGAGAGATGTTGTCGACGATGAAGCGGATGGGCATGAAGGTTGACAAGCACCACCACGAGGTTGCCTCGACCCAGCATGAACTCGGCCTCATCTTTGGCACGCTGACCAAGCAGGCCGACGAGATCCAGAAATACAAATACGTCATCCACAACGTGGCCCAAGCCTATGGCAAGACCGCGACCTTCATGCCAAAGCCGATCGCGGGCGACAACGGCAGCGGCATGCATGTGAACATGTCGGTCTGGAAAGACGGCAAACCCTTGTTTGCAGGGGATAAATACGCCGACCTCAGCCAGGAGGCGCTGTGGTACATCGGCGGCATCCTCAAGCATGCCAAGGCGCTGAACGCGATCACCAATCCCGGTACCAACAGCTACAAACGCCTGATCCCCGGTTTCGAGGCACCCGTGCTGCGCGCTTATTCGGCCCGCAATCGCTCGGGCTGCATCCGGATCCCGTGGTCGGAATCGCCCAAAGCCAAGCGTATCGAGGCCCGTTTTCCCGATCCGTCGGCCAATCCCTATCTGGCCTTCGCCGCGCTGCTGATGGCCGGTCTGGACGGAATCAGGAACAAGACCGATCCCGGCCCCGCCTCGGACAAGGATCTGTATGACCTGCCGCCCGAAGAACTGGCGCAGATCCCGACCGTCTGCGGTTCGCTCCGCGAAGCGCTCTACGAACTTGAAAAGGATCACGAATTCCTGCTGGCCGGAGACGTGTTCACCAAGGACCAACTCGAAGGCTACATGGCGCTGAAGTGGGAGGAAGTTTACGCCTTTGAACACACGCCGCACCCGATCGAGTACAAGATGTACTATTCCTGCTAGCGCAGGCCGCGGATTGATTGTCAGGGGCGCCCCAACCGGGCGCCCTTTGTCGTTGCAGGGATCGGGACAATGCCGGTACCTCGGGTGTCATTGTCATTGCGGCGGAAATCCGGCGGGGCCGGCGGCCTTTACCCTCAGAATGCCCTGAAACCAGCATAGACGCGCCCTGATCGACAGTCAGTTTCCAGCCAAGCATCAAAGGCTGGAGCCACCGCCATGCAAGACCGCGTCACCTGTACCATCGCCCAGTTGCTGTTTCGCACCGCGCCCGAATTGCCATTCCTGGATCTGATCGACGACATTCAAACCTTGGTGCGCGGCTGTCCTGGCCAAGGTCACGACCTGACCTGGGGCGACGGTGACCAGGTCATGCTTGACATCCAGGGCTCACGCATTGCCGTCAGCTATCAAACCGGGCTGGGTGGCGATCATGCGGCCTGCCTGTCGATTGGCGTCGGGTTCGGCCCGGGCCTGGGCACTGCCGGTCTGGCCCTGCGTCAAAGCACGGTCGGGCGGCTTCTGGTCGACCGCATCCAGTTGAAAATAAAGGCAGATGGGATCATCTGGCACTATGCAGCGCGCGACCTGACACCGCTGTTGCTGGCCCAGTTGCAGGCTGAATTGCCAACCATTGCCACCGATCAGTTGGCGTTGGAATTGCACCGTTCGGCCGATATGGCGCCGACCAGGGCTGCCTTGGTCGCCGCATCGGCTCCGGCACCGCTGCCAGAACCCGCCAATGACCAGCTTCCAGCCCTGCGCGCGCAACGTGAAGAGTTGCGCCGCGTCCGCGCCGCGCTTTACGAACGCGCCCCGCGCCCTTCGACCGCGCTGCGTCTGGCGGCGCATGCGATGAACGCGACACTTATCGTCATCGCGCTGCCCATCGGGGCCGCCATGATGACACATGGTGTGCTGCGCGGCGAAAACCTGAACGCCTCGGCCCGGCTGATGGCGATCGTGGGCATAGCTCTGGGTGCCAAGGACATCGTGTTCAGTCAGGGCCTGCCTTGGGGCTAGGAGTTCGATCCCGGATGATCACCTAGCAGGCTGCTGAAAAAGGTCTTTTGGAGTCGTTCGGCAGGAAAAATCTTCCTGTATGCGGCCATTTCATGCCGTCAAAGGGGAATTACCAACCGATCACAGAAGGTTTTTCCGCTTT
>Ga0105049_10010553_pt1 | contig 10600 bp, 6 predicted proteins | sample MAT06_FD_78087 | JGI IMG/M metagenome (GOLD analysis project Ga0105049, IMG submission 78087) | Freshwater microbial communities from Lake Fryxell liftoff mats and glacier meltwater in Antarctica - MAT-06 | ecosystem: Environmental > Aquatic > Freshwater > Ice > Liftoff microbial mat | place... | reverse complement strand
GGCCGGAGCCGACCCGGAGGCGGGCACCGGGGCCGGATACGACGTGGTGGTCTACAACGGGGTGGCGGTGCCCGACACGGTCGCGGTGCCGTGGCTCGCGATCGCCCCTCCGGGTGGCGCGCCCGGCGTCGCGGTGACGGGCGAGCTCGACCAGCCGGCGGTCACCCTGCTGCGCAGCGACGACCCGCTGCTGTCGGGCCTCGATCTCACCACCGTCGCGATCGCTGCGTCGCAGCAGGTGACCGCACCCCTCGCCGACACGTTGGTGGCCGCCGAGGGCGGGCCGCTGCTGGTCACCGGCACCAGCACCGCCCCGTCGGGGCGCTCGGTGCCGTTCGTGTACCTCACGTTCGCGCTCGCCGACTCGAACCTGCCCGTGCAGCTGCTCTTCCCGCTCCTCGGCGATCGCATCCTCACCGAGCTCGCGGGCGCAGTGGTCGCGTCGACCAGCCTCGAGGTGGGCGATGTGCTCCCCATCCCGGCGGGTGCCGACGCCACCGTCACCGCGCCCGACGGCGCCACCGCCGACGTCGCCGTCGGCGAGCCCGCACCGCGCGCCACCAGGCAGGGGTTCTGGGCGATCTCCGGCACCGACGCCAGCACGCGCCTGGTGGCCGTCAACGTGCCATCATCGGAGTCGGCGATCGCGCCGGCCGACGAACTCGTCAAGCCGGTTGCCGACCCGCGCGGCGACACACGAGCGCCCGCACGGGGCGAGCAGAGCCTCGTCGCCTGGGTGATCGTGGCGCTGCTCGTGGTGCTCGCCATCGAATGGCTCCTCGCGCGCCGGCGGATCGGTGTACCGCGCCCACAGTGGCGGCTGGCGGTGGCCGCACGTGTGGTCGTCGCCGCCCTGCTCGTCGGCGCACTCGTGTCGCCCGTGATCCGCCGGCCCGCCGAGCGCACCGCCACCGTGTTCGTCGTCGACCTCTCGCAGTCGATGGGTGCCGATGGCCGACGGGCCGCCGAGGCCTGGGTGCGAGACGCCCTCGCCGCCCGCGGCGCCGACGACCTCGCGGCCGTGGTGGGCTTCGGTGCCGACGCCCGCCTCGACCGGGTGCTCGAGCCATCGTCGGCCTTCACCGGTGCCCAGGTGGTGGTCGACGAGACCGCCACCGATCTGCAGGGGGCGTTGCGTCTCGCCGACGCCGTGCTCGTCGACGACGCCCGCAGACGGGTGGTGATCGTCTCCGACGGCCGTGCCACCACGGGCGACGCAGTGGCCGAGGCGGAGGCGATGCTCGATCGGGGCACTCGCATCGACGTGCACACCGTCGAACGAATCGCCGGCGCCGACGCGGCCGTGGGCGGCATCGACGCTCCGTCGGTCGCTCGTGTCGGCGACGCCGTCACCATCACGGCCACGGTGCAGGCCACTGAGGAGGGCCCGGCCGCCGTCGTGCTGCGTCGCGATGGCGTCGACGTCGCCCGCCAGGAGATCACGCTCGTCGCCGGCGACAACGAGGTCGCCTTCACCGACGTCCCCGGCGCCACTGCCGGCGACGTGCTCCGCTACCAGGTGGTGGTCGACACTGCCGGCGACGCACGACCAGAGAACGATGTCGGGTTCGTGGCCGTGCCGGTGGAAGGCCCGGCGCAAGTGCTGATCGTCGAGGGCACCGCCGGCGAGGGCCGCGTGATCGCCAACGCACTCGCGTCGGGTGGCGTGCTCACCGATGTCGTCGACGTGGGCGATCTGCCCGACGTGCAGGAACTCGTCACCTACTCGGGCATCGTGCTCGTGAACGTCGATGCGCGGTCGATGTCGGGGCCACAGTTCGAGACCCTCTCGACGGCCGTGCGCGATCTCGGCCGCGGACTCGTCACCATCGGTGGTGAGCGCAGCTACGGCGTGGGCGGCTACCGCGGCTCGCCGCTCGAAGAACTGCTGCCCGTGGTGAGTGAGGTGCTCGACCCGAAGCGCCGCAAGACCGTGGCCCAGGTGCTGTCGATCGACGTGAGCGGCTCGATGGCGAACTGCCATTGCGACGAGGGCGAGAATCCCTCCGGCCGCGCCGACGGCGGCGTGAACAAGACCGACATCTCCCGCGCCGCAGCGGCGCGAACGATCGAGGCGCTCTCTGCATCGGACGAGATCGGCATCCTGGCATGGAACCAGAGCAGCAAGTGGGTGCTCGACCTGCAGCAGCTGCCAGCGGTCGATGTCGTCGAGGAAGGCCTGCGTCAGCTCACTCCTGCGGGCGGCACGAACCTCGCTGCGTCGCTCGACGAGGCCGCAGCAGCGCTGCGCACCAGCAAGGCCGGTCTGAAGCACATCATCCTGTTCTCCGACGGCTTCACTGCGGTGGAGTTGATCGAGGACGTGGCCGACCAGGCGGGCGAGCTGTACGAGCAGGAAGGCATCACCGTGTCGGTGATCGCGACCGGCGAGGGCGCTGCGCCGTCGCTCGAGGACATCGCCGTGCAGGGTCACGGTCGGTTCTACCCCGGTCGCGATCTGCAGCAGGTACCGCAGGTGATCGCCGAGGAGGCCGTCATCGCCAGCCGGGACTTCATCACCGAGGGCCGGTTCCTCCCGGTGATCACCGCCGCCACGCCCGCCACCGAGCCCCTCACCACCGCGCCGGCGCTCCTGGGATACGTGGCGACCACCGCCAAGGGAACGGCCACGACGTCACTGCGCATCGGACCCGACGACGACCCGCTGCTGGCCACCTGGCAGGCCGGGCTCGGCCGGGTGACCAGCTGGACGAGCGACGCCTCGGCTGCCTGGTCGTCGACGTGGGTGGGTTGGGACGGCTACGTCGACTTCTGGTCGGCCGTCGTGAAGGACACCTTCCCGGCCGGCGACCAGACCGGTGCGGTGACGGCGACACTGGGCGACGGGCTGCTCGCGATCGAGGTGGCCGACGACACGGCCTTCCCCGATGGCGCCGATGCGGTCGCGATCGTGGCGGGTCCCGACGGTCAGCGGCTCGAGGTGCCACTCGACCGACTGGCCGGCGACCGCTTCGGGGCAGAGGTGCCCGCCCCCCGCTCGGGTTCGTACGCGGTGGGCGTCACGGTGAACGCCGGGGGCGACGTCGTGTTGTCGTCGGCCGCGCTGGCGAACGAGAGCTATCCGGCCGAGTTCCGTCCCGGTCCGTCGGATGCGGCCTTCCTCGGCCGCCTCTCCACCATCACCGCTGGGCGCGGTGAGATCGAGGCGGCGCAGGCGTTCGACCGTGACGGGCTGTCGCCCGGAACCCGTTCGATCGGTCTCCGGGGGTTGCTCCTCCTGCTCGCTGCGCTGCTGTTCCCCATCGCCGTCCTGGTGTCGCGACTCGCACTGCGCCGCGCTGTCGTCACGGGTGCCGCTGGTGCCGTGAGCGGCGCACGACGCGGCGGCCGTCGGCTGCGCTCGTCGCTACCGAAGCTGCTGCCCCCCGATCCCGGCGAGTCCGCCGCACCCGCGGCACCCGCGGCACCTCCGAGCGGCCCGACGAGCGGCCCGACGAGCGGCCCGACGAGCGGCCCGACGAGCGGATCGTCGGTCAGCGAGCTCCTGCAGCGGAAGCGGCAACGCCAGGACGGGCCGCCGTCCGACGACGCCTGAACCGCCCCGGCCCGGAGCGCGCTCGACGGTGATCGGCGAATGCCACGCCGGCGCCCAACAACACGGTGAGCGCGCCCATCCACACGAGCGATACGAGCGGCTTGCTGCGCACCTCCAGCAGGGCCCGTCCGTCGTCACGGGCCGTGAGCAGCGTCACCTGCACATCTCGCCACGGACGGCTCACGAGCGAGGTCTCGGCCAGCGCTCCCCCACGCTCGGGGAAGGTCACCAGCGCCGGCTGTCGCTCGTGGCCCGCCACCACGAGCCGTACCGACACCTCGGTACTGCCCGGCGTGGGACCGTCGGCCAGCGCAACGCCGTGGTTGGTCACCTCGACGCCAGCAACGATCAGCGTCTCGTCGGTGGCTATCCAGCGGTCCTCCCAACGGTCGAACGACGAGCCGACCGCGCCCAGCAACAGCACCACCATGCCCGAGTGGGCGATCCACCCACCACGCCCCACGCGCCCGCGGGCGCGCACCAACAAGGCGATCAGCGCGAACACCACGACCGCTGCAAACGCCCCGAGCGGGCGAGCGAACCATCGACCATTCACTCGTGCCCCCTCGCCATCGGTGGCGAGCAGCGGTGCGGCGGTGAACAGCACCACGATCGCCAGCGCACCGCCGATCAACAGTGCAGCGGTGGTGCGCCAGCCATCGAGCCTCGCCGCGGGCGCACCCGCTGCGACGGATCGCTGTTCGGCCGCCTCGATGGCAGCAACGCCACCGGCACCGACGAGTGCTGCGCCGGCGACGACGCCCAACGCGACGCCGATCGTGACCGACTCGGCAAAGGAGTGCACCGAGGCTGTGACCCCCGAACGGGCCACGGCGGCACCGGCGAGGGCCACCACGAACGGCAGGCGCCGGACGGCGGCGGCGCGACGGCTGCTCCCCCGCCCGGCATGAATGGCGACGAGTGCCGCCATCCACACCGCGAGTGAGGTGTTCTCCACCGGGTCCCACGCCCAGTAGCCACCCCAGCCCTGCTCTGCGTAGCTCCAGAATCCGCCGAGGGCCATCGCCACGGTGAGCAGCGCCATCGACGCCAGCAACCAGCGGTGCGCGCGACGGCGACTCGCATATGGGGGCACCGTGCAGACCACCCCGGCGTACAGCAGGGGCGGGTGCACCACCATCGCCCAGTGGCGCAGGATCGGCGTCAGGCCGAAGCCCTGCACCGCGGGAACGTCGAGTCGGTCGAACGGCGATGCGAACAGCAGTGCCAGCGCCACCACAGCGACCGCCAGCAGCACCGTCCAGCCGTGCAGCAGCCACCGGCGGGCTGCGGATGCTTCCTTGCACACCGCCACCGCCGCAGCGGTGGCGAGCATCGCCGCGAACAACAGCAACGACCCCTCCATGCCACCCCAGGTGGCCGCGACCCGATACCACCACGCCTCACCGACCGAGGTGTGCTCGGCCACGTACGCGAAGGTCAGGTCGGTCCGCAACAGGGCCCATACGAGTCGCAGCACCAACAGCCAGGCCACGGCAGCCGGCGCACAGGCGGCCCAACTGGTGAGGTGCACGGTTCGCAGCGACCGGGGTCGCGCCGTCTGCGTCGGACGAGGCCGGTGCGCCCCGCCGTAGACGGGAGCGACGGGAGCGATCGTCGGTGCCTGCTCGGAATCGATGCGACATGCTCCCACAGTGCCGGCGGCCGGCGGCAGGACCCGCAGACATGGCACCATGCGGAGGTGCATCCCACCGCAACGACCTCAGCCGAGACACCCGATCAGAACCTGCCGTTCGACGTGTGCGTCGTCGGCAGCTCGAACCTCGATCTGGTCGCCACGGCGGCCGTGCTGCCCCTGCCGGGCGAGACCGTGCTCGGGCACGGCTACGCCGAGCATCCCGGCGGCAAGGGCCTGAACCAGGCCGTCGCGGCCGCCCGCGCCGGCGCCCGCACGGCCTTCGTGTCGGCGGTGGGCGACGACGAGGCCGGCAGCCGCCTGTTGGCCACCATGGAACTCGACGGCATCGACACCACCGGCGTGGCTCGCACGCCAGGAGTGCCGACCGGCAGGGCACTCATCGGTGTCAGCGACGCGGGTGAGAACTCGATCATCGTCGTCCCGGGGGCGAACGCGATGGTCGTGGCCACCTCGCTGTCCGGGACGCGTGTCGTGTTGGCGCAGCTGGAGGTGCCGGTCGCCGAGGTGCGCCGAGCGTTCGAAGTGGCTCGCGCGTCCGGGGCCGTCACCGTCCTCAACCCGGCACCGGCACAACAGCTGCCGGCGGCGTTGCTCGAACTGTGCGATGTGGTGGTACCCAACGAGCACGAGGTGGAACTGCTTGGTGGAGTGGAGGCGTTGCAGGCGCTCGGCGCACGTGCTGTGGTCGTCACACAGGGATCGAGCGGCGCGACCCTCCACCAGAATGGCACCACCACCCACATCGCCGCGTTCGCCGTCATCCCGGTCGACACCACGGGCGCAGGCGACACGTTCTGCGGCTGGCTGAGTGCTCGCATCGCCGCGGGCGATGAGCTCGTCGATGCGCTCCGCTCGGCCTCGGCGGCAGCGGCGCTGAGCACCACCCGCGCCGGAGCGGTGCCGTCGATCCCCACGGCCGGCGAGGTGGCTGCGTTCGCCGCGAATGGTTCGACCGGCGGGCACCACCTCGATCGATGACGGGTCGATCGATGACGGGCCGCTCGATGACACCTCCGGCCGGGATCAGGGCCGGCAGCTGCTGATACGGTCGCCCGAGGGTAACGACACCGGTCGCTCGGTCCGGCGTCGAACGAGCAGGGGGTTCCCGATGAACAGCAAGCCGTCGTATCTCGGGCTGTTGAACGCGATCGCCGTCGGCGAGCTGGGCGGCGAGGCCCAGTTCTGTGCCTGGGCCGAGGTCACCACCGACGACGACCTCCGGCCGGTGTTGCGCACGGTTGCCCTGCGCGAGGCCGAACACGCCCGCAGCTTCGCGAAGCGGCTCGACGAGCTCGGCTACGGCGTGCTCGACCGGCCCGATCCGGGTCTGCCGGCTCGCCTCGCGATCGCCGGCTCCACCGAGCTGACCGACCTCGAGAAGCTCGAACGTCTCGGCTTCGCGAGCGGCGGCGACGAGCGACCCGACACGTTCAGCCGCTTCTTCGACGACACCACGATCGACCCCGACACCGGTGCGCTGATGGGCCGGTACGTCTCCGAAGAGCGAGATACGGGCCGTCGCCTCCGCGCCTGTCACGCCGAGATCGTCGCTCGTACACCCGCCGCCACCTCGACCATGGCGACATCGACCTTGGCGGCTCCAGCCGTGGCCGACCCCGAGCTGTGCGCCCGGATCGAGCGGCTCGAGTGCGCGGTGACCGCGCTCGGCGAGGCGCTGGCAGCCGACCGGACCGGCACCACCGCGACGGCGGACGCGGACCGGCAGAAGGTGAAGAAGCAGAACAAGAAGAAGTAGCGACCGCACGACGGTGGCGGCGAACCGCCGGGCGGATCAGGCGGCGAACCGCCGGGCGGATCAGGGGGCGGGGCAGACCTCGTCGAGCAGGCCGGCGTCGCCGACCGCCGACCGCAGCGGCCGTTCGGTCCACTCGAGGTAGAGGGGCTCGCTGGAACGATCGCCGTCACGGAACACCTGGATGGCTGCCAAGGCATCACCGCCACCGCCACCACCACTACCCTGCTCGAAGTACGTCTCTTCCGACTCAGGGGTGACGTCGTTGCTGAACACCACGTCTTCGCCCATCTGGACGAAAGCGTTCGCCATCAGCGCGATCATCGTGTTGCCGTCCTCCGGATACGACGACACGAGCAGCGCCCCGCCCGACAGCAACAGTTCGCCACCACATCGTGCGAGCACGTTGAAGCGCCGTCCCATCGTGTTGTCGCTGGGCTGCCACACCACCTGCTCGTCGATCGCGAACGGTGACGGCGCTTCCAGCGAACCGGTCGAGCAGTCGTCGGCGGTCGCGGGTTCGCCGATCTCGATGTCGATGCTGGACGGACCGTCACCCGAGGTGAGTTCCGCCGTGGTTCGGGTGAGGCCGGCGATGCTGTCGTCGAGGTCACCGGCATACGTCGGCGATGAACCCGGGGTGTCGAGCCCGTCGAGCACCCCTGCGATGGCGGCGGCCATGTCGACCGCATGGAGACCGCGCTGACCGCCCTCTTCGCCGGCGTACACGTTGGCCACCCACACGGCCCCCGTGGCATCGTCGACGAGCACATGACTGGTCGTCTCGACGCCCGCCCAGAAATCGGTGCAGGTGAGCGCGATGGTGTAGCTGCCGGTGACGCCGGTGAGCGCCACGACGATGAGCGCCACGACGATGAGCACGAGGACGAGCGCGACCACTGCGCCGATTCCCGCAGGGGGCAGCCATACGAGCACACCTGATCGGGGTTCGCCCGATCCGGCCGGGCAGGTGGTGCAGGGGGTGGCATCGGCACGTTCATGTCGGGCTCCTGCTGCTCGTCGATCGGCCGAAGGTACTGGTGATCGCTCCGAGTGCAGCGGACCCCCACACCACCCAGGAGCGCTGGTCGACTGCACCACGAGCGTCGAACCGGAACGTCACGCCTGCACTCCGTCTCCACCTAAGGTGCGGCGATGTCCGAGCACGTGACCACCCACACCGATCCGAGCGACATCACCCCGTCGCTCATGGCCCCGGTGAAACCCCACGTCATCGTGCTGTTCGGCGCCACCGGCGATCTCTCGCGTCGCAAACTCCTGCCGGGCCTGCTGCACCTGTTCCTCGCCGGACTGGTCAGCGAGTGCCGCATCGTCGGCACCTCGCTCGACCAACTCGACGCCGACGGTTTCCGCTCGTTCGCCCGCAGTGCGATCGACGAGTTCTCCGACCGCACGTTCAGCGACGAACGCTGGGCCGCGTTCGCCTCGAAACTGCAGTACGTGCCGCAGTCGCTCGGTGCCACCGGTCTCGCAGCAGCGGTCGCCGAGGCCGAGGCCGCGCTCGGCGGCGAGCCACGGCGACTGCACTACCTGAGCGTGCCGCCGCCGGCGGCACGTCCGGTGGTCAGCATGCTCGCGGAGGCGGGCCTCGTCGAGCGGTCGCGGATCATCATGGAGAAGCCGTTCGGCACCGACCTCGCCACTGCGAGAGTCCTGAACGCCTCGCTGCACGAGACCTTCACCGAGGACCAGATCTACCGCATCGACCACTTCCTCGGGAAAGAGGCCGCCCAGAACATCCTCGCCTTCCGATTCGCGAACGGCCTGTTCGAACCGATCTGGAACCGCGACCACATCGATCACGTGCAGATCGACGTGCCGGAGGCGCTCGCCCTCGATGGGCGGATCGGGTTCTACGAGCACACCGGCGCCTACAAGGACATGGTGGTCACCCACCTGTTCCAGGTGCTCGCGTTCATGGCGATGGAACCGCCGACGGCGCTCGAACCTCGGGCGATCAGCGAGGAGAAGAACAAGGTCTTCCGCTCGATGCTGCCGATCAAGCCCACCGACGTGGTGCGGGGTCAGTACCTCGGCTACCGCGACGAGCCCGGCGTGGCCCACGATTCCGAGACCGACACGTTCATCGCACTGCGGTGTGAGATCGACAACTGGCGGTGGGCCGGCGTGCCGTTCTACCTGCGCACCGGCAAGCGGATGGCCGAAGGCGCGCGGATCATCTCGATTGCGTTCCGCGAACCGCCCAAGAGCATGTTCCCGCCCGGATCCGGCATCGGCGCCCATGGCCCCGATCACCTCACGTTCGATCTGGCCGACGCGTCGAAGCTGTCGCTGAGCTTCTACGGCAAACGCCCTGGTCCGGGTATGAAGCTCGACAAGCTGAGCCTGCAGTTCGCGCTGCACGAGACCGGCCGCGAGAGCGACGTGCTCGAGGCCTACGAGCGGCTCATCCACGACGCGATGAGTGGCGACCACACCCTGTTCACCACCGCCGAGGGCATCGAGCGGTTGTGGGAGCTGTCCGCCCCCCTACTGGAGTCACGGCCACCGGTGCGGTCGTACGCGCCGGGCTCGTGGGGTCCGAACGCGATCCATCAGCTGATCGCTCCGCATGCGTGGCGCCTGCCGTTCGAGCGAGGCTGGCGAACCAAGCCGCAGTGAGCCCCAGTGAGCACCCGCGAGCCCGGCCTGGTGCCGGCTGCCTCTCGCTCGTAGCCTCCGCCCTTGACCAGCACCTCGGGCGAGCTCCTCGCCGCATGGGCACCCGGTCTGGCCCAGCTCCGGCGCTACGAACGAGGGTGGCTGCGCGGCGACCTGGTGGCCGGCCTGACGGTCGGGGCACTGCTGATCACCCAGTGCATGGCCTATGCCCCCATCGCAGGCCTCCCCCCGAGTGCCGCGCTGCGTGGCGCGACCATCGGCATCCCTGTATACGTCCTCCTCGGTTCGTCACGCCACCTCGCGATCGGCCCCGACCCGGGGACTGCCACGCACGGTGGAGGAGTCGAGCCGCTACCCGGAGCCTGGTCGCTCCCAGGCCCGAGAGCTCTGATCGAAGCGAACCCGTCGGTGCTCGACGCACCGCACCACGACTACCCCGCGTGGGACCGGATCATCCCGGTCAACACGCCGATCTACGCAGTACGAGGTGGCACCGTCGTCAACGTCGAGGCCTGGCCTCACAACTGGTGGACGAGTGGCTGCGGCACGATCGGCGGAGGCGCCTGCAGCACGTGGCGTGGGAGTGACGATCCGGGATGCTGAAGGCATCCGCTGGACCTACTGCCACGGCGTGGTCGAGGTCACTCGGAGAGCCTGAGGGCCGTGATGCCACTAGCCGGGACGACGGTGATGCTCGGCGGATGGGAACGGCCACTGATACGGAACGCTCCATCCTGTGCAGATCGCCGGGTATGTGTGCGCTTATCTGGGTCCCGTCCGGGTGTTCTCTTCGACGCAAGTGCACGTTCTGTCACGCCGTTGCAGACGCGGGCTGGGTTCAGGGTTGGTTGATGAGGGTGTCGAGTTGGGCGACGAGGCCGGCCATGCCGAGTTGGGCCCCGGTAGTGCGGCTGGCGGTCAGCAGCGGTTGGGCGCGTGCGTGTTCGCCACGCTCGATCAGTGCCCGTGCCCACCAGTGGCGGGTGCG
>Ga0105049_10010550_pt1 | contig 10601 bp, 6 predicted proteins | sample MAT06_FD_78087 | JGI IMG/M metagenome (GOLD analysis project Ga0105049, IMG submission 78087) | Freshwater microbial communities from Lake Fryxell liftoff mats and glacier meltwater in Antarctica - MAT-06 | ecosystem: Environmental > Aquatic > Freshwater > Ice > Liftoff microbial mat | place... | reverse complement strand
TCTCCATCATGAAACGGTCCAGCTGCGCCTCCGGCAACGGATAAGTTCCCTCTTGCTCGATTGGATTTTGGGTTGCAACGACCAGAAACGGTTCCTCCAACGAATAGGACTCGCCCCCGACGGTAACATGTCGTTCGGCCATCGCCTCCAGCAATGCACTCTGCGTTTTAGGTGCTGCACGATTGATTTCGTCGGCCAAAACCAGATTCGCAAAGATTGGACCTTTGCGAAACCGCATGCTCATCTCATTCGTTTGTGCGTCTCGTCCAAGCAGTTCGTAGCCTGTGATGTCGCTGGGCATCAAGTCTGGCGTGAATTGGATTCTCGAAAACCGCCAATGAAAAGCGTTTGCTAAACTCTTGACCATTAGAGTTTTGGCTAAACCAGGTGCACCCACAAGTAGCGCGTGTGATCCAGACAACGCACAGATCAGCAACTGGTCCAACACCAAATCTTGTCCGATGATCGATTGACTGAGTATCTTTCGAAGTTTGGGAATTTGGGCGAGAAACGCATCGACAGATGAGTCAGTATTCAAGTGCAGGGCTTGCTTTCTGGGATGGTAGTGCTCGGTTGTCATAGCGCTTTGCAACCCAAAAGGTAAATCCACCAAGCACTATCGTGTTTTATTGATCAACACATCGACCTGCAATTGTAACCGTTCGGCAGCCACTTCGGTATCGCTCGGGTCGATCGCGATCCAAACAGGAATGGACCGGAAATCAGATCGAGCCATGGGATTCGGGGATCGCATTTGCGCCGCACCGACCACTCGATCAATACGCTGAACGCGGCCCTTGAGCGCCCGCCCGAGCGCAGACGAGCGAATTTCCACTCGGTCGTCGATCGCGATACTTGCGACATCCGATTCATGCACCTCCGCAACGCAAACCATCTGGCTTAAATCCGCCAATTCAAAAAGCGGAAGTTGAGCGGTTCGTTCCCCGACCTCGACGTTGACGCTGAGAACCACACCGTCCAGCGGTGACGTGATATTGGATTGCTCCACCTGAAGCCTCAAGATTTCGATTTGTTTTTCCAGGCTTGCAATCGGGGTCGCTTGATCCACAATCTTTCGTGACTCTTTTGCGGCAGCCAATGCTCGCTCGCTTTGCAGGATCTGCAATTTCGAAAGCTCAACGGCTTGTTCTGCTGCCAATAGAGTTTGCTCGTTGATCGAGGTGACTTTCGTCAACTCGTTTTTCTTGGATTCCAATTCGATGGTTCCGATCGCGGCCCGCGTCCGAGGCGCGTCTCTTAGTTTCTGAAGAGATGAAATCTGTCGACCGAGCGAGTCCAATTGCTCTCCCCCTTTTTTTGCCATAGTAAATTGCGAGTTGGCCTGAGCGAGCATTTGGGTAGCGGACTGCATTTTGAGTCCGGCTGCATCGATCGCCAGATCGGCTTCTTGTTGTTTTGCCTGACGCATTGCCCGAGCTTCTTCGAGTCGCAATTGTGCGGCCTCCAACTCCAGGGCTCGCAACTTTTGGCTTTGCAAAACGATTAAAGGTTGCGATTTTAAAATCGGTTCACCAGCTCGCACTAGAATTTGTTCAACACGGTCACCGGGAATTGCAGCCAGGCGTATGATGCCCCTGGCCGGTTGGATGCGCCCCTGCGCGAGGACTTGGTTCGACTTCGCAGATTCATTGAGTCGCACCTGCACCTGTTTTGATGTTGCGGTGGAGGTCGTTGCAATCGACGGAACACAACCTGCATTACCGATCAACAGGATCGACGCCAGCCACGCAAAATGACGTTTTGCAATCGAATGCGTAGCAAAACAGTGCGTCATCATCATCCTTGGGAATAGTAAAGTCTGCCCAATCGGCAAACGGAAACAAGATCTGAGCTGCGAACCGACCTAAGAATAGGTTACACTGCAAACGGCGTGTGGGCGATTTCATCAACTCATAATTATCGAATTCAAGCAGAGGATTATCGTCACGATGCTGCCGGGAAGCATTCAGCGAGCGACACTTTTCGACCCGAGCACCCGTATCCGAACGGCCCAGGATATCAAACCCTCGATTCGCGCGACCGATCTTCAGCATTTTTTCGGTTCCGGAGAACTTCGCAAGCAAGTTTTGTTTGATAACAATCTGACCGTTTTCCCTGGCGAAATCATCATCATGACCGGACCAAGCGGGTCCGGAAAAACCACCCTGTTGACGCTCATCGGTGCACTCAGGGCGGTCCAGGACGGCAAACTGTCCGTATTGGGACAGGATTTGAACGGTGCCAGCCGAAGTCAGCTGGTCACGTTTCGCCGACAAGTTGGCTTCATCTTTCAAGCTCACAATTTATTTGACTCACTTACCGCGACCCAAAACGTCCGCATGTCCCTGGAGCTTACTCGACCTAGCAGTTCTATGCGAGAAAACACGAGAGCGGCCAAGGAGATGCTCGACAAGGTCGGTCTGTCCAACCGAACCGGGCACAAGCCCAAGCAGTTATCAGGCGGTCAGAAACAGCGAGTTGCCATCGCTCGAGGACTAGTCCATTGTCCCAAGCTGGTTCTGGCTGATGAACCGACCGCCGCCCTCGACGAACAGAGCGGTAGGACTGTGGTCGAATTATTGCAACGCATGGCCACCGAGAATCAAACCACCATCTTGATTGTGACGCACGACAATCGAATCCTCGATGTTGCCGATCGGATCATCACTCTCGTCGACGGCCAAATCCGCAGCGATGCGCTCGTAAAAGAAGCCGGCATCATCACGCAAATGTTGGCAAAGTGCAGTGTCTTTGAACGAGTTACGCCACGCACATTGACGAGGATCGCAGACGAGATGACCATCGAAAGCGTGCCAGCTGGAAAACAGATTATTCGTGAAAACGATCCAGGCGATCGATTTTTCTTGATTCGCGAGGGAGCTGTCGTTGTAAAACGGGGGACACCCGAGATTGAGGTCGTGACTCTTAAGAGTGGTGACTTCTTTGGTGAGACTGCGTTGTTGACTGGCCAGCCAAGAAACGCGAGCGTGTATACCACGGAGGAAACGTTGCTCTGCTCGTTGAGCAAAGCCAGTTTTCAATCTGCGATGGCCGAATCGGCTTCTCTCGAAACCGAAATCCGAGAAGCGTACTTCGAACGAAAGTAAGTTTGCACGCTACCTGCGAGCGAACTTATCAAACGCATGTTGACCGGTAATTCGCCACTCGCCGGTCTTAGGGTCCTTGGTTCTCGCGCCAGGTCCTGCGTCACCGGATTCCGAAAGTGGGATCGGTTTCATGGAAGCCGTAAAGTTAGATTTCGGACGTCCATTTGATCTGGTCCAATCCATCAATAATCTGCACGGGCTGCTTTGCTCTGGCACTTGAACCCGATCTCCTTTTTGGATCACCAGCTCATGAGCGCCTGTCCAACCAAACCAATTGTAGCAAGCGGGATGAACGGGAATCCAATGTCCCTTTTGTTCATGGTCCGTCAGATAAAATTCAGCCCAATTGTGATTTGGTACCCATACCAATCGCGATGGGATACCCGAGGCTCGGCAAAAGGCAACAAAGAGAGCCGACATCTCTTCGCAGTCGCCAACCTTCTTTTGAATAGCCGTTACAACACTTGTATACGAGCCTATCTGCGGCCTAATGCTTTCGCGTATCCACTTTACAAACGCCTGCGCCTTGTCCCATGGATGCGCGTGCTCTTTGCTTAACTCGTTTGCAAGTCTTCGTACCGTGGACGCGTTTGCCTGGATACCCGGACTGTCGCCCATTGCAAGGGATCGGATTTCGGAAGGAACAGTTTGCTTGGCTGGAAACTGCTCTGGATCAAACGCATGAAACTGTTTGTACAATGTCATTTTGAAATGCGCTATCGCTTTGACCACCTGTCCAGGAGCGATGTCCCTAGCGTGCAAAACAAGTTGACCAGCGCCAGGTGCAAGTTCACGAACAGCGGCTTCGCACCCGATTTTTTCAATCGTAACTTCGTGTACTTGTTGCTCCGGATGAATCACAGGAACAGGGGTCGCAGCCATCGCTTCACAACGGTTGTCACGGCCCATCAACTCGATACCGATGCTCACTTCGTATGAGCGAGGTTCAAGGTAACCGCGTTCGGTTTTCGGCGGTTCTCGCCAGATCCATCGCCCGTCGCCAACGACAGGCTCAAAGCTAGATATTGGCCCTTGCTGGAAGCTGTTTGATTCCGTGACGGGGCGCGACAAGAAACGGCTTGCTGTCACCACTCCACCTGCGGCCAAAACAGAACTGGTTAGAAATCGTCTTCGATGCATGATTTTGCTCCTGTGCCACAAGTGTAGCAAATCTTTCTTGCGAAAGCGATTTTTGATTGTTCTCGCCTATCCTCCGTAAAGCCACCATTCTCCCACTCGCTCGCCGCCTTTGGCGGCGAGCGAGTGGAAGAATGGACGGGTGGCGAGGGTTTCGGCGTGTTTTAACTCGCAAAACTTGGGCTCATGCCAGACAAGCTGGCATGGGGCCAAAGCACCCTGGCCAATCAGAGCGGATGAACAACAAAGAAAAGTTGCCGCTGCCACTAAAATATGCGAAGGTGACACAATTGAAAAAACCTGCGGGATTCATTCCTATCTTGCGCAAGGCTCTTCAAGCAACTTCAAAACACCTAGATCTGCATCGAGTTCTGCCATCGCACCGTGCGGTAAGGTCGCGTTGTTGGAAACGTGGCCAACGGGAAAATTCGCGATCACAGGACATCGCAATTGCTTCATGTATTCCATGATGACTCGCTCTATTTCCTTTGCATCGCTCGGGTCCTTGTTCGTAAACTGCCCCATCACAATCCCGGCCACAGAATCAAGAATACCCGCTAGCCGGAGCTGAGATAACATTCGATCAACTCTGTACGGTGCTTCGTTGACATCCTCCAGAAACAACACAATGCCATCCGCCTGGATGGCGTACGGTGTCCCCAGCGTTGCACAGACGAGCGTGAAGTTTCCACCCATCAATCGTCCTTGTGCCTTTCCGCTATTGATGATGCGAATCGGGTCCGCCGCCGGAACTTCAATCGTTTCACCCTTCATTCCTTTCGGAAATCGATCCACGAGAAGAGTTCGCTCGAATGACTGTTGCGAGTAAGCGTACTCAGGAAGATGACCGTTTGCGAGGTTGCTCATCGGCATTGGAGAATGGAATGAGATCACTCGCGACTTGCGAGCGATTGCTAGGTGAAGGGCTGTGAGATCGGAATATCCCGTGACAACTTTTGGATCGCTCCGAAGGCTATCGTAATCAATTCGATCGAGGATTCGCGTGAGACCATACCCGCCTCGAACCGGAAGAATGGCCCGCACGAGCCGATCCCGGATCGCATTGTTCAACTCGACAGCTCGTTCGTTATCGTCCCCTGCCAAGTACTCCTTCTTTCGATCGAGCATCCGTTCATCGCACTGAACACGTAACCCAAACGCTTCCAACTGTTGCTTGCAAGACAACACGACAGGTCGATCAGCGGGACCTGCTGGAGCAACCAGCGCAATCGTATCTCCTGGCTTGAGTCCTTTGGGCTTAAGCCATTCCGTTTCGAGCGAGACGGCAATGGGCTCTGCATTCACAAACGAAGTGAGACATGTGGCGATTGCACCGCAACCAGCGAACACTCGCCGTGATACTTTTCTCTGCTTCATGATTTCATCTCCCAAAATCCTCGCTCACGCGTGTTGTGAAGTTGTTCGACTGTGGCTCGCCTACTCGATACCTGAAAGCAATTCTACGAAGGTGCGGACCAGAGTCCCTGTTCCGCCAGCATCGCACCATGGCTTTGCACTATCAAGAAAAGCGGGGCCCGCGATATCGATGTGTGTCCATGGAACCCCAGCCACAAACTCTTCTAAGAATTTGGCCGCTGTGATCGCCCCGCCATAACGTCCCTCACCCACGTTCTTGATGTCGGCAATTTTGCCCGCTATCTGCTCATTAAAGAACGAATGCATAGGCAATGGCCAAGTGTACTCGCCGCAAGCATCGGCCGACTTCTTGATCTCGCTCTGCCAAGCTTCGTTGTTGGTCATGAGTCCGGAGATTTCGAGTCCGAGCCCGACCACACAAGCACCGGTCAAAGTCGCGAAGTCCACGATCCGAAGCGGTTTGTGATCGAGCGCGACGTTGAGGCAGTCTGCGAGAACGAGGCGTCCCTCCGCATCGGTGTTATGGATTTCGATGGTCTTGCCGCTGCGGGCGGTCAGCACGTCTCCGAGTTTGAAGGCATCGCCCGAAATTAGATTTTCCACCAAACCGATGATCGCGACAAGGTTGTGTTTGACCTTAAGTTGCACTGCGGCTTGCATGATACCAAGAACGGTAGCGGCACCAGCCATATCGCATTTCATGGTGAGCATTCCATCGGTTGGCTTGATAGAATAGCCACCGCTATCGAATGTTACTCCCTTTCCGACGAGAATTGTCGGCGCATCGCCAGCTGCGGCTCCGCTATATCGCATGATAACCAATCGCGGATCGCGGACAGAACCGCGAGCCACTCCGAGCAGTGCCCCGCAGCCTTCTATTTCAAGTTTTTTAAGATCCCACACATCGACTTCGAGCGATTGCCGCTTGCCCAATTGAATCGCTTCGTCGGCGAGCGATTCGGGGAACAGATAGTTAGGTGGTAAGTTGACTAGGCGTCGAGAAAAGTTGATCGCTTCACCGAGGATCATTCCGGACTGCACTGTGGCTTCGTCGATGCCGGCCCATTGGATGCAGTCGGGTGATTGCAAAGACTTCTCTTTTCGAAAAAGATCTTGGCCGACGCAGCCAATCATAGCGCCTGAAACGGCACCCCGAAGCGCGAGTGCTGTCCCCTTGAAGCCGATCACACGCACGACGCCCCGTTTTTTGGAAGCGATGGCTTTGAATGCAGTCGCTGCGGCCCGCGAGAAAACGCTGGTGTCCTTGGAATCAGGTGCTCCCAAGCCGACGAATAACAACAGCTTCATCGGCAAACCCGCCGGCGCAAGGAGCTGAGTGGTCTTGAGCGGTTTAGTCGAAATCTCTTCGGCCTCGATGAGCCGACGGAGCAGGCCGTTGGTGGCCGAATCTAGTTTCGAAATCTCCTCGGATTCGCCCCATGCGGAGTCAAGTCCAACAACGAGGCAATCGCAGGGGGACAGAAACGATTCAATTGAAAAAGTCTCGCAACGCATGCCGAGGGGTACTGCCTAAAAAAGGGAAAGCTAACTCTGTTTGCGAAGCATCTTAGGCGAGCTTGGATTTGAAATCTACCGGGCAGATGGCCAACCGATGTCGATCCGGATCGAGAGAGCTAGAGAAAGGCGAGAATCTATTCCTCAATTTCGCTTTCGCTTGCCATTTTGCCCTACATGACTCCGACGAGATTGTTAGACTGGACTCCCACGCCCGTGCAACTCTCTCTCTGCACCAACAAGCTTACATAGAATCGTTAGTGGGATAGGCTTCCAGCCTGTCGAATCGTTAGTGGGATGGGCTTCCAGCCTGTCGCATTGAAAATGACAGGCTAGAAGCCTATCCCACTTCAGAAATCGGACACTTATTGATCGACTGACCCTTAAAGACGTATTGTTTTTTCATTTTGAACACAATTCATTCATTCCGGTACCGGAGCACTGTATGCGTAAACGTATAACCATGGCCATGCTTCTCTTCATGACCAGCACACTTGTCATGACCAGCACACTTATTGCAAAAGAGTCGTATGAAAAAGTTGCAAGCGTCGAGGGGGTGACAGAATACCGCTACTCAAACGGTGCACGTGTTCTGTTGTTCCCAGATGATTCCAGGCCGACGATTACGGTCAACATGACTGTCCTGGTCGGTTCTCGCCACGAGGGGTATGGCGAGGCAGGCATGGCTCACTTACTTGAACACCTCGTATTCAAAGGGACGCCGACATTTCCAGAAGTGCCCAAGGCGCTCCGCGATCACGGTGCCAGCTTCAATGGCACGACCAACGTCGACCGCACGAACTACTTTGAAACGTTGCCAGCCACAGACGAAAATCTCGAATTCGCGATTCATATGGAATCCGACCGATTGGTCAACAGCTTCATCAAGCGAGAAGACTTGATGTCGGAGTTCACTGTCGTTCGCAATGAGTTTGAACGCGGCGAAAATAGCCCGCAAAGTGTTCTTTCGCAACGGGTTCAAGCGGTTGCTTACGAATGGCACAACTACGGCAAAAGCACGATCGGCAATCGATCCGATATCGAACGCGTTCCAATCAATAACCTCCAAGATTTCTATCGTAAATTCTATCAGCCTGACAACGTTGTACTCGTTGTCACCGGCAAATTCGAAGAAGCAAAAGCGCTGGGTTTCGTTAGTAAGTACCTCGGTTCGATTCCGAAGCCGCAGCGTCGACTCGACCCAACATACACCGAGGAGCCAGCGCAAGACGGTGAGCGATCGGTCGTGCTTCGTCGCGTCGGTAGCGTTGGAGCAATCAACGCTGTCTACCACATTCCTGCCGCCGCGCATCCTGACTGGGCACCTCTGTCGATCCTAGCAAGCGTACTCTCGGAAGATAAAGTGGGTTTGCTCGATCAAGTGCTCGTGGAAACACGTTTAGCATCGACGGCTGGAGCTTTCGCAGACAACTCGCACGATCCAGGCTTGTTTTCTTTCTTCGCACAGCCCAACGAAGGAAAGCTCGACAAGGTAAATGACCTGCTTCTCAAGACGATTGACGACATCGAGAACACGACTTTCAAGGCAGAAGAAATCGAGCGAGCAAAGATTAGGGCCAATCGCCGAACCGAGCAGACGCTCTCGAATGCGGCCGCCATGGCACAGACTCTGAGCTCCGCCAGCGCGATCGGCGATTGGCGTTTGTTTTTCTTGCAACGCGACCGGCTCGCGGCAGTTACACCAGAAGAAGTCAATCGTGTTGCAAAGACCTACTTCAAGAAGCACAACCGGACTGTCGGTATTTTCATTCCAGCCGACGCACCACAACGACTCACTGTTCCAGCTGTCGCATCCATCGCAGACATCGTTAAAGAGTACAAGGGTGGAACGGCGGGGCTCGCCGGCGAATCCTTCGATCCAACCCCTGAAAACCTGGACGCTCGAACAAAGCGGATGGAAGTGGACGGTATCAAGGTTGCAATGATTCCGAAGAAGAACCGTGGCGAAACGGTGGCCTTCTCGATGACCCTGCACTACGGCAATGAAGACTCGCTTAAAGACATGAACACGGCAGCGGGTATGATGCCGATGTTGATGATGTCCGGTACCAAGACGATGGACCGCCAAGCGTTACAAGAAAAGATGGACGCACTCGGTGTCCAAATCTCGGCTGGTGGCGGCCGGGGTCGAGGTGGACGTGGAGGTGGCGGCGGTTCCGCTGGCCAACTCAGTTTGTCCGTTACAGCGAAACGCGAGTCGCTCGTAGCGGGAATCGAGCTGTTGGGCGAAATACTTCGCAACCCAGCCTTTGCCAGCGATGACTTCGAACAAATGAAACTTCGATCGTCGGCCGCGATGACCGAAATGCTAAACGATCCCTCGGCTCTCGCTGGAAACCAACTTGCAAGGTCCCTATCGCTCTATTCCAAGGGGGATGTTCGATATGTCCCGACTACCAACGAGAGTATCGAGAACGTAAAAAATGTTAGCTTGGAACAAGTCGTCGAGATTTACAACAAGCAACTTTCATCCGCTACGGTTGAGATCGGAATTGTCGGCGACTTTGAACCTGAGAAAGCCGTCCCCGCTATCGAGAAAATCTTGAACAATTGGAAGTCCAACACGAGCTTCAAATCGATCGAACGGACGGCCAAGACGGATGCGTCTGGTTCGAAGGACAATATCGTGACACCAGACAAAGCGAACGCAGTCTTCTTGGCAGGACTTTCGTTCACGATGAATGACGAAGCACCGGCCAGCATCCCGTTGCAGATTGGGAATTTCATTCTCGGTGGAGGCACGCTTTCCTCGCGTCTGGGTGACCGGATTCGGCAAAAGGAAGGGCTGTCCTACGGCGTTACAAGTTCGATCACCGTTCCATCAAAGGGTTCGGATGCAAGGTTCACGATCAATGCGATCACCAACCCGGGCAATATCGACAAGGTGGAGGATGCAGCCATGGAAGAGCTAAATCGATTTATCAAAGATGGACCGACGGAACTGGAAATGACGGATTCAAAGAAAGCATTTCTTGAGAGTCTCAAGATCTCGCGGTCCGCGGATCAAGCCATCGCGGGTCAGCTGAGCTCCAATCTGAATTTGGGTCGATCATTCGCTTTTAACGCGGCGCAAGAATCCCAAATTGCGAAGTTAAAAGCGGAAGATGTTCGAGAAGCATTTCAGAAGTATATCGACCCGAAAAAACTTGTTGTCATCCGTGCAGGTGATTTCAAGTAACTATCGCTTCGTCCAGCTTTTTTGGGGGTAGCGGAACTCGCCAAGAGTTTCGGTGTGCAGTTGGTATACTAACGGTAAAGTAGTCGAAAGCCTTGGCGGCTTCCGCTACCTTCAAACCCCAATTTTCAAAGATGATTTCAAGTAACTCGGTATATAGGAATTCTCCTATACAGTTTTCATAAAAAGCCCCGAGTTCAACTCGGGGCTTTGTTACCACCGTACGAAAAGGTCATTTTCATGCTGCATTCCCTCCGTGCCGCTCGTGT
>Ga0105049_10010546_pt1 | contig 10602 bp, 7 predicted proteins | sample MAT06_FD_78087 | JGI IMG/M metagenome (GOLD analysis project Ga0105049, IMG submission 78087) | Freshwater microbial communities from Lake Fryxell liftoff mats and glacier meltwater in Antarctica - MAT-06 | ecosystem: Environmental > Aquatic > Freshwater > Ice > Liftoff microbial mat | place... | reverse complement strand
GTTCGGTAATGTCGCAGTTCGGTAATGTCGCAGTTCGGTAATGTCGCAGTTCGGTAATGTCGCAATAACGACTAACCAGCGTAGTAGCCTGGGGAGAGGAGCCAAGGGATAATGACGGTAACCGTTACGCTCCCTAGGCCGTAACCCATCCCATTTCATCCCACCCCAGGCGATCCGAATCTATGGCCAATCTGCTGGTTGCTGCTTCTGATACTTCTTATCCTGTGCCCCAAACCGCCTATCAACCCCTAAGCTTAGAGGGCGATGAAACCGCTTATAAGGCGGCCTATCGTGCCCAGGGAGAGGGAGCGCCAGTGTTGCTTTTGCATGGGTTTATGGGAAGTCGCGACTGTTGGCAGGGAGTAGCGCCTCAGCTCGCGGCTCATTACCGTTGTATTAGTCTAGATTTGCTAGGGTTTGGAGAATCTTCAAAGCCCAACGTTCGTTATGACATCGCTCAGTTGGTTGCGTTTGTCCATGAATTTGTGCAGCAGCAGGGTTGGGTCGCGCCTGTTTTGATTGGCCACTCCTTGGGGGGGTGGGTCGCTGCTGCCTATGCCCTAGCTTACCCAGTGCATAGCTTAGTGCTGGTGGCTCCCGCAGGCATCCGAGATGATAGCTTTTGTGGGCGCTATGACCACCTCCGCCCGTTGCTCTGGCAAACGCCTTTGGTCGATTGGGTTTTAGAGGGGCTGCGCCCGATGGCGATCGCCCTCAAGCAACGCGCTGCCCTAGAGCAAATTCTGTGGATTCGGCGGGAGTTAAATACCCAACCCGCCGCTCGGTCATTTTTGGTTGATCGGATGCGCCCAGAAGACGCGATCGATACGGTGGAAGCAAGCATTCACAACATTACAGTGCCCACCTTAGTTGTGGCTGGCGCGGATGATGCCACCATTCCCCTATGGCATTGCCAAACCTATGGCGATCGCATCCCCCACGCACAGCTCGTTGTCTTGCCCGAGGCTGGTCATGATCTCCCCCAAGGACACACCCAACGATTGGTGGAAGTAATCCTGCCTTTTTTAACCGCAACAAGACCACTCTCCCCGGAAGCAGAAGATTGCGCAGCACACCCGTAAGCCAGAATATTCTGGCTTACCCCGAAATATCCTGGCAGATGTCTAGGTGCCACTCCTGATCTGAGCATGGAAACGGGAATCCATAGGTCGCATGACTCTCAAGATGGATTCCCGCCTGCGCGGGAATGACAGAGAATATCCTGTAGATAATGTCTACCGCTATCTCTTGCCAAGAAATCTGAATGGCTGCAATAAAAAGCAGAGGTGCATAACGCACCTCTGCTGATGGCCTTGAACATTTAAAGCATGTTCTGAAGAGTCATTTGGGCGTAGCCCGCAACGCTACTCAGCGGTTAGCTACTCAGCGATTGCTAGCTCGGTCGTTCCACGGCGGGCGCGACGAGTCAACAGGTTGAAGAGCTGAATCCCAATCGCCTTCACCAAGTTACCTTCCAGCTCTTTGAACATATGCATGTTCATGCCAAAGGCATCATTGGCTTCTTCGACGATGCTATCGGTTACAGCGTCTTCTAAAGGCGCTGCATCCAAGCGTTCGCGATACATGGCTTTGAAGGCTTTCTCATCAGAAATTTGCTCAAATTCGTAAAAACTGGTGCCAACCCCTTCGGAAAGGTTCATGGCATTTTGGGCAATTTTCTTGAGGATTTGCCCCCCAGAGAGGTCGCCCATGTAGCGGGTATAGAGGTGAGCAATGAGCAGGTCAGGAGACTGGGCTCCTAGCTCATGAATCCGCGCCACGTAGTCTTGGGTCGCGGTGGACGGCGCAATTTGCTCTTTCCAGTTTGGCCCATAGTAGTAAGCCAGATCTTGTTCGAGGCTCGCCTTGCGGTTGAGTTCGGGGAAGTAGAGGCTGCCCAAAACAGGGTGATTTTGGTGCTTCTGCATTTCCTCTTCCATGGCAGAGTAGACGAAATAGAGATTGGCGACCAATTTACGATAGGAGTTGGGTTCCACGGTGCCTTTCAAAAAACACGCAATGAAGCCAGTATTCTCTGCCATCGTGTGTGCTTTTTTAGTTCCCTCGCGGAGTTGTGTTGCTAAATTGCTGCTCATTCTAAAATCCTGCTCTAAATGTCCAACTAAATACGTCTACTAGGGAGTGCCGATGGTGATTCGGCGAACTTCCGGGTCGGCCTAATCCTTTCGCCCACGCTGACCAATCATCAATGCTAACCAGTCATCAATACTGACCAAGACAGCATCAGAGACTGGATCAGACAAATCTTGGGATCAGGCGAATACCAGATGGGGTGGCGGTGAAAAATCGATCGAGGGACGATAATTTCCCCGGTTACCCTACCCTGGCACGGTAAAAAGGCGCGGTGAAAAGCCGCCACAAAACAAGGCCACTATACCTAGGTTCCAGCGAAAGCCGTAAAGGCATCTAATTTGCTAGATTAGACCGATTTGATGAGAGTTTGTATTAAAAATCGTTACAAGCTGTAGCGTTTGGTACGGTTCTGACGAGAAACACCCTAGGAACAGGGCATCCTTTCTCCTTCAACGCTCCTTCAACTCTCCTTCAACGGACTGCTTCGAGTAACCGGGAGAAATAGAACCGGGTCTTGGTCATGGCATTACGTTGAATCGTCCAGCCACCGGCTTGGAGCACTTTGACCACGTCTGCTTCGCGGTGGAGGTAGGCGCGCGTGGCTTTGCTGGGGCCAGGGAAAAAATCGCCAATTTTTTTGAGCAGGGTGTAGGCCGGGGTTTTTGGGGCAAAGCTGAGCAGCAGGCGTGACTCGGCCAAGGAGCTAAGGTGAGCGATCATCTCAGCGGCTTGGGCTTGGGGATAGTGGATGAGCACATCTAAGCAAACGACGGTGTGATAGCGACCGCTGAGGGATTCGAGATCTTGCACCGAGAATTGTGGATTGTTGGGCTGGCCGAGGGTGGCGATCGCCCGCTCTTGCGCCTCACTCACCATTTTCTCGGAAATATCGCTAGCGCTGACCTGTGCCCCCAACTGCGCCAGGGGAATGCTGAGGCTGCCCACGCCACAACCCGCATCGCAGAAGCTTAGCCCAGTGAGTTGTTCATCGGCTTTGAGCCACTCCAGCACCGTATCAACGGTGCGCTGGTGCCCTTTACGGATGTCGAGTTGGACTTTGTTGACCTCGCCATCGCCATAGATGCGTCGCCACCGATCAAACCCAGTGGCATTAAAGTATTCACGAACAACCGTTTTATCGTCTATTGCAGGCATGGGAGTATCCACCAAATGGGTTTTAAGGATTGAAAATAGGAATGAAATGCAAGCAGCTAAAGCTGGCGTAGACAGATTCAGTGCCATGTCTGCCAAGAAGTCTTCGCCACTGGATGACTAGAACTGGATGACTCAACCACTGGATGACTCAACCACTGGATGACTCAACCACTGGATGACTCAACCACTGGATGACTAGGGAACGGCAGGTTATTTCACTGCGCCCATGCGAATTTCTGAGTAGAAGGCGGCGGTGCTGACCTCCTCGGCGGTTTTGAGAACACGAGTCCGGAGGCGGAGGTTAGGGGCTGCAAACCAAATCCGCTCTTCGGCGGAGCCATCTTCTAGGGGGGTGACGAGGGTGAGCGCTTCGTCTGCACCCATACTGTAATGCCCGGTCACGATTTTGTGGTTGCTGCTTTGTAGGAGTTGGCCTTGGGTGGGGTTTGTGGGGTTGGCGATCGCCACTACTAGCGCCGCCCCGAGTTGCTTGTCAGGGAGCCGGGGCACAATGCCCTCCCAGCGAATCTGCATCGCCCCCAGCGCTGTGGCGGGGTCGATCTGCTGCTGTTGGCAGAGTTGCACCACCTCTGGGGCGTCATTTTCAAGCCATTCGATATAGACATCAGAGCGGCTACTCTCTGGGGTTTGGGCGGTGGGTGAATGATGGGTGCGCTGGGAAAACCACTTCCCGGCACTTTGTTGGAAAAAGTCAGTAACGTTCATTGCAACAGTATGAAGGTTGTCTGCCCTGGGATGAACAGCCGTGAAATGAATCCGCGAAGTGAATTCGTGAAATGAATGAGTGGACTTTAGCGGACGAGTTGGCACCCGATAACCCGGTTGCGCGATCGCCCAGTAAACCACTATCCCAAGATTTTACGGCACTGTTACAACCTCTTCATCCTCTGTTTGCTGAATTTACCGCTGAATGGTCTGCAAAATTCTCTGCCGGATCGGTTGATCCAAGGGAGTTTAGCGGTCGGGGAAAGCGTAGCCGAGAAGATTCCATCGCTGCAGTTACAAAGGTTAGGACACGCCAACGTCATTCCAGTAGAAGTGGGAATCCATGGGTTGCACGCCTCTCAAGATGGATTCCCGCCTGCGCGGGAATGACAGGTAAATGTCCGATGGATCATGGCTGCGGCTATATAGCGGTTTTCACGCTGGTGAAGTACGGGCAAGGGGCTTAAGCCCCTTGTTTCAGGGAGTGTCCCCAAGTTGAGCGCACCTCATACTTGAAGAAACCGCTATATATGGCCGGGAAGATGCTTCGCGGGCGAATCCGTACCGGGCGGATCCATTGTGGCGAGGAAGATCAGGGGATCAGGGGTCGCTGACCAGATCCAGGGTTATTGGGGCGATCCAGGATCACTGGGAATAGCCAGGGTCATTGGAGCGATCAAAGAGGGGCTACAGAATTGGGTGGCGGTTCGCTCAAGGTTGTGAGATTTTCGAGCAAGCATTGGCTGGCGATGAGGCGACGACCGTCTTCTTCTAAGACTTGGCAGCGGGGAGCCAAGCGTGCCAAGGCCGGTTCTCTTCGGCCTAAATTGCGGAGTGCTGTTTGCAGCACTCCGGGATATTGCCGCAGCCAGCTTTCTCGCAATTCTTGGGGGTTAAACGAATCTTCGTTGAGCAGCCAATAGTCGAGGTGATCGGTGCGAATGGCGGCTTCGAGTGGCGCTGGGTCAATGGCATAGTGCGCCTGAATCAACGGCACCATTCGATCTCGAAAGGCTTGGGCATAGCCCAGATGATAGGGAATCAGATACTCACGCGCCACCCACACTGAGCGCAGGCTGAAGGTGGGTAGCATATCTGCATCCCGTAAGAGGGAGGCCACCCGAATGTCTTTGGGTTGTTGGGCGAGGAAGGCGTAGGTTTGGGGGAGGCGACCTTGGAGGTAGTTGGTTTTGGGGAAATCCGCATCGTAGAGCGGGTAGAACAGGAGCAACCCGCAGAGGAGCAGCACCCCTCCTCCCGAAACCAGAGAGCGGGGACGCTGGCTCCAGTGGCGTAAGGTGGCATCAATCAGCAGGCTGAGGCTCAGAGCGGCGGCGAATAGCAGAGTAAACCGGAGCGGGTAGCTGCTGTAGCGGCTGGGCAGGTGCAGCCGAAACAGTAAGAGGTGGGCGGCGAAGAATAGGGCGATCGCCACCAAGGGCAGTTGCCCCAAAAGCGATAGATGCTGCACCCGTTTGGCTAGGGGAAACCGCTGCGGGAAGCGCAACAGCAGCGGCAGAACTAGACCTAGCGCCAGCAGCGGCGGCTTGAGGGTTGGAAACAGGCCACTCCGCATTCCGCTGATCCAAAATTTGTAAAAGTCATCGCCGAAAAAAACGCTGCGGCCACCGGCAAAAAAGTCAGGCAGTTGGCGGGCTTCGGCGGCGGTGATGACGGGGCCATAGGCTGAGGTGCTGAGGGCAAAGGGGAGCAGCACCAATACGGCAATCAATAACCCGCTGAGGCTCAGGAGCCACGTTTGGCGATCGCCCACCACGCTCAAGCGCCCGTGTCGCCATTCTCCTAAGCGCACCACCAACAGCCCCGCGCAGACAAAAACAAACTGGGGATAAAACAAACCCATTAATGCCATCAGCCCACCACAAACCCAGATTCGCCGCTGCACAAGGCCGTAGAGAAACCCCAAAAACAAGGGCAGCATGAAGGCGCGGGGGCTGGCAGAAGCGAGGTCGTCATGGCTCCAGATCACTTGGTTGGTGAGGAGAGCGGCGATCGCCCCGGTCATGGGTATGGGCAGCAGTTGTAGGCACAGCCGATAGGCCAAAACCGTTGTGGCAAACCCCAGCAGCGGCGGGATCAGTTTGCTCAACAGCAGCGGATCGATGCCCAGCCGAATAAACACCCAATAAAAGGCGGTGTAGCCAAGCGGCGCAACGGATTGGAAGTAGTCGGCGAGCAGGTCGTTGGGAAACAGGCTGGGATCTACGAAGCGCTGCATCCAAAACACATGCTGGCGGGCATCGTCTTGCACGATGTAGGCGTCGCTAAAGGCTTCGTGTAGCACAGGAATGCTATGGGCTAGGGCGATCGCCACACTCACCCACAGCCAAGCCCACACCTGCGCCGGGGTGGGGGCAGCAGCGGGGATCAGCCAGGAATGAAGGCGTTTAGCAAGCATGACGGGTTCCACTATTCCAAAAAAATCAGCGCACTCTTGACCGAACTATCCAGATCCTAAGCAGATCCCACTCGTCACGACTGAGACTCCTGATGCCAACACGCCTGTCGATGTTTAAGATCCTTGGAGATTAGGATCCTTGGAGATTAGTATCCTTGGAGCTTGGGATCCTCGGGGTTGAGATTGTCGGGGGTTGAGGCTGTCCAGTAAACTCTTGAAGATCCTATCAGTCTGCTTACTGGAGCGTGTTGGTGTCCCACACAAAATTGTCTCAGACGCGGGGTATTGCTCGTAAACTCTGGATGGGTTTATGGGTGGCGCTCTTGGTATTGGGGGTTGGCTTCCGGTTTTATCACCTTGACTATAAGGTCTACTGGATCGACGAGGTCAATACCACCCTCCGTTCTCTGGGCTACACCACCCGCGAGGTCGAAGCCACGCTGTTTACAGGCCTCCCGTTTCGAGCCGCTGATTTGCAAGCCTTTCAGCAGCCCCAAGCCGAGCGGGGCTGGGCGGCAACCTGGCGATCGCTCACGGGTTCTGCGGAACATGCGCCGCTATATTTTCTGCTGTCGCGGCAGTGGGTGGCGTGGTTTGGCTCGACGGTGGCCACCTGGCGCAGTGTGGCGGCGATCCTCAGTCTTTGCCTGTTTCCGGCGGTGTATTGGTTTTGTTGGGAGTTATTTCGGCAACCGGGGCCGGGGTGGGTGGCGATCGCCTGGGTCGCCGTATCCCCGTTGCATATTCTCTATGCTCAAGAAGCCCGTCCATACAGCCTGTTGGCGGTGATGACGGCGGTTTCGAGCGCCAGCCTCTTAGCCGCCTTACGCACCCAGCGGTGGGGCTATTGGGGCTTCTACGGAGTCACGGTCGTGATCGGGTTATATAGCCAGTTATTGTTTGGTTTAGTGGCGATCGCCCATCTCCTTTATCTTGTGCTCACCGAGAAGCTGATCCCCGAAAAAGGATATGCCAGTGCCGCGTTGCGCCGCTATGGGATCGTCAGCCTAGGGGCGATCGCCGCCTTCTCGCCCTGGCTGTGGGTGCTGGGCAGCAACCTCGCCACGGTGCAGCGCAAAACCGCATCGTTAGCCGCTGATCGCTACGCCGTCAGCGACCTGATCGATCGATGGTTTTTGGTGCTCAACCAAATGTTGATTGATTGGGAACTGGCCGGGTGGAATATCTTGCTAGTCGTAGGGGCGATCGCCGCTGGGGTCATTCTCATTCGCCATGCGCCGCGCCGTGCCTGGTTGCTGTTGGGGCTGCTGGGAGGGGTCTCGTTTTTAGCCTTGGCGATCCCCGATGTGGTGCTTGGGGGCGCGCGATCGCTACGGGTGCGCTACCTGTTCCCATCGGCGCTCTGTCTCCACATCACCCTAGCCTTTGCCTTTGCCTGCGCCATCCCCTCTCAAAAGCTTAGCCATCGCTGGATCCAAGTCCTATTGGTGGGTCTTCTCTGCCTCCAAATAGCCAGTGGCGTCATCACCTCCCAAACCCTCGTCTGGTGGAACAAAAGCCGCCCCCGCAGCAGCTACTACCAACCCACCGCCGCCCTGATTAATCAGGATGGGCGATCGCTCATTTTTACCCAAAGCAAAGTCTCCGACTTACTCGCCTGGAGCTATTGGCTGGCACCTAACATCAGCCTGCAATACCTCCCCACAACCAAATTGCCGCCCCGCCTCACCCGCAACCGCTTGCCCAAGCGACCCCTCTATCTCCATGAGGGGTCTGCCGATCTCGTGGCCGCCCTCCGTGCAGAAGGGCATATCCTCACCCCGGTATACCCAGCCAACAACGCCACCAACCCCATGCTCTGGCGCATCGAGCCGGGGGTTTAAGCCGAAGGGGGTGAGTGCGGCAAACACTGACCTTGTACTGGGGCGTCAGCGTTCCCTTCGACTCCGCTCAGGGAACGCTTCGCTCAGGGAATACTGGCTGGGTTCTGGCTTCGACTTTGCTCAGCCAGCAGAGTCCTTGGGACGTTGCCTATCCTAGGTTGATTGACGCTTCCTAGGACTAAGGGCTAGGACTAAGGGCTAGGACTAAGGGCTAGGGCGTTGGGGCTGGAGGATTGGGCGGAGCAGATTGAGGGCGAACTGGCTGAGTTTGTTGGAGCAAACAGGCCGCATCAATGAGTTGTATGGGCTTTTTGGGATGATCTATTTGGATGATGGTGCAAGCTTTGGCAAATCTGGCCAGTGCTGGGTTAGCTCCCAGCCGCAATCGCTCTGAGAGCACTTTCCGAAATGCAGGGAACTGGGCAAAAACTTCCTTCTCGGTATAACCCGGATTCGTAAAATTTTGATCGACCAGCCAAAAATCAATATTATTCTGCCGAATAAATTTTTTCAGCACGTTGATATTGGGAGTGTACTGTGCGCGCATCGTTTGAAAGAGTCGGTTTTCGGCCTGCTCAAAATAGCCCAGATGGTAGGGCAACACATAGCCGCCGCCGCCCACAAACACAGATCGCTGGGTAAAGCTAGGCAAGTTGTTGACTTCATCACTAATGGATGCGACCAAGATATCGGGCGGCTGTTGTGCCAAAAACTCATAGATTTCGGGGTAAAGGCCTTTGATATAGGCATCTATCGGAAAGCGCTCATTATCAAACTCCAGTTGGTAGGGGTTCGCTAGCAGCAGCGTTCCGATCAAAGCGGTGAGGCTAACGGCGATGAAGGAGGTGCCAGGAAGCCGATATTGTCTCAGATTTTGCAGCCAATTCAGCACGCGATCCCACACAATCACAAGGGCAATGCCGGCCCCCATTGCCATCACAATCCGAATGCTATGTTCGCCGTAGCGGTTGGGGAGGTGCATCCGAAATAGCATCTGATGCGCCACCATAAACAGCCCAAAGGAAACCGCTAGGGTTTGGGGAATCAAAAGGGCTTCGGGATCGACAAGCTTGGCGAGGGAAAAGCGCTTGTGCCCCAAAATCACTAGGGGCAACACCAGCCCTAACCCCACCTGGGGCAAGCTAAACGAAACATCGCACCACTCTAGGGGTAAAAAGCCGCTGCGCTTGCCACAGGCCCAGTAATTGGTGAAGTGATCCACAAAAAAACGTGACCAGCCATTGTGACCGAGGGTTGGCATGAGTTCGGCTTGGGCACGGGTCAAAACGGGGCCGTAGGCGGAAGTCTCTAGGGCATAGGGCAGCAGCAGCAAAACGACGGCCACTAAACCCAGGAGATAGAAGCGTAGGTCATTAGGGGGCGCAAGCTGGGGTTTCCAGGCTTTGATGGCAAACAGCCGGACAAAGAGAATCCCCCCGGCCACCAGCATCATTTGGGGATAGAACATCCCTAGCAGCACAATCGACCCAAGGCAGGGAAAGAGCGATCGCCCCACCAAGTAATACAAAAACGCCGTAAAGAAGGGATAGACAAAGGCCACTGGGGTTCCTGAGATCACATCATCGCGCAACCATAGGTTTTGGTTGAGCAGCAGCGTTGACACAAACCCGGCCACCGGAGACGGAAAGAGTTTGAGGACGGTGAGGAAAAAATAAACCGTGGTGATCAGCGCCAACACTGGAGGCAGGAGTTTGTTGAAGAGAAATGGATCGATCCCCAGTTGACTCGCCCCATAGTACAGAGTGGAATAGCCCCAAGGCGCAACACTTTGGAAATAGTCGGCCATGAAATCATTGGGATATAGCCCTGGGTCAAGGAATCGCTCCATCCAAAACACATGCTGGCGGGCGTCGTCTTGCACCAAGTAGTCTGCCTGGAGCGCGTTGATCATCACGGGCAGGCTATAGCTCAACGACACCAAGATACTCAGCCCCAACCACAGCCATCGCTGGCGGAAACTGACTTCGGTGCTGAGGTACTTACGCAGGTAGATCAAATCCATAATTGGCGAGAATGTGGCGAGAATATGGCGAGAAAGCGCAACAGGCAGATCAATAAAGAAGGGTGGATGAGTGGAGGCTGTAGAAAAACTGCGGAGAGATTCGGAGGCTGTGGGCGATCGCCCTGCCAGCAGAGAGATACCTAATTGGAGCCATGTGATCAGGCTTCCAAAACTTTCTGCGAGGTTATTCGAGAGTGCTGGCTATGTCTCAGTTAATCAGATTGGCTAACCAGATTGCTTAATCGGATTGCTCAGTCAGATTGCTCAGTCAGATTGCTCAGTCAGATTGCTCAGTCAGATTGCTCAGTCAGATTGCTCAGTCAGATTGCTCAGTCAGATTG
>Ga0105049_10010541_pt1 | contig 10606 bp, 7 predicted proteins | sample MAT06_FD_78087 | JGI IMG/M metagenome (GOLD analysis project Ga0105049, IMG submission 78087) | Freshwater microbial communities from Lake Fryxell liftoff mats and glacier meltwater in Antarctica - MAT-06 | ecosystem: Environmental > Aquatic > Freshwater > Ice > Liftoff microbial mat | place... | reverse complement strand
TTGGTTGCTGGAACAATACCGCCGCCTCGGCATGCCTGAGCAGGAAATGTTGGACTCCTATCCATCCCTTCGCGCGGAAGATCTGGCGAACGCTTGGGCTTATTCCCGCGTGCATGCCCTCGATATCGACGAACAGATTCGGGCCAACGAATAAGCTTAGCCAATGGTCCGACTGTAGGAGGCATTCCAGCAAATCGCCGTCCAGCCCGATCCTAACTAGCGCACTCTATCGATCAAAAACGAAACAGCCCGGCCCGCCTTCGCGGCTCGCGCCAACTACCAGCCACCGGGCCGATCACTGCGTTTCGATGTCCCGCCCTTGGGGGCGAATCCATCCGGGCCAAGCGCCGGATTCGAGAGACGCGTTCTCCCGGCGCAATTTTAAGTCACGCCGGCTCTCACTGGGGCTGCAAACTGAAACTGTAGCGCCCCGCCTCCCATCCCGGAGACAACGGAAGCCGATATTGTTGTTCTCAATCGACGGTCTGTTGTTATTGCGTTGCGAGGCGCGGACGTTGCGTGGATTGTTGTTCCAGCTACCACCGCGCAGCACTTACCGCGCTTAACCCTTAGCCGCAATCATAGCTCGCCACAGCGTCATGCCATCCAACCAGCGCCATGCCATCCAACACGCTCTCCCGCAGCCGCTCACTTCCACCTACCCGGGAATGCCCCAGCCATCCCATCACCCTCGCCCTCACCCCGTCCAGGTCCATCCGCCCCGCCCCATACTCCCCATTCATCCAAGCCACCTTCCGCCTCATCCGCTGCACATTCTCCCGCTTCAGCCGCAGACAATCGGGCAACACCTTCCACCCCAGCATCGTCACGCCGTCTTTCACCCGGTACACCCGGCTCTTGCCCGCATGCAGCCGCAAGCGCAATTCCGCCAGCTTGCTCTCGATCGCCCGCCGCCATTCCCCCAACTCCCGCTTGTCGTTGCCAAACAAAGCGAAGTCATCCACGTACCTCAAATAAGACCCCGGCTTCAAAACAGAACCTACATACTGATCCAGCGCATTCAAGTACACGTTGCCAAAAAACTGCGAGGTCTGGTTCCCCAGCGGCAATCCATGCCGCCGCTCATACGGCGTCCACAACAGATCCCCCTCAAAGTAAGCGATGCTCTCTTCCTGCTCGTTGCTCCCAGCCACGATCCGCCGCGCCAGCTCCAGCGTCGGCTTGCACTTCACGCTCCGCCCCAACAGCGCCATCAATATCTCGTGATCCATGCTCGCAAAGTACTTCCGGATGTCGCACTTCAACACATACTCATACTTCCGCGCCGCCCCCTCCGCATGACGAATCGCCGCGTGCACGCCCTTGCCTTTCCTTGAAGCGTAGGCATGTGGATGAAAGCGCACTTCAAACACCGGCTCCAGCACTTGCGTCAACGCATGATGCACCACCCGGTCCCGGAAGGGCGCCGCCGAGATCAATCGCCGCTTGGGGTCTTCGATCCAGAAACTGCGATACCGCCCCGGCTGATACGCCCCGCTCACCAACTCACGCTCCAGTTGCAACACCTCTTGCTCCAGATTCAGCCAGAACCGTGCCACTTCCCCGCGCTTGCGCTTGCCCGCCGCCGCGCGTTTCGCCGCTTCAAACAAATTCTCCCGGCTAACTAATTGCGGCCACAGCCCGCCCACTCGTTTCAAGCTTCCACCGTCCGCCCGCTCACGCTCCGCATCCAGCCCCCAGTCATCCGCCCCATCTCGTCCACTTCGCCCGTGGCGAAGGTCCAACTTTGCATTGGCAGGATCTTCAATTCCTTGGCCAGCCGAAGCAGCAAACGCAAGCGGTTCACCTCCCGCTGAGCGATTTCCAGGCTTTGCTTGCGATCCACTCGAAAGCCCGCATCCGTTAGCCGCATCAACAACTCCAGCGAACTATCCGCCAGCCGCTGCCCAATGGAGAAGCGGTAGCTTTTCGGAAACAGCTCTACCTTCTTCAGGATCCAAACATTCCAATCAAACGCCTTCTGCACCACGACGGCTGTTTCCATTAGCCCTCCAAAAAATTTCCTTGGGGCTTCGCCCCAATCCCCTTCGCCCAATCCATTCCCAAACAAAAAGGAAAAAAATAAAAAACTAAAGGGAATCCCGGAGACAACGGACGCCGATATTGACGTCCTCAATCGACGGACTGAAGTTAAAGCGCTGCGAGGCGCGGACGTTGCGAGGATCGACGTACCAGCCACCACCGCGCAGCACTTTAGTCTCTGAATTGTAACTTGATTCCGTCCACTCCCAAACATTGCCCAGCATGTCATACAGTCCCCAGGTGTTAGGCTGTTTTTGCCCAACCGGATGAGGGAAGGCACCTGCCGCCGCTAGCTTATCGCCATACTTACTTTTGTCCTGCTCATACAATGCCTTCGCATCCAACCTCTGCCTGCCGCTGTTGTCACCATACCAGGCAACATCGTCGACCAAACCGTATCGGGCATCATTCGAGCCAGCCCGTGCCGCATACTCCCACTCCTCTTCTGTTGGCAATCTTCCGCCAGCCCACCGGCAATACGAACGCGCGTCATTCCAGTTGATGCGCACAGCCGGAATCCTCCAATCTGAATTCCCTTCATTGAAGGAAGTTCCGCCAAACGGGGACGGATCTAAGACCTTGGCACCGGTATCTTTCCGGTACTTGTTGTACATGGCCACGGTTACTTCCGTTTGCATCAGCCAGAAGGGCTTTTCCATAGTTACATCGCGGCGCGTTTCATTGTCATCACAATCCGAATCGCCAGTCGAGCAGCCCATGGTGTATCGGCCCGAAGGGATGTACACATAGTTCGCCCCATCCAATCCTCCTTTGCTGACAGCGCCTGGTTTTAGTCCCTGAGCCTCAATTTTTGGCGGCGCTACTGGCTCAAGAGGCTTCGAATACAAGCGCGCCAACTCCGAGAATCGCCCTTCGGGAAACTTCTTCAGATACATCTCGCAATAAGCCCCCTTTTGCCCCTGGCACTCTTTCCAGTACACTTCCTCCTCGTTGATCTCATTGCGCGGCAAGACCAACTCCGGCGCAGGCCCCACCGTGCTCACATTAACCGTCCCACCCGCACCATTCAGCACCACCATCCCAATAATATTGTCGTAATACGCCGGGTTCTGCTTGCCTCCAGGCGAACTCCTCTTCACCTCCGCCTGCACGCGCTTAAACACCTCCACATGGTTCAGCCCCGGCGTCTGCAACGCCGCCATTAAATATTTCGTATACAACCCATTAGACTCTTCGCTGTTATCGTCAGCCACGTTATTCGCCCCCGTCGCAAACGCCACCAGCGTCCCTTCAGCCCGATCCATCTCCCGCAACCCCTTCACCCCGCTTCGAGACGCTGCCGGAAACGGATTATTCCGGCAAGCATCGAGAACCAGAATTCTCACCTTCGCCGGGCTCTCCTCCAGTCGCTGCCGCACCTGATCCGCCGCCAGCGTCTCAAACTCGGCATCCGTCATGCTCTCCCCAGTAAAGTCAATTGGAACCAAAAAGTTCCGCTCTTTGATCTGCAGCCCGTGCCCCGCGTAATAGAAAAACGCGAGGTCGCCATTCCGCAAACTGCCTGCAAACATATTTAACGCCGTGCGCATCTGCCTAAAGTTCGCATCGCGCACCGTCGTCACTACAAACCCCAGCCCCTTCAGCGTCCGCTCCATTGCCGCTGCATCATTGACAGGGTTCTTCAACTTACCCAAGGCATAATTCGAGTTCCCAATCACCAGCGCCATCCGCCGCTCCACCGGTACCACTTCCAGATCGCGCGTCTTCACCTGCTGCCCAAGGCAAGTCCAAGCGACAACCAACATCAATATAGTGCGCATAGTCATACCCTCCTTAACACCGTCCGCCACTGGATTCCATCCGCGCCTTGGCGATCAGCTTCAACGCATCGGCCTTTCGGATTCCAGGATGCTGCTGTTTCACACTCTGTAAAGCCTGCCGGAACTCCCCATCGCTCAACTTCGCGCTCGAAAACAACTTACGCTGAATCGGCACTGCCAAAAATTTACAGGTCCCAAGTCCCCACAACCCACCGCCGATGGCACCAGGGATGGTCATGCCCCCAGCCAAACTCCCCATCGCCGCGCCGATCCCAACGTGCCCAAGGACACAAAGCCGGTAAGCAAACGATCGTTTATCTTCTTCTGTAAAAATCTCAAATTCCGACTGATTGGGCATAACTTTCCTTTTTACTTGCCAAGGCAAGAGTGATGAATCGGGGCAAGACTCGACAATGAGTATAACTGCAAAACACTCATCTCCGCGAATGCCACTCAAGCCCAAGAAACACAATCTAACTTTCCTCCGCTTGACTGACGCCAACAACCAAATCCGTGCTGCCGTGCAAAGGGGCTTGGCCCAAGCCGATCGCGGCGAATTCATCGAAGAAGCTGAGATGTAAGTGCACTTCGCAAAAATACTCCGAGTCTAAATGCCCACCTAGCTCCATCAATCCACGATCCACAAATTGCATGTCGGCATTCGTGCGCACAAAGGCCCACCCCAAATCGGCCCTCGAACCTGGAACCTAATCTTCTCTCCACTCCCCTAACTCGCCTTGGGTCCAACAATGCCCACAACTTCGATATGGACTAAACCCCAATGCTCGACACCGCCATAATCGTCGTCTACTTCCTCATCGTCTTCGCCATCGGCTTCTACCACTCCCGCAAAGAACGCAACACCAAAGACTACTTCCTCGCCGGCGGCAACGTCGGCTGGATCGCCATCGGTGCCTCCCTCTTCGCCACCAACATCTCCAGCGAACACTTCATCGGCCTCGCCGGCTCCGGCGCCTCCACCGGCCTGGCCGTGGGCTGTTACGAACTCTCCGCCGCCTTCTGCCTCTTCATCCTCGGCTGGCTCTTCGTCCCCCACTACCTGAAGAGCAAGGTCTACACGATGCCAGAATTCCTCGAGCGCCGCTTCGGCTCCAACTGCCGCTGGTACCTCACCATCATCTCCCTCCTCGCCTACGTCTTCACAAAGATCTCTGTCAGCCTCTTCGCCGGCGGCATCCTCATCCGCGAAGTCTTCGGTTGGGACTACATGACCACCGCCATCTTCCTCGTCATCGCCACAGGCGTCTACACCATCTTCGGCGGCCTCGCCGCAGTCATCTATACAGACCTCTTCCAGTCCGTCCTCCTCGTCGGCGGCGCAATCGTCCTCACCCTCCTCGGTCTCGACAAAGCCGGCGGCTTCGAGGGCCTCCGCGCCGCCTTACCCCCAGACTTCTTCCACATGATCAAACCCAACACCGACCCCGTATACCCCTGGATCGGCACCACCGTCGGCACCATCATCCTCGGCATCTGGTACTGGTGTACAGACCAGGTCATCGTCCAAAAAACCCTCGCCGCCAAAGGCATCTCAGACGCCCGCAAAGGCACCTTCTTCTGCGCCGCCCTCAAGATCCTCCCACTCTTCATCCTCGTCCTCCCCGGCCTCTGCGCCAAAGCCATCTGGCCTAACGAAGTCACCGGCGACAACGCCTACCCACTCCTCGTCACCCGCCTCCTGCCCCCCGGCCTCAAAGGCCTCATGGTCGCCGCCCTCCTCGCCGCCCTGATGAGCAGCCTCTCCAGCGTCTTCAACTCCTGCTCGACATTGATCACAATGGACATCTACAAGAAACTCCGCCCCACCGCCAGCGAATCTAAACTCGTCAACGTCGGCCGCATCGCCACTTGCGTCGTAGTCGTTCTATCCATCGCCTGGATCCCGCTCATCCGCGGCCTCAACAACGAGGTCTACCAATACCTGCAAAGCGTCCAGGCCTACGTCGGCGCACCCATCACAGCGGTCTTCCTCACCGGCATCCTCTGGCGCGGCGCAACGGCCACCGCAGCCTTCACCACCCTCATCGTCGGTGGCCTCCTCGGCGCAGGCCGCTTCGGTCTCGACATCCTCCACAACGCAATGAAAATCGACCTCGGCAGCCTCAACAGCCTTGTCGAATTCAGCTTCCTCAACTACTCAATCATCGTCTTCCTGCTCTGCATCCTGATGATGATCGGCATCAGCAAATTCTCACTCCCCAAACCACTCAGCGAAATCGCTGACCTGACAATTACGCCAGGCGGCGTTATAGTCGCCAAGAAAAGTGAAATGATATTCACGTTGGTCGTCGGTGCTTCCATCCTCGGCCTTTGGATCTACTTTGCATAGGAGCAAACCCATGTCGGATTTATCTCGTCGCCACGCAGTTCGCACTGCCTTCGCCTCAATGGTCGCCGCAGGCTCAGCCTTCGCCCAAAAAAAAGACGTCCCTGTAACAGCCAAGGACAACCTCAAGATCACCAGGCTCGAGACCATCCTGGTCAAGCCCCGCTGGCTCTTCCTCAAGATCCACACCAACGCCGGCATCGTCGGCCTCGGCGAACCAGTTGTAGAAGGCCGCGCCCTCACTGTAGCCACAGCTATCCAGGAAATCGCCCCCTATCTGATCGGCAAAGACCCCCGCCCCGTCGCCCACCACTGGCAGGCCATCTACCGCCACGCCTTCTATCGCGGCGGCCCTGTATTAACCAGCGCCCTCTCCGGTATCGACCAGGCCCTCTGGGACATCAAAGGCAAAGCCCTCAACGTCCCTGTCTACGAACTCCTCGGCGGCCCCACCCGCAACAAAGTCCGCGTCTACGCCCACGCTGGAACCCCAGAAGCCATGCGCGCCCAAATGGCCAAAGGCTTCACTGCTTTCAAAACAGGCCCCATGGGCAGCCACGGCACAGAGGCTTCAGGCACCAACCGCAACAACTTCCACCGCTACATGGAGCCCCCAGCCGAAGTCGACTACATCGTCGAGCGCTTCGCCGAACTTCGCAAAGCCGTAGGCGACAAAGCCGACATCGGCATCGACTTCCACGGCCGCGTCAGCCCCGCCCTGGCCCGCGTCCTCATCAAGAAGCTCGAACAATACAATCCGATGTTCATCGAAGAGCCGATCAACTGTCAGGACCACGACATCATGGCCGACATCGCCAAAGGCACCCACATCCCCATCGCCACTGGCGAGCGCGTCTTCACCAAGTGGGGCTTCCGCGAAGTCCTCGAAAAGAAAGCCGCCCAGATCATCCAGCCGGACCTCTGCCACGCCGGAGGCATCACCGAAGTCCGCCTCATCGCCGGCATGGCAGAAGCCTACTATGCGGCCATCGCCCCGCACAATCCGCTAGGCCCCATCTCCCTGGCCGCCGGATTGCAGATCTCCGCCAGCATCCCTAACTTCCTGATCCAAGAACAAGTCTCCCTGGGCGAGGGCTACCTGAAGAACCCCCTCAAGGTCTCCGACGGCTACCTCGAACTCCCAACCCTCCCAGGCCTCGGCGTCGAGCTGGACGAAAACCTGATGGCCGACAAGATCGGCCACGACTGGCGCAACCCCGAAACCTACGACAAGTTCGACGGCTCCGTCACCGACTGGTAGACCACTAACCATTAGTAGTTTTCGGCTCCCCGGAGGAGGATAAATTCAAACCCTTTCCGGGGAGCCAGAGATAGAGGAGCGATCATCCAAATCCTGGTTTAAATGGTGAATACAAACTAAGGCTGCCTAGCGCCGAATCTGGAAGTAGGATCTGATCTTGGAATACTCGGGGGTTGCACCCCATTCGAGATCTCAATACTCTTCAACGGTAAAACGCTCAAACCCCACCAATTTATGCCCGGATCGTAGTAAAGGTGATAGTTCAATCGGACACCAGCGCCGCCCTCAGTTACAGGCAGTGCAAGCTGGCGGAAGAGCAAGAGTATGGCATTGCGAGCGCTCATAGTTCCGTTGATGCCAACGTTGCGCTCCTGTCCAAACAACATCAGCGGAAAATTCATAGACTTCACTGAAAGTTTGAGTTGTGCCCCTACTTGGTTCAAAATCGAGTCCAAAACACGTATTGGTAAATCTTTGCCGACAGAAAGAGTCACCGGTAAATCGAGAATGGATTTATAAGTAGTGAGGTTTCCAGCGTTGTTTAGGTAGTAGCTCGGTTTTACAAGAAATTGATCACCGATCGAAACCGTCTCAAACTTCGCCGATTTGTTAGCACTATTCATTGCCCCGCACAATTCGTTTAATGCAGTAGAGAATGAATTAGACAGATTTTTACTATCCATGGTGGGTATCGTAACTCGTAGCTTCAAAGATGTCGGCACAATTAGGCGAAAACCCGGATTCTGCATCCGTTGCTGCACTGACGTTGATTCCAATGTCCGATCTTGAAGGTCCAAGGCATTTGCGTAAGGATATTCTTCATAGTGAGCTTGAAGAGGAGCTAGTTCTTGCAACTTTACAATTGCCTTTGACAATACACGCGGCTCATCAAGGTCTATTACTGTTTGACCATTCATGTTCCCTAAACATAAAGATGTGACGAAAACCATGCCGAGCCAGGTACGCTCAATATTGAGGATGTAAGTTAAGGTGTTCATAATGTAGTTTTTCCTTGTTATTCGGGATACTGCTTCGAAACAGTTTGCCCGTCTCTAGACGAGCTAACGTCGGTGAAATTTGGCAGACCAACTCCGACTGAAGTTGTCCTGTATGGTGTGCTTGGGCCAGTATTACCCAAGTAATAAATTGACATTCGTTGACCTGCAGTCGCGGTACAGGGGACTCGTCCCTGAAGTCGGTAATACGACACAGCATTGGGATTCATCCCGACGTAGTCATCAGCCCACATATTGTAAGAATAATATCCTACGTTCCAACCCCCGCCCGATAGTGTATAAGTCGGAAACATTGAACCTTGAAACCAGCAATTATCCGTATTGTTACCCGCCGGATCTTCGCGTACCTGTCGGCCACCAAGATCATTGGGAGAAGTCAATATTTGCCTCCATTGGAAAATTGTTGGATATTGGCTCGACCACCCTGCTTGAGTGGTCGTCTCACCTGATGGCGTTTCAAATGGTTTCGTTGCAGAGAACACTCCAGATCCACCATCGGATCGGGTAAAGCTACCGGACGCTTTGTCACAACCGTCATTTTGGATTGTTCCAGTGTATGTAATGGATGCAACTGGTAAAATTCCGTTGCAGGGTGTATATGGCGAAGGATTACTTGCAGTCCAGGTAAAAGTCGTGAAACCATTATATCCAGGTCCGCCAAAATACTTGGGAATTGACCCCGGAAACTTGCTAGGTCCAAGTCGGGCAACCAAACGCTAGGGTTGACTTTACGTTACCGGAAACTGAGCCAACAGCGTTAGTGTCGACATCCCAGAGAGCGGAAACATCATCAGTCCACTTGCCACTACAGTTAGCACAGGGAATGGGATTGATGCATCGGGGATATTGGCAGCCAGGGTCACCGAACTGAGCGATTATTGGAATTGTGCCTGTCGATAAAAACAATAGCGACAGTCGAAAAAGTTGAGTTGGCAGAAGTAATTGGGTGTGGAGAAAAAGAGTTTTTCTCGCCCTAATGGACTGATTCATAGTGGCCTCATTTCACTATGTACTGATTTATTGAGTCTGGGGCAGCAGACTAGTTTTCGATCCAAAGTGCGAGGCAGACAGTTCGCTCCTTCAAACTAGCTCCGTATAGATATTTTGTCAACAAATTTCTCTAAGTCTTTGAAAAAAACACACATTGTTTCTGCTGAAAACCCGACTTATCGAGTACCGTTTAAGAAGAGTTATTATTATCAAGTACTTGCGGGTTGATAAGTTCAAAGTCTCTAATAACAGCGTTGGATGGGGCTGGGTCATCGTATTTCTTTGCATCGCAAGCAGTTTTGCCTTGACACCCAATATCAGCCGATTTTAGCTGGTTTATTACAATCCAATGACACAAACTCCTCGGCGGCCCCACCCGCAACAAAGTTCGCGTCTACGCCCACGCTGGCACCCCAGAAGAGATGCGAGCCCAAATGGCCAAAGGTTTCACAGCGTTCAAGACCTGGCCCATAGGCAGCCACGCTACAGAGGCTACAGGAGCCAACCGCAACAACTTCCACCGTTACATGGAACCCCCAGCCGAAGTCGACTACATCGTCGAGCGCTTCGCCGAACTTCGCAAAGCCGTAGGCGACAAAGCCGACATCGGCATCGACTTCCACGGCCGCGTCAGTCCCGCCCTGGCCCGCGTCCTCATCAAGAAGCTCGAACAATACAATCCGATGTTCATCGAAGAGCCGATCAATTGTCAGGACCACGACATCATGGCCGACATCGCCAAAGGCACCCACATCCCCATCGCCACCGGCGAACGCGTCTTCACCAAGTGGGGCTTCCGCGAAGTCCTCGAAAAGAAGGCCGCCTCCATCCTCCAACCAGACCTCTGCCACGCCGGCGGCATCACCGAAGTCCGCCTCATCGCCGGCATGGCGGAAGCCTACTACGCCGCCATCGCCCCACACAATCCGCTAGGCCCCATCTCCCTGGCCGCCGGACTGCAGATCTCGGCCAGCATCCCCAACTTCCTGATCCAGGAACAAGTTTCGCTAGGTGAAGGCTACTTAAAGAGCCCTCTAAAAGTCTCCAACGGCTACCTCGAACTCCCAACCCTCCCGGGCCTCGGCGTCGAGCTAGACGAAAACCTGATGGCCGACAAAATCGGTCACGACTGGCGCAACCCCGAAACCTACGACAAGTTCGACGGCTC
>Ga0105049_10010538_pt1 | contig 10607 bp, 9 predicted proteins | sample MAT06_FD_78087 | JGI IMG/M metagenome (GOLD analysis project Ga0105049, IMG submission 78087) | Freshwater microbial communities from Lake Fryxell liftoff mats and glacier meltwater in Antarctica - MAT-06 | ecosystem: Environmental > Aquatic > Freshwater > Ice > Liftoff microbial mat | place... | reverse complement strand
GGCCAGTCGATATTGTGGACCGTCGCGATCCAGGTGGCGCGAAACTCCCGGGCCGGCAGCGGGGGACTCTGCGCGGGCGCCGCGGCCACGCCGAGGAGCAGGGAAAGGACGGCGAGGGTTTTCATGGAGGGCGGCGATTGACTCCCGGGAGGGAGCGACGATCTACCACGCGATGCCCGCCATCCGCAAACGCTCCATCGTTCTCGATTGGTTTGCGGCGAGATACGGCCAGCCCACTCCCGCGCAGCGCGCGTCGTGGCCGCGCATCCGGCGCGGAGAGCATGTGCTCATCGCCTCACCCACCGGCACCGGCAAGACCTTCGCCGCCTTCCTCTCCGTGCTCGACGCCCTCGCCCGCGAGCACGCCGCGGGTAAGCTCGCGGACACCATCCACTGCCTCTACGTCTCGCCACTCCGCGCTCTCGGCTACGATCTGGAGAAAAATCTCCAGGAACCCTTGCGCGAAATCTTTGGCGATCAGCCGCCGATCCGCGTCGCCCTGCGGAGCGGCGATACCAGCCCGCACCAGCGCGCGCAGCAGTTCACCAAGCCGCCGCACATCCTGCTCACCACGCCGGAGAGTCTGTGCGTGCTGCTCAGCCAGGAGAAATGGCTGCCCCGTCTCGCGACCGTGCGCTGGCTGATCATCGATGAAATCCACGCCCTCGCGGACAACAAGCGGGGCGTGCATCTCGCGCTGAGCGTCGAGCGGCTGGCCGGAGCCCGGAACACTTTGCAGCGCATCGGCCTTTCGGCGACGGTCGCGCCGCTCGCGGAGGTCGCGCAGTTTCTCGTCGGCACGGAGGGCCGCTGCGCCGTCGTCGATGTCTCCGCCAGGAAACGCATCGAGCTGCGCATCCACACCCCGCTGCGCAAAAATCCGTATCCCGCCGCCGGCTACACCGGCCAGCGCCTCGTCCGCGAGTTGGGCGCACTCATCCGCAAACACCAGACGACGCTCGTCTTCTGCAACACCCGCTCCGGCGCCGAGGGCACCACCTTCTGGTTGCGCGAGAGCTTCCCCGATCTCGCCCACCTCATCGAATGCCACCACGCCTCGCTGGAACGCGACGTGCGCCGCGAGGTCGAAGATCGCCTGAAGCGCGGCGAACTCCGCGCCGTGGTCTGCTCGACGAGCCTCGAACTCGGCATCGACATCGGGTCGGTGGATCTCGTGGTCATGATGTCCACCCCGAAAGGCGTGAGCAAAGCGCTCCAGCGCGCTGGCCGCGCCGGGCACAATATCCACGCCGTGAGCCGCGGCATCCTCATGGCCACGAATGTGAGCGATCTCGTGGAATGCTGCGCCACGGTGCTGCTCGCGCGCCGGCGCCATCTCGACGACGTGCGCATCCCGCACGCTCCGCTCGATGTGCTCGCCCAGCATCTCGTCTCGATGGGCTGCACCCGGCGCTGGACGCGCGCCGACGCGCTCGCGTTGGTGCGCCGCGCGTATCCGTTCCGCGATCTGGAACCACGCGACTTTCACGACGTGCTCGACTACCTCGCCGGCGGCGGCGCCTCGCTGCGCCAGCGTTACAGTGAAGTCTTCGGCAAGATCGAACTCGACGACGAAGGCTTTCAGACGCGCCCCGGTCGCGTGCAGCGCGACTTCCTGCAAAATGTCGGGACGATTCCCAGTGTCGGCCAGGTGCGCGTGCGCTCTGGGAAGCGCGGGCTTGGGTCGGTGGAGGAGTCCTTCATCCGGCAGATCAAAATCGGGGATGTCTTCGTGCTCGCCGGTCGTCCCGTGCGGCTCGACAAGGTCTCGCAGATGGAGGCGTGGGTCACACCCGCGCCCGGCTCACTGCCGACCGTGCCGCGCTGGAACGCCTCCAAGTTTCCGCTCTCGAATCGCGTCTGCCAGGAGATCGTCGCCTTCCGCAGCGAACTGCGCGACCGGACCACCGACGGCTCGCCGGAGGCGCCGTGGATCGCGCAGCGTCTCGATTGCGGCGTGGCCAATGCCCGGATCATCGCCCGCATCCACCGCGCGCAGATGGAACTCTCCGAGATCCCCACCGCGGACTTCCTGCTCGTCGAGGAGTTCGCCGAGACCCATCCAAAGACCGGCGTCGCGGAGACCATTCACTACTTCTTCCACTCCCTCATCGGCCGCGCGGCGAATGACGCTCTGGCCCGCGTCGTCACCGCACGGATGAGCAAACTGCGCAGCGGCAATGCCGTCGCGACGCCGCACGACTACGGCTTCGTGCTCACCGTCGAGCCGCGGCAGCGGATCACCGCCGACGAACTCCCGGCGTTGCTCCGGCCGGAGCGCTTCGAGGTGGAACTCGATGAATCCCTCGCGCAATCCGAGATGCTCAAATACCACTTTCGCAATGCCGCGCAGACCGGCCTGATGGTGTACCGCAACTTCTTCGATCAGCAAAAGCCGATGCGGAAACTCGCCTGGTCCGCGGAGGTGATCTTCAACGTCCTGCGCGAGCATGAACCCACGCACGTGCTCCTGCGCGAAGCCCGCCGCGACACCTTGCACAGCTTCCTCGATGCCGATGGGGCGATGGCCTTTCTCGACGCCCAGCGGGCGCGTCCCTTCCGCTTGCGGCAGGTCGCGCGGGTGCCGCCGCTCTCCTTCGCGATGTATGCGACGAAGATCAAAGAGGCGCTGCTCGTCGAAGATCCCTTTGAGGTCCAGGAGCGGCTCTTCCACCACTGGTGGAGCCAGATCGAGTCCGCGTCTCCTTCGCCCGCCCATGAACCACAGCCGATTTGAACTCGCGCCGGGTCTGTGGCTGGACGCGCGCCGCGCCGTGTGGCTCCCGGAGCACGGCGTGCTCGCCGTCGCCGATCTCCATCTCGGCTATCCGTGGTCGCATCGCGCGAGCGGGAATCTCCTGCCGATCGCCGCGGACGATGGCACCATCCGGCGGCTCCGGGATTTGGTGGACGATTACCGACCGCGCGAGTGTGTCGTGCTCGGCGATGTCGTTCACGGCTTCGCCACACCGGCGCCGGTGCGGGAGGAATTGCGGCGCCTCGCCGTCGAGATCGGCGCGCGGACGATCCTGCGCCTGCTGCTGGGAAACCACGACTTGTGGCTGCCCGAAGTCCTCGCCGAAGCCGGGCTCGAACTCCCCACCGGGCGCTCGCACCAGTGCCGCCCGCACCTCCTGCTCCACGGCCACATCTCCGACGGCGAACCCGAACCCGGCGGCCGCGTGATCTTCGGCCACGAGCACCCCGCGATCACGCTCTCCGCCGGAGTGGCCACGAGCGCCCGCTGCCCGTGCTTTCTGGTCGCCGACGATGCGCTCGTCCTGCCCGCTTTCAGCACCTGGGCGGCGGGCACGAACGTGCTCGAAATGGAATTCATGTCCCCCTACGCGCAGCGGACGCACTTCCGCAAAGCCATCGCCATCGTCGCCGGCAAACTGCTACCCCTACCGTGGCTCATGCGGCCCCCCGCATGAATCGACCGATCCGCGCATCGCGCACACTCAGAAAAGTGGGCCCGCGGCCGCTCCCGTGGCTCATGCGGCCCCCCGCATGAATCCCCGCTCTGGATTCATGCGGAGGGCCGCATGAGCCACTTCAGATCATCACGTCCGGCTCAAAGCGCAGCCGCGCGCGCAGATGCTCGATGACTTTGGCCGCGCTTTCCTCGCGCGACTCCCGATCGGTGTGAATGGTGATCTCGGCATTCTCCGGCGCTTCATAGGGCGCGCTGATACCGGTGAATTCCGCGATCTCACCCGCGCGCGCTTTCTTGTAGAGCCCCTTGGTGTCGCGCTGTTCGCAGGTAGCGAGCGGGGCATCGACGAAGACTTCGATGAAATCCACCCCGCCTTCGAGCGCGACTTCCCGCGCCCGCCGACGGTCGCCGCGATACGGGCTGATGAAGGCGGTGATCGTGATCAGGCCGGCGTCGGCCAGGAGCCGGGCGACTTCGGCGACGCGGCGGATGTTCTCTTCGCGATCCGCCGGGCTGAAGCCGAGGTTGGAGTTGAGGCCGTGGCGGATGTTGTCGCCGTCGAGCACGTAGGTGTGCATGCCCAGATTGAAAAGCTCGCGCTCGATCGCGCGGGAGATCGTGCTTTTGCCTGAGCCGCTCAGCCCGGTGAGCCAGATCACGGCGCCCTTGTGGCCGTGGCGCGCGGCGCGGCGCAGCGCCGTGACGTCGCCCTCGCTCCAGTAAATGTTCTGCGACTTCACCTTGGCGCGATCGGTATAGACACCGCCAAAGACGATGCCGCCCCCGGCCACCTGGCGATTGTCCACGAGCACGAAACGACCGAGCAGCGGGTTGCGCTCCGCATTGTCCATGACCAGCGCCCCGCGCGTCTGGAGCGTGATCTCGGCGACGTCGTTGCGCGCGATGTAGTCGCGGCCCGCGGCCACGTTTTCGAGCGTCGAGGCGTCGATGATTTTCTCGATGCTCACGATCTCGGCATCGAGTTCCTGGGTGGCGAGCTTGAGGCGGGTGCGTTCGCCGAGGCCGAGGTTGCGTTTGCCCATCCAGAAGAGGCGGGCCTTGAAACGGTTCGATTCGATCGGCGCGTCCTGCTCGTGCGAAGCGACGTGGCCGCGCTCGACGAAGATCTGCTCGGTGAGGGTGATGCCGATGCTTTCGCCCGCGACCGCGATGTCCTTCTGCGGAGCATTCCAGGTCTCGATGCTGGCCACCACGCTGGTTTTGTTGTTCGGCGAAAAGACCAGCGTGTCGCCGACGCGCAACGTGCCGGTATCGATGCGTCCGGCGATGATGCGGCGCTCATCAAAACGATACACATCCTGCACCGGGAAGCGCAGCGGCAGATCGTTCACCGGTTTCGGCGGCTCGAAGCTGTCGAGCATGTCGGTGATCGTCGGCCCGCTGTACCATGTCATCTCCTGCGGCGCCTTGGTCACCACATTGAGTCCGCCGCGCGCCGAGATCGGCACGAAGGTCCGCGCTTCGAGCCCGATCTGTGCGAGGAACATCTTGTACTCCGTGACGACGTCGTCGAAGACCTGCTCGGAGAAATCGACGAGGTCCATCTTGTTCACCGCGACGACGACCTGCCGGATGCCGAGCAGCGAGAGCAGATAGCCATGCCGCCGCGATTGCTCGCGCACGCCTTCATTCGCCGCGATGAGCAGCACCGCGGCATCCGCGCTCGCCGCGCCGGTGATCATGTTCTTCAGGAATTCCTTGTGCCCTGGCGCGTCGATGATGACGTAAGGCCGCTTGTCCGTTTTGAACTGAATCTGCGTGGTATCGATCGTGATGTTCTGCTCCTGCTCCTCGAGCAGCGAATCGAGCAGGAACGAGTATTCGAACTCCATGCCTTCCTCCTTCGCCGCCGCCTGCATCTGCTCGACCTTGCCATCGGGGAGCGACTTGGTGTCGTAGAAGATGCGCCCAATGAGGGTGGATTTGCCGTGATCGACGTGGCCGACGAAGACGACTCTCAAGCGTTGTGTATCTGTCATTGGAGGTTAATTCGGTGCTCGACTAATTCCGGTGTCCTATTATCCACCCCTCCGCCATGTCGAAGGCAGACAAGACGTTTGAAAAGGTTCTCAGCGGTTCGGCGGACGCAAACCTTCGATTCGATGACGTGTGCTCGCTGCTCGAAAAACTCGGCTTCCGACTGAGAGTTCGCAGCAGCCACCACATCTTCACCCGACCGGGCATTGAGGTGCTGATTGACTTACAGCCGAGACACGGAAAGTGTAAGCCGTACCAAGTCCGCCAGATCCGTGAAGTCCTCACCAAATTCAACATCTCGCTATAGCGTGCAAATCGGCTGGAGTGACGCCGACGGTGCTTTCGTGGCGGCGGTGCCGGAGCTTCCCGGTTGTCTCGCGGACGGCGCGAGCTATGAGGAGGCGCTCCACGCGATTGCCGGGGAGATCGAAATCTGGCTCGAGACTGCGCACCTCGAAGGCTGGAACATTCCCAAGCCGAAGACTTACAAGACTGCTGCGGCGGTGGCGAGTGCGGCCTGATTGCGCCGGGTTCATGCGGCTCACATGAATCCTTTCGCCCGGAGCTTCTGCATCGCATTGCGCTCGTGGTGATCCTGCGCGCGGCCGGCGCGTTCGCTGGTCTTGGTAGTCGCGAGTTCGTCGATGATCTTGTCGATCGTGTCCGCCTCGCTTTCGACCGGCTTGGAGATCGCCCAGCAGCCGAGGCTGCGGAAGCGATAGCGTTTTCCGTCCCTGCCGGTGCGGGCGAAATACATCTTCGGGATCGGGATGCCTTCGCGCTGGATGTAGAGCCAGATGTCGCGCTCGGTCCAGTCGAGCAGCGCCTGCACCCGCACATGCTCACCGGGCGCGCAGCTCGTGGTGAATTGATTCCAGAACTCCGGCGGCTGGTCCTTGTAGTCCCACTCGAAGTCCTTAGTGCGCGGGGAAAAGTAGCGCTCCTTGGCGCGCGTCGGGTCTTCGTCGCGGCGGATGCCGGTGATCAGCGCGTCCCATTTATGCTCGGCCATCACCTGCTGGAGCGCGGCGGTCTTTAGCTCGTGCGTCACCGTCACCGGGTCGGTGGTCTCATAACCGATCGGGCCGGTCTTTTCGTAGGCCCCGCGCCCGGCCCGCGCGTCTTCGTTGATCTTCACGATGAGATTGAGCCCGTGATGTTGCACCGCCCAATCGCGATACTCGAGCATCTCGGGGAATTCGTAAGTGGTGTCGATGTGCAGCAGCGGATACGGGAGGTGGCCGCAGAAGGCTTTCTTTGAGAGCCAGATGAGGACGTTCGAATCCTTCCCCATGCTCCACGGCATGCAGATGTTTTTGAAATGATGATAGGCCTCCCGGATGAGGAAGATGCTCTGCGCTTCGAGCACATCGAGGTGCGCATTGTCGTCGCGCGAGGTCTTCTCGGGAAAGAAGGCGGGTGTTTCGTCCGCGGGCGGCGCTGGGTATTGGCCCTGGTAGGCGGGATGGGTCATGGGGCTAGATGCTTTCTCCGAGGAAAGTGTGAATGCCGCATTCGGCCTTGTCGAAGCCTGTCCAGCGACCGGCGCGTTCGTTTTCGCCGGCATCGGTGGGGCGGGTGCAGGGCCAGCAGCCGATCGAGCGGTAGCCGCGATCGTGGAGAGCGTTGTAAGGGATGCCGTGTTCCTTGATGTAGGCCCACACGGCGTCGCGCGACCACGGGGCCATCGGATTGAGCTTCAGGATGTACTGATCCCGCAACACGTCGAAGTGATACAACTCCAGGATGCGTGTGCCCCCGCGGGTGTCGCTCTGCTGGCGGCGGACGCCGGTCATCCACACGGCGAGGGTTTCGAGTTTGCGCTGGAGCGGGATCACTTTGCGCAGCGTGCAGCAGGTGTCGGGCTTGGTCTTCCACAGCTCCGGCGCGATGGCGGCGGCCTGCTGCTCGGGGGTCTCGTCCGCGAGCAGGCCCTCGATCGGGAGGTGAAAGAAATCCTCGAGCCGGCGCTTGAGGTCGTAGGTCTCGGGAAAGAGGAGCTGGGTGTCGAGGGTGAAGACGGGGAAGGGGAGCCCCGCTTGCACGGCGTGATGGATCATCACCAGGCCCGCGCCCTGAAAGCTGGTGCCGATGGCCGCGCGCGGCCCAAAGCGCTGCCACGTCCACTGGAGCAGTTCGGTGAGGGTGCGCCCCTCGAAGTCCTCGGCCAGGGAGCGCACTTCGTCAGGATGGATTTCGTTCGCGGCGAGAGACACAGACCGTGGGGCGTCGGGTGAAAAAAGGGACGGGACGATGGGCGGGGCAGCCCGGGACTTCAAGGCGTTTGTCGCCCGCTCCATGTCATAGGTGGTGCGAGATTTTTCCGGTGCAATCCGGCCTCGCGTCGCTAGCTTCTGCGCCCTTCATGACGGAAGTCCCGACTCCCACCCGCGACCTGTACGAGCGTTACGTCATCCCGACGTATGCGCGTTTCGATCTGCGGCTCGCCCGCGGCGCGGGCACGGAGGTGTGGGATGAAGCCGGGAAGCGGTACCTCGATTTCGGGGCGGGCATCGCCGTGACCTCCATCGGCCACTGCCACCCGCGCGTGGTGCGGGCGATGCAGGAGCAGATCGGGACGCTCGTCCACACTTCGAATCTCTACTACACCCGACCGCAGGCGCTGCTCGCCGAGCGCCTGGTGCGGCTGACGTGCGCGCCCGGGCCGCCGCGGGGCAAGGTCTTCTTTTGCAACAGCGGAGCGGAAGCCAATGAGGCGCTCTACAAGCTCGCGCGGAAGTTTGGCAATGAGTGTGAACCGCCGCCGCCGCGGCACGCCGTCGGGGAGTGCATCACTGTGGATGCGAATCGCCACACCATCGTCACGATGGATGGCTCCTTCCATGGCCGGACCCTCGCCGGGATCGCCGCCACCGGTCAGGAAAAGGTGAAGAAAGGTTTTGAGCCGCTGGTGCAGGGCTTTGTGCAGGCGCCCTACAATGACGAACCCGCGCTGCTCGCTGCCGTGGAAGCTCCCGGCGTCGCCGCCGTGCTGCTCGAGCCAATCCAGGGCGAATGCGGCGTCGTGCCGGCCACGGCTTCATTCCTCCGCGCCGCGCGGACGGCGTGCGACGATGGCGGGGCGCTCTTGATGTTTGACGAAGTGCAGTGCGGCCTCGGCCGGACCGGCGACTGGTGCGGCTGGCGCTCCATCGCGCCGGAGGTGTGGCCCGATGCGGTGTCGTGGGCCAAGGGCATCGCCGGCGGGTTTCCCCTCGGGGCCATCTGGGTGAGCGATCGCGAGGTTACGCTCAAGACCGGCGAGAAGATCGCGCTTTGCAATCTCCTCGGCCCTGGCTCGCACGGCACCACCTTTGGCGGCACGCCGCTCGTCTCCACCGGCGCGCTTGCGGTGCTCGCGGTGATCGAAGACGAAGGCCTGCTGGAAAATGCGCGCACCCTCGGCGTCTTCGCGCGCGAATCCATCGCCGCGCTCGGCTCCCCCCTGATCGCCGAGGTGCGCGGCGTCGGGCTCATGCTCGCCTTCGAGTTGGTGCCCGACTTTGCCGGGCGGGTTCCTTCGCCGACCGGACGCGCGCCGAGCCTCATGGTCGTGGATGCGCTGCACGAAGCCGGGCTGCTCACCGTCCCCAGCGGCTCGCACGCCGTGCGCTGGCTGCCGCCGCTCAATGTGCAGCGGAGCGAAATCGAAGAGGCCGTCGGCATCCTGCGCGACGTGCTGGCACGACTTGCATGATCCCCGTCCGTCGCCCGGAATGAACATCGAACATCCAACTTCGAACCTCGAACCTCGAATGCAGCGCTCCGATCATGCCGTTCCAGGTTCGATGTTCGGCGTTGGATGTTCGACGTGCGACGTTCCCTGATTCCCATGAAGCACCTGCTCTCCATCGAATCGCTCAGCGCCGCCGAACTGCACCGCATCCTCGATCTCGCCGACGAGATGAAGGCCACGCGAGGTCGCCACACCGCGCATCCGCTGCGGCACCAGTGCTGGGCGCTCATCTTCAGCAAAGCCTCGACGCGCACCCGCGTGAGCTTCGAGGTCGGAGTGCGCGAACTCGGGGGCGACGTCATGTTTCTCTCCGCCGCCGAAATCCAGCTCGGGCGCGGCGAGCCGATCAAGGACACCGCGCGCGTCATGGGCCGGATGCTCCACGGCGCGATCATCCGCACCTTTGCGCAGCAGGACGTGGTGGACTTTGCGCACTACAGCGGCATCCCGACGATCAATGCGCTGACCGACGACGAGCATCCCTGCCAGATCGTCGCCGACCTCCAGACGATGCGGGAAAAGCTCGGCTCGCTCGAAGGCAAGACCGTCACCTTTGTCGGCGACGGGGCGTGCAATGTGCCGGTGTCGCTGGCCTGGGCGGCGGCCCGGCTCGGCTTCGATCTGCGCATCGCCGCGCCCGCTGCCTACCGACCCAGCGCCGCCCTGCTCGCGCGTCTCGGTCCCCGGGTGAGCGTCACCTCGGATCTCGCGGCGGCTGCCTGCGGAGCCGATGTGCTCTACACCGACGTGTGGGTGAGCATGGGCAAGGAAGACGAGGCGGAGTTTCGCATCGCCCAGCTCGGCGGCTACCAGATCGATGCCGGGCTCGTGGCCAGGGCCAAACCCGGCGCGCTCGTCATGCACTGCCTGCCCGCCTATCGCGGCAAGGAAATCACCGACGAAACCTTTGAGCAGCACGCGGCGACGATCTTTGAGCAGGCCGAAAACCGCCTGCACGCCCAGAAGGCCATCCTCAGTCTGCTGGCGACACCGACCGCATAGCGGCCGGGCGCCTGGGCTTCAGCGTTGCAGAGTGGCGGGCAGCTCCGGCAGACGCTCGAGCTTGGTGATGTCGTGGAAGAACCACGGCTTCCCGGTGGCTTTCTTGAAGATGACCGTACGAGCCGAGTACTTGAGGCCAGCCAACGTCCGCCATTCCGAGAAGCGGTAGAAGTCGCTGCGCCAGTCGAGGCGCAGGAGCAGGTGGGTTTCCTTGTGAAAGTACAGGTCCATCGCCGGAGTGATGCTCCCGCTGACCCGCAGTCCGAAAGCCGCCTGATCTTCATCGGTGAGATCCGGGAGGACTTCGATCTTCGAGGCCGGATCGGTGAGGGCTCCGAGGGTCCAGGCCCAGACGTCGTACTTCGCGGGCTCGTCGGCGCGTTCCTTGGTGCCGATCCACCAATACTTCGGCGGTTCGATGATGGAGGTGCGGGT
>Ga0105049_10010536_pt1 | contig 10607 bp, 11 predicted proteins | sample MAT06_FD_78087 | JGI IMG/M metagenome (GOLD analysis project Ga0105049, IMG submission 78087) | Freshwater microbial communities from Lake Fryxell liftoff mats and glacier meltwater in Antarctica - MAT-06 | ecosystem: Environmental > Aquatic > Freshwater > Ice > Liftoff microbial mat | place... | reverse complement strand
TGCGCGCGAGGCGCGCCGGGCCGATGGACGCCGCGATGACGTCCGCCGCGGCGAATGGCGGGGCGACCGGGGTCGTTACAATGGAAGCGATTTCCGTCGCTGGGATCGTGGCTGGCGTTCGAACCGGGTCTACAACTACAACGATTACCGACGGGCCAACCGCTTCGCCTATCGCCCGGGTCTGTATTACGCCCCCTATCGCTCGCACCGTTACAACCGCTTGCAATCAGGCTTTTTCCTCGACAGCCTGTTCTTCCAGCCGCGGTTTTTCCTGAACGACCCTTACGCCTATCGCCTGCCGCCCGCCTATGGTCCGTACCGCTGGGTGCGTTACTATGACGACGTGATCCTGGTGGATATCTACAGCGGCGAAGTGGTGGACGTGATCCACGACTTCTTCTGGTAAACGAGGGACGACCCAACAATCAGGCCCCGCCGGAGCGATCCGGCGGGGCTTTTTTGTGCGTGTCTCAGCCCTTGACCGATCCGAACGGCAGCATCCGGAAAATTGTGCCGTCCTTGTCGATGAAGGTGTGCTTGAGCGTGGCCAGCACGTGCACCGCGATCAACACCAGAAGCGTCGTCCCGGCGATGGCGTGAACTTCGAAAATCTGCTCGCCCAACGCTTCGTTGACGGGAACGGGCAGCTTGGGAACGTCAAACAGGCCCCAGACGCTGATCGCCGAATCAAAGCTCGACATGGCGAACCAGCCAGCCAGCGGCATCACCAAAAGCAGCGTGTACATCGCGTAATGCGTCGCCTTGGCCAAAACCCGTTCCCACCCGGCATGGGCAGCCATCTGCGCGGGCGGCGGGTTTGTCAGCCGCCAGATCAACCGGATCGCCACCAGCGAAAAGATCACCACGCCCAGCGCGAAATGATTGCCCATGATCTCCCCGCGCGCCTCGCGATTGGGGGCATGCTCGGCCGCCTCGGCAATTCGCCAGGTCGCAATTACGGCAATCCCGACCAGCCAGTGAAGTGTCATGGCAAAGCCTGAATATTTGCTGCTTGGGTTGAGGCTCATTCCCGTTCCTTCCAAGGTTCCTTGTCGGCGCAGGATTACCACGTCGTCGCTTGCTGGCAATGGCACCGGCTTGCACCCGGCGATACGCTTGCTACCAACCCGTGCATGACACCGCTTGATCCCGTGCCCGATCAGGACGCGCTTGCCCGCCTTGGTGGGGCGGTTCGCACGCGCTTGGCAGCCAACCCAGCGATCCACCGGGTAGAGACCGACAAGGTCGAACTGTTCGCGGTGGGCGATTTTTTGAACGCTGAGGAATGCGCGCAATTGTGCACCCTGATCGATGTGGTCGCCCGCCCCTCCGCGCTGCATGAGGTCGCTTACGACAGCGGGTTTCGGACATCTTATTTGGGCGACTTGGATCCGCATGACAGCTTTGTGACAAGCATCTCACGGCGGATCGACATGCTGCTTGGGGTTGACGCTGCGATTGGTGAACCGGTGCAGGGTCAGCGTTATCTGCCCGGCCAGCAATTCAAGCCGCACAATGACTGGTTCTACACATCCGAAGGGTATTGGCCGCAAGAAGAAGCGCGCGGTGGGCAGCGCAGCTGGACGACCATGGCCTACCTCAACGATGTCGAGGCAGGCGGCGCCACCCTGTTCGCCGCGCTCGGCTTTCAGATCGAACCCAAGTGCGGCGCGCTGCTGATCTGGAACAACGCCCTGCCCGATGGCCGGCCCAATGAAAGCACGCTGCACGCCGGATTGCCGGTGGTGCGCGGCGCGAAATACGTCATAACCAGGTGGTATCGCACCCGCGAATGGCGCTGATGGCTTAAGCGCGCGCCAGAGCCTCGGCGATCAATTGGCGGGTGGGCGCAATGCCATACAGCGCGATGAAGCTTCCCATGCGCGGCCCTTGCTCGCTGCCTAGCAGGGTTTCGTACAGCGCCCGGAACCAGTCGCGAAGATTCTCGAACCCGAAGGCTTCCTGCTTGCCGATCTCGTAAACGAGGGTCTGCAAGTCTTCGGCGCTGGTAGCGGGGTCAGCTGCGGCGAGAGCGGCATCAAGTGCCTGCAACGCCGCCACTTCGCCTGCCACTGGCGCGCGCTTGGCCAATGTCGGGGCGACAAAATCACGGTTGTACGCCAGCGCCTTACCCACCAGCGTATCGAGCGCGGGGTGCGCAGCCGGATTGGCGCCCGCCACATAATTGCCGAGATACGACCACACCGCGTCGCGCGTTGCCCCTGCGCCGAGCACACCGACAAGGTTCAGCAGCAGGCTGAACGGCACCGGCAGCGTATCGCCCGCGCCGGGAGCCTCGGGGCCCGCGTGGCTCTCATTCGCGCGCAGCAGATGCCACACTGGGTTGCCGAGCTGCTTTTCGATTTCCTGCCCCGCAAGCGCGGCGCGGAATTGCCAGTAATCGTCCACCGCCTTGGGGATCACGCCCGCGTGCAATTGCTTGGCGCTTTTGGGATTGGCGAAGATGTAATTGCCGAGACTTTCCTCGCTGCCATATTGCAGCCACTCGTCGATCGAGAGGCCATTGCCCTTCGACTTGGAGATCTTCTCGCCCTTGCCATCCAGAAACAGCTCGTAGATCAGGCCTTCAGGCTTCGTGACGCCGAGCACGCGGGCAATCTTGCCCGACTGGATTCCGCTGTCGGTCAAGTCCTTGCCGTACATCTCGTAATCGACGCCAAGCGCGACCCAGCGCATCGCCCAGTCGACCTTCCACTGGCACTTGGCCATGCCGCCCAATGCCGATTGTTCGACAATGCTGCCATCATCGTCGGTGAAGCGGATCAGGCCCGCAGCGGCATCCACCACCTCGATCGGCACCTGCAACACCGCGCCCGTTGTTGGGCTGACTGGCATCACAGGCGAATAAGTCTGGCGCCGTTCCTCGCCCAAAGTCGGCAGCATGATGTCGAGGATCGCGCCGAAATTCGTCAGCACGCCCTTGAGTGCCGCGTCAAACTGGCCCGAATTGTAGCACTCGGACGAACTGACGAATTCATATTCGAACCCGAACTGATCGAGAAAGTCGCGCAGCCGGGCATTGTTGTGCGCGGCAAAGCTGTCGTGCGTTCCGAAGGGATCGGGAATGCGCGACAGCGGCTTGCCGAGATGCTGGGTCAGCATTTCGCGGTTGGGAACATTGTCGGGCACCTTGCGCAGGCCGTCCATATCATCCGAAAACGCCACCAACCGGGTCGGCGCGCCGCCGGTCAGCGCCTCATAGGCGCGCCGCACCAACGAGGTGCGCAGCACTTCCTGAAACGTGCCGATATGCGGCAGGCCTGACGGGCCGTAGCCGGTTTCAAACAGCACGCCGCCGTCTTTGCCCTTGGGCAGCCGCTTGGCGAGGCGCTGCGCCTCCTGAAATGGCCAGGCCTTGGAGTTTTGGGCTGCGGTGATGAGAGCTTGCGGAGTAATGTTCATGGTCCGCGGGCTATTGGGCATGGCGGACAGGCTTGCAAGCGTGCGTTTACAATCACGCCTGCCTCGCGCATTCACCGCAGCGTGACCTCTCCCGCGACATCTCCCGAACCGGTCAATCTGCCCGCGCTCCACGCCAGCCACGGCGGCCATTGGCTGCGCAGGATTGGCGGCGCGACCGAGGCTGTGTCCAAGGGCGATGCGATCATGGCCGCCGCCGATACGCCGGTGCTGCTGATCAACGCGCCCTTGGTCGCGACCCGGTTGGGCTATCCCGACCTTTCCGGGCTCGACCTGCTCGAAGCCTTTGCCTTCATCCACCCCGCGCGGTTCTGCGTGCCGACCCCGCGCGGCTTGGCCGAAGCACTGGGGCTGCCAGTGCCTGCGGGGGACGAAGATGTGCCACAGCTGCTCCAGAGCGCAGCGGGCGCATTGTTGGCGGTGTGCCGCGATCCCGAATGGTTCGAACGCGAAGGCGCGTGGAGCGCGTTGCAATCGCTCGAACGGCTGCGCTGGCCGTGGGCGCAGGTGCTCAAACCCCATATCGCCAAGCCCGAACGCGCCGAACGCTGGTTGTTCAGCCGCCTGCCCGAATGGGAGGAAACCGCCGACCGCCCTGCCCCGCGCCAGATCGAACTCGCCCCGCAGGCCGTGGCCAAACAACTGGCGCAGCTGACCGGCGATGGGGCGGAACAGCGCGAAGGCCAGCGTGCCTATGCGCAGGACGCCGCACGGATCTTTGCCCCCCGCTCGGCCCCCGGTAGACCCCACCTTGCCCTGGCGCAGGCCGGCACCGGGATCGGCAAAACGTTGGGCTATCTTGCCCCGGCCTCGCTATGGGCGGAGCAAAGCGGCGGGACAGTGTGGGTGTCGACCTTCACCAAGAACCTGCAACGCCAATTGCGCAGCGAAAGCCGCCGGGCTTGGCCTGCCAAGCGCGCCGATGGCAGCCCGCCGGTGGTGGTGCGCAAGGGGCGCGAGAATTACCTCTGCCTGCTCAATCTGGAAGACGCGCTGCAAGGCGGGTTTGCAGGCCGTGCGGCGATCCTCGCGCAGCTGGTGGCGCGCTGGGGCGGCTATACCCGCGATGGCGATATGGTGGGGGGCGATCTGCCCGGCTGGCTGGGGACTTTGTTCCGCAAGCGCGGGATCGCAGCGCTGACCGATAGCCGGGGCGAATGCATCTATGCCGGGTGCCCGCATTACCGCAAATGCTTCATCGAACGCGCCGCGCGGGATAGCGCGCAGGCTGATCTGGTGATCGCCAACCATGCGCTGGTGATGGTGAACGCGGCCCGCGCCCGCGATCCAAGTCAGCGCCCCACCCGGCTGATCTTCGACGAAGGCCACCACGTGTTCGACGCGGCGGATTCGACCTTCGCTGCGACTCTTTCCGGGCAGGAAACCATCGAGCTGCGCCGCTGGATCATCGGCCCGGAACGCGAAGCGCGTGGCCGCAGACGGGGTCTCGCCGCACGGCTCGCCGACCTTGCCAGCTATGACGAAGCGGGAGCCGAAGCCATCGCTTCCGCCTGCAAGGCGGGACAGCTGCTCCCGTCCGAAGGCTGGCTGCAACGCCTCACCGAAAATGCGCCCTTCGGCCCCATCGAAGCCCTGCTCGGCGCGGTGCGCGCGGCGACCTATGCGCGCGATGAAAGCGGCGGGATCGAAGCAGGCTACGCCATTGAGACCGAGGCGGCAGGCCTGCCCGGCGAAGTGATCGAAGCTGCCAGCGCTGCTGCCGAAGCGCTCGCCAGCATCCGGGTGCCGCTGATCCGGCTGGGTGGGCGGCTGGAGGCGATCCTTGCTGATCCGCCCGACTGGCTCGACGCCCAAGGCCGCGCCCGGATCGAAGGCGCACGGTTCGCATTGACGTGGCGGATCGATCTGATCGCGGCGTGGGAGGCGCTACTTGACCGGCTCGGCGGCCCCGCTGACCCCGAATTCGTCGATTGGCTCGCGGTCGACCGCTCCGACGCGCGCGAATTTGACGTCGCGATCCACCGGCGCTGGCTTGACCCGATGAAGCCGTTCGCCCGCGTCGTGCTCGAACCAGCGCACGGCGTAATGCTGACCAGCGCAACGCTGACTGACCGCACGACCGAGGGCGACACATCGCAAGCGCAATGGGCGAGCGCCATCGCCCGCTCTGGCGCGGCGCATATCGACAGCGCGCCAATGCTGTCGGCGGCCACCAGTCCGTTCGATTATGCCGCCCGCGCCGAGGTGCTGATCGTCACCGACATCAAGAAAGGCGATCTGCCCGCGCTGGCAGGTGCCTATGCGCGGCTGATAGAAGCATCGGGCGGCGGGGTGTTGGGATTGTTCACCGCGATCCGGCGGCTGCGGGCGGTCTATGGCCGGATTGCCGACCGGTTGGCGCGCGCAGGCCTGCCGGTTTATGCCCAGCATGTCGATCCGATCGATACCGGCACGCTGGTCGACATTTTCCGCGATGATCCGCGCGCCAGCTTGCTCGGCACCGATGCGCTGAGCGATGGGGTGGATGTGCCCGGGCAGTCCTTGCGCTGTGTGGTGCTGGAGCAGGTGCCCTGGCCGCGCCCCGATATCCTGCACAAAGCTCGCCGCGCAGCGGGCGGTGGCAGTGCCTATGACGACCGAATCATCCGCGCCAAGCTGGCGCAGGCGTTTGGGCGGTTGATCCGCAGCAAGGACGATGCGGGGCATTTCGTCGTGCTGTCACCGGCTTTCCCCACGCGCTTGCTCTCGGCCTTCCCGCCGGGCACCCCAGTGCTGCGGGTCACGCTTGATGAGGCTTTACAACGGCTCGCCGCTGGTGTTGGGGGCAAAGAGACCGTCCCCGCCCGAGGAGCCTTGTTGCCATGAAAATTCTCGGCCTCCTGCGCCACGCCAAATCCGATTGGGACGATACCAACCAGCGTGACTTCGACCGCGGGCTGAACGCGCGCGGGCGCAAGGGGGCCGAACTCATCGGCGCGCATATCCGCGACCACGGCATCAAGTGGGACAGCATTATCGCCAGTCCGGCAGTGCGGGTGAAACTAACGCTCGAAGGCGCTCTGCCCGCGATTGCTCCGATTTACGACCAGCGGCTGTACCTCGCCAGCTTCGACACCGTTGTCGAAACCATCGAAGCCCACGCTGGCAGCGGCGAGGACGAAGCCAAGGCGATCCTCATTTCCGGGCACAATCCGGGCCTGCAAGATGTGCTGCTGGAATTGGTCGCGCCGGGTAAGGAAAATGACCTGTTCCGCGAGGCGGTGGTGAAGTTCCCAACCGCTGCCTACGCCGTGCTCGAATGCGAGATCGAACGTTGGGCTGACCTCAAGCGGTACTGCGCCAAGCTGGTCCACTTTGCCCGCCCGCGCGACCTCGACCCGGAATTGGGGCCGGAAAACTAAGCCAGCAATTTGCGCGCGCCCGGCCCTTCGGCGGCGAGTTGGTCCTGCGGATTCCAGATCGCGCAATGGGTCAGGCTGAGGCAGCCGCAGCCGATGCAGCCATCCAGCCGGTCGCGCGTGCGGGTAAGCTCGGCGATCCGATCATCCAGCCGCTCCCGGATCACACTGCTAATGACCTGCCAATCCTTCGCGGTCGGGGTGCGGCCTTGCGGCAGCTTGCACAGTTCATCGGCAATCTCGGTGAGCGTCAGGCCAAGCCTCTGAGCGATCAGAATAAAGCTCAGCCGCCTGATGTCCGAGCGCAGAAAACGCCGCTGATTGCCACCGCTGCGCACGGGTTCGATCAGGCGCTTGTCCTCGTAGAACCTGATTGCCGAGACGCTGATGCCGGTGCGGCGCGCCATCTCGCCAATCGGGATGAGGTCGGATGGTTTGAGGCGGGCGGGCATACGCGGTCTCACAAATAGCTTGACCTCAAGTTAGGTTAAGATTGCATCTTAGGCAAATGGATTGAGTCGCGCGCCCATTCGGCCGCGCGCTTCAACGCCCCAAACGAAAGGACACACCCCATGCGCACTGGATATCTCGAACACGTCAACATCACTGTCAGCGACATCGAACGCAGCGCCGCTTTGCTGGAAAGGCTGCTCGACTGGCGCATCCGCTGGCGCGGGCCGTCGCAACTTGGAGGCGAGACGATCCATGTCGGCGGCGATGCCGACTACATCGCGCTTTACACCCACGGCGCGGCGGTGGGGCGCTTTACCAAAGGCGCACCGCTCAACCATGTCGGAATCGTGGTGGAAGATCTCGACGCTGCAGAAGCCGTGGTGAAAGAGGCCGGGCTCGAACCGTATAGCCACGGCAACTACGAACCAGGGCGGCGGTTCTATTTCTTCGACTGGGACGGGGTCGAATTTGAGCTGGTGAGCTACAGCTAGAACAGTCCCGGATGGCTGGTTCCGCCCTTCACCCACGGCTGCGCGGTGCGATCAATCGTGAGCGCCCCTTCCCACGGCTGGCATAGCGTCAGCGCCTCTTCAGCCGGAGCAGCCAGCCAGCGGGAGTGATCGTCAGGCGCGATCAGCACCGGCATCCGGGTGTGGACATCTGATGCCGCTGAACCTTCGCTGTCGGTCATCACCATGGCATAACACGCGCCCCACTCATCAGACTGTCGCCACACTCCGGCAGCGGCGAACATCGGCACTTCCGGGAGTGACATCCACGTGCGCGTCATGCTGCCCTTGGCCCCCTCAGCCTCGGCCCAGCCGGTCAGCGGGATCAGGCAGCGGCGTTCCTCGAACGAATGGCGCCAGAAAAACGTGCCGAGCTTGTCGGTGCGGGCGTTGTTGACCGGTTTTGGTTTCAGCGGCTGGCCCTGCTTGCCCTTGAGCACCAGTGGGAAGCCCCATGCCATCGCCCGCACCGCGCCGTCTGCCACCACCAGGCCGGGATAGCCGGGATAGACCTCTTCGCCGAAATTTGCGCCTTCGGCCGCGTCCATCGCATCGAACCACGCGGCCACTTCGCTGCGGGTTTTGATCATGCGGTAGAGGTTGCACATCAGACGTCTTGCTCAAGCGTTCCCGACGACAAAACACGCCGCCGCCATCAGCGCGCCTGCCCAGCGGTTCGACCGGAACCGGGCGAGCGGATTGGCCGGATCATCAGCGTCAAGGCTCGTCACCTGCCATGCCAGATGCAGGCCCACCGGCACCAGCGCCAGCAGCGCCAGCGGATCAGGGCGGTAAAGCCAGAAGCCCAAGCCCCACAGTATGATGGCGCCCGCATAAAACCCGGTAATCCCCGCCTGTACCCGCGCGCCCATCGCCAGCGCTGATGAACGGATACCGACCATCGCATCATCCTCGCGGTCTTGCAGAGCATAAATCGTGTCGTACCCGATCACCCAAGCGATGCATCCGGCATAAACCGCCACGAGCGCATCCCAATTGTCGAGCCGCAGCTCGGCCCAGCCAACCAGCAGACCCCAGTTGAACACCATACCGAGCCACGCCTGCGGCCACCACGTGATACGCTTCATGAAAGGATAGGCCGCAACCAGCGCCAAACTGCCCAGCGCCGCTGCTTGCGCCTGCCAGCGCAATTGCAGCAACACCACAAGTCCGATCAGGCACAGCGTCAGCAGCCAAGCCCACGCAGTGCGTTTCGACATCCGCCCGCTTGCCAGCGGACGCGCCGCAGTGCGGGACACCTGCCGGTCAAGGTCCGCATCGACGATATCGTTGTAAACACACCCCGCCCCGCGCATCGCGATGCTGCCGAGCAACAGCCAGCCGAGTAGCCCCCACTGGAACCCCCACGGTGCACCCGCCCCTGCCAGCCACACCCCGAACACACAGGGCCAGAACAACAGCCACCAGCCAATCGGCCGGTCAAACCGCGCCAACTGCGCGAGATCGCGCGGCAATTGCGGCAGGCGTGCCACCAAACCCCTGTGTTCACTATCGGGCACAATCTGTTCGGTCATGATTGCGCTTCATTGGCGCGCGCTGCCCGCCAACCCCACAGCGCCAGGGCGAGCATTGTAATGTTTCCGGCAAAATCCAGCATCCCGATCGAAGTCAGCACCGGCACTTCGTAATGGAAATACCAATTGAACACGAAGAACGGCAGCAGCAGCACGGCGAACACCGCAAACCCCCGCGCTCTCCAGCGCACCACCAGTGTCATCAGGCCGAACAATACCGCCTGCGCGCCAAATCCGCCCATAGCGAAACGGGTCAGGAAAGTGTTGTCGCGGTAAGCTTCGGTGATGGCGAGGTCGATCACACTCGACGGCGCGAACAGCGCCCAGCCGCCCAGCAGCAGGAATATAGCGGCGATCAGGAATTGTGCCCCAAACTGTACGGTGCGTGCTGACATGACTTGCTCCCTAGCGCCGGCAGCGCCTAGTGCATAGCTATGCCCGCGACCCCTGCATGGCCACCCAAAAGCGCGCCGCGCCTGTTTGTCGGTGAAGAACTGCGCGCAGGCGCTGTTATCCAGATTGAAGGCAACCCGGCGCACTATCTCGCGCGCGTCATGCGCACAGTGCCCGGCGACATTGTGATCCTGTGCGACGACACCACCGGCGAATGGGCGGCGCGGATCAGCGACGTTGCCAAGCGCGATGTGACGTTGGAGGTTGCCGAAATGCTCCGCCCGCGCGAGGCCGTGCCCGACCTGTGGCTGTGCCCAGCGCTGCTCAAGAAAGACCGCTTCGATCTGGTGCTCGAAAAAGCGACCGAACTCGGCGTTGCACGCATCCAGCCACTCATCACCCGCCGCTGCGTCGCCGACAAGCTCAACCTCGATCGCGCCGGCGCGATCACTACCGAAGCTGCCGAGCAATGCGCCCGCACCGCCTTGCCCGAACTGGCCGAGCCAATGAAGCTCGATGCACTGCTGGCAGGCTGGCCGGAAAAGCGCGCGTTGTTCTTTGCCGATGAGAATGGCGGCGAACCTGCCGCAGCCGCCTTTGCTGCCCACTCTGGCCCCTCCGCGATCCTCACCGGGCCCGAAGGCGGCTTCGACGATGCCGAGCGGGCCGCGATCCGCGCGCACCCTGCCGCGCGACCGATCACGCTCGGCTCGCGCATCCTTCGCGGCGAGACTGCTGCCATCGCCGCACTGAGCGTCTGGATGGCGACTGCTGGAGACTGGTAGCGGCCCGCGCCCGATCACAATCCGGCAAGACAATTCGGCTTCACCCCTGCAAACGCGAATTTGCCTTCCCACCGGCAAACCCGTTTCCTAAAGCAACCGGCTAAAGAGGGCCCCTGCGATGAGCACACGCGA
>Ga0105049_10010529_pt1 | contig 10613 bp, 8 predicted proteins | sample MAT06_FD_78087 | JGI IMG/M metagenome (GOLD analysis project Ga0105049, IMG submission 78087) | Freshwater microbial communities from Lake Fryxell liftoff mats and glacier meltwater in Antarctica - MAT-06 | ecosystem: Environmental > Aquatic > Freshwater > Ice > Liftoff microbial mat | place... | reverse complement strand
TATTGGTTCGGTGGGTAATCTGTTAGGTGATGCAGGGATCAATATTGCGGGCATGCAGGTAAGTCGCGACAACGAAGCACATGCAATGATCGTTCTTACCGTGGATTCACCAATCCCACATGCGCTAATGGATCAGATCACGAGTGAAATTGGCGCGCACACCGGCAAGTCGATAGCGCTTTAATTCCGCAATGCCCTGTTCACCGCACTGATAATTCCTTTGAGGGAAGATGTGGTGATGGAAGGATCAATTCCCACCCCCCACAACACCGTGCCATCAACCGCACATTCAAGGTAGGAAGCCGCGGTCGCGTCTCCACCAGCGCTGAGGGCATGCTCGATGTAATCCAGGACGCGAATGTCAATCCCGTAATCACTCATTGCATTGCAAAAGGCGGCAATCGGCCCGTTACCGGATCCAAGCAGGGTCACGTCGTTGGCATAATCGGTGATAGTGGCTTCAATGGTTGTGTGGCCGTCAACATCGGAGTTGTGCTGAACCGATCGCAAGGAAAAGCGACCCCACGACGAATGGGTGTCAGGCAGGTACTCCGATGCAAAGGCTTCCCACATGGCCGTTGGCGAGATCTCACCACCCTCGGTGTCGGTAACCTTTTGAATCACTTGGGAGAACTCGATCTGGAGTCGACGAGGAAGGTCCAGACGGTGCTCTGTTCGCATAATGTAAGCAACACCACCCTTGCCCGACTGGGAGTTAACCCGGATAACAGCTTCGTAGGTCCGACCCACATCCTGCGGGTCAATGGGAAGATAGGGAACTTCCCACCGGAACGCATTGACGTCAACTCCGGCAGCCACTGAATCCGCCTTCATCGCGTTAAGCCCTTTATTAATGGCATCTTGATGTGAGCCCGAGAATGCGGTAAAAACGAGGTCCCCGCCATACGGATGGCGCTCATGTACCGGAATCTGGTTGCAGTACTCAACGGTTCGTCTGATGTCATCTATATCAGAAAAATTAATCTGGGGGTCAATACCTTGGCTGAACAGGTTCATTCCGAGCGTTACCAGGCAGACATTACCCGTGCGTTCACCGTTTCCAAAGAGACAACCTTCGATTCGATCCGCACCGGCCAGATAGCCTAATTCCGCCGCGGCGACGCCGGTCCCACGATCGTTGTGCGGGTGCAGAGATAGCACGATTGAATCCCGGTTATTGAGGTGCCGATCCATCCACTCGATTGAGTCAGCGTAAATATTGGGGGTTGCCATTTCTACGGTCGCAGGGAGATTCACAATAACCTTGTGGTCTGGTGTTGGCCGCCATACATCGGTGACCGCATTACAGATCTTGAGCGCAAACTCAAGTTCGGTTCCCGTGTATGACTCGGGAGAGTACTCAAAGTAAATATCCGTATTCGGGGTGATTTCCTCCGCATACTTATTGCACAGTTGGGCGCCGTGCACGGCAATATCAATAATTCCAGCTTCGTCGAGGCCGAATACGACTCGTCGCTGTAGGGTCGACGTTGAGTTATAAAGATGCACGATCGCTTGCTTGGCACCGATCAAAGACTCGAACGTACGCTCGATCAGGTGTTCCCGTGATTGGGTCAGCACTTGGATCACAACGTCATCGGGAATCTTGTCCCCTTCGATTATCTGCCGGACAAAATCGAAATCGGTTTGTGAGGCAGAAGGAAATCCGACTTCGATTTCTTTGTATCCCATGGAGACGAGTAACTCAAACATTGCCATTTTGCGTGCCGGGGTCATGGGGTCTATCAGGGCTTGGTTGCCATCGCGCAGATCGACAGCGCACCACCGTGGCGCCGCGGTCATCGTTTTCATTGGCCACGTGCGATCAGGGAGATCGATCGGTTTAAAAGGTCTATAGCGCTCACTTGGCATGCCGGACGGTTTTTGGCTATTTCGATTTTCGTATGTGTCTGCTGTGTTCATCGTCATCTCCGCGGGTAGGTTCTTTCGGCTGATTAAGTAACCGGCGGCGCAGTTTTTGGGAAACTGATCCAGGTCTTGCGGCCCGCGACGAGGATCCGGCTGTTATGCCTCGGCGCGGCAGCGAAGTGAAGGAAGGAGGAGACACGACGACGTGCTGCTAGCCAACTCGAGTGCGACGGCGCCGTTCATAGTTGTCAAATCCTAGCACCGATGTTTTCTCGGGCACTGACCCACTAAAGTTCACGCATGAGCGCCAACTATTCCATAGCACTTATCCCAGGTGATGGAATTGGCACCGAAGTGGTGGCTGAAGCCCTCAAGGTTCTGGAAGCCGTCGCCCCGGTGGCGGGCTTCACATTTGTGACTAAGGAATACGATCTGGGAGGTAAGCGTTACAACGCCACGGGTGAGTTGCTACCCGAACACATATTAGAAGAGTTACGCGAAAGTGACGCTATCCTCCTGGGCGCAATTGGGGACCCCAGCGTCGCGCCCGGTGTCCTTGAACGCGGGGTCTTGCTGCCGTTGCGCTTCCGCATGGATCATCACGTCAATCTGCGCCCGGTCAAACTATTTGCTGGCGTGACCGGGCCGCTGGCGGGCAAGGGACCTCACGACATTGACTTCATCGTCTGTCGTGAGGGCACAGAGGGACCCTATGTTGGTGTGGGCGGTGTTTTGCGAAAGGACACAGCACACGAGGTTGCCACCGAAGTGAGCGTCAACACGGCATTTGGTGTTGAGCGCATTGTGCGAGACGCATGTGAACGCGCGTCAAAACGCCCCCGAAAAAAGGTGACGCTGGTGCATAAAACCAACGTTTTGGTTTTTGCCGGCGACCTGTGGGAGCGAACATTTGACCGAGTAACTCGAGAGTTTCCTGACATTACAACGGAGTATTTACATGTTGACGCGGCAGCCATGTTCTTTTTGACGAACCCTGAACGATTTGATGTCGTGGTAACCGATAATTTATTCGGAGACATCCTCACCGACATTGGCGCGGCAATCGGTGGAGGGATCGGACTAGCGGCGAGCGGAAATATTGACCCAAGTCGTAAAAATCCCAGCATGTTCGAACCTGTTCATGGTTCCGCACCAGATATTGCAGGTCAAGGTAAAGCGGATCCCACCGCAACCGTTATGTCACTCGCCATGCTTTTGGACCATATCGGAGAAACCCAAGCTGCATATTGGATCCAGCAGGGCGTCGCAGCGGACCTTGCTGTACGCGGCACCACAATCCGATCAACTTCTGACATTGGTACGGCATTAACTCATGCAAGTGTGACTGCGGCAGAAGGAAACTAACATGTCTGGACTTTGGAAGATTGACAACAAGACTGCCGGTGCAGGTCGACGAAGTGATGAAAAACGGGAAGAAATTCTTGCAAACCCCGGATTTGGAAAATATTTCACCGACTCCATGGTGACCGCTGACTGGGATGCAATCAACGGTTGGCACGATGCCCAGTTGATTCCCTACGGTCCATTGGTACTGGATCCAGCGACGAATTTCATGCATTACGGCCAGGCAATTTTCGAAGGGCTCAAGGCTTATCGCCATGGGGACGCAAGTATCAAAACCTTCCGACCGTTCGAAAACGCTCGGCGATTTGGGCGCTCCGCCCGGCGCTTGGCCATGGCGGAGTTACCCGAGGAACTCTTCGTAGCAAGTATTGAGGACTTGGTTTCCCATGATCGGGATTGGGTTCCCGGCGGTCGAGAGCGTTCCCTATACCTCCGGCCATTCATGATTTCAACGGAGGTTGGTCTAGGAGTAAGGCCGGCTAACGCGTATAAATACGTACTTATTGCGTCTCCGGCCGGAGCCTACTTCGCTGGGGGAATCAGCCCGGTTTCCGTCTGGATCTCCGACGAATACGTGCGGGCGGCGCCCGGTGGAACCGGGGAAGCCAAGTGTGCCGGAAACTACGCGGCTTCGCTCCTGGCGCAGGCCGAGGCGTCAGCACATGGCTGCGACCAAGTGGTGTGGCTTGACGCGATTGATCGGCAAAGAATTGAAGAGATGGGAGGGATGAATCTTTATTTTGTCTATGGTGTTGGCGATTCTGCCCGAATTATGACCCCGAAATTGACCGGTTCACTTCTCCCCGGAATTACCCGGGAATCCCTCATCACGGTGGCCTCAGATCTCGGTATCCGAGTTGATCAGGGCGAAATTACTGTGGATCTACTCAGGTCTGGTTGTGAAGATGGTGAGATCACCGAAGTCTTTGCCTGTGGAACCGCAGCGGTCATCACCCCGGTTGGCACGGTCAAGAGTCGACTCAATGGTTCATTTAAGGTTGCTGGAGGCACATCCGGCGAGATCACGTTGGCATTGCGCAATGCGCTACTTGATATTCAGTCAGGAGCAGTACCCGATCGTCATAACTGGATGCACGCGCTCGTTAACTAGCTCGCGTCTTGTTGTAACACATGTTCCATGCAGTCGAAACGGAGTAAGGAAATGACCAAGAGCGACGCTTTTCATGTCTATGACACGACCCTGCGCGATGGTGCTCAGCGGGAGGGGATTTCCTATTCGGTAAATGACAAACTTGCCATTGCCCGATTACTAGACGATTACGGTGTCGATTTTATCGAGGGCGGTTGGCCTGGAGCAATGCCCAAAGATACCGAATTTTTTGAAAAGGCCCGATCGTTCCCGTTTCGTAATGCCCAACTCGTTGCATTCGGCGCAACTCGTAAATCAGGAATTTCGGTAGAAAATGATGTGCAGGTCAAAGCACTTCTTGACAGTGACGCACCCGTAATTACTCTGGTGGCAAAGTCCGATATTCGACACGTTGAGCAGGCGCTCAAGACGACGGGCGCAGAAAACATCGACATGGTTATCGACACCGTGCGCCATCTCATTGCCCACGGCCGGCGCGTCTTTGTCGATTTGGAACATTTCTTCGATGGCTACAAAATGAATGCAGATTACGCGGTTTCAGTAGTTGCGGCGGCCCATGATGCTGGAGCATCCGTTGTCGTGCTGTGTGACACCAATGGCGGAATGTTGCCTCATGGAATTGAAAGAATCGTGACTGAAGTACGTCAGCGAACCGGTGCCAGACTCGGAATCCATTGCCAAGATGACACCGCGTGCGCAGTCGCAAACACGCTATCGGCTGTTGAAGCGGGTGCCACGCACGTGCAATGCACGGCGAATGGTTACGGCGAGCGAACTGGCAACGCTGACTTATTCTCGGTGGTGGCAAACTTGCAATTAAAGATGGGCATCGAGTGTATCTCCACGCTAGCCCTAGCTGATACCTATCGGGTTTCACACGCGATCGCGGAGATCGCAAACATTGCGCCGGACACCCACCAGGCCTATGCGGGAGTTTCTTCATTCGCCCATAAGGCTGGTTTACATGCCAGCGCCTTAAAAATTAATGCCGATTTATACAACCATATTGATCCGGTGGGTGTTGGAAATATTCAGCGCGTATTAGTTACCGAAATGGCTGGCCGCGCGTCGGTGGAGTTGAAAGGTGCGGAACTGGGACTCGATCTCAGTGGGAGTCCGGCCGTGGTCAGAGCCGTGGTGGAGCGGGTCAAAGCCCTCGAGGCGCAGGGTTGGTCATTCGAGGCGGCTGATGCCTCCTTTGAGTTACTCGTGCGCGAGGAGCAGGGGGCAGAGCGAAAATTTACGGTTGAATCATGGCGGACGATTGTCGAGCAGCGCGAGGATGGCAAAGTCGTGAGTGAGGCGACGGTCAAATTGCACGCAAATGGCGAGCGACTCGTGTCAACGGGTGAAGGTAACGGTCCCGTAAATGCATTAGACAACGCCCTTCGAAATGCCGTATCACAGTTATTCCCAGATCTGGGAAAACTTGAACTCACCGATTACAAGGTGCGAATTCTCGAAGGTATCAAAGGAACAGGGGCCGTCACGCGTGTCCTCCTTGAAACCACCGATGGTGAACGCGAATGGACCACGATCGGGGTGCACGAGAATGTCATCGCGGCATCGTGGCAGGCTCTCGACGACGCCGTTCATTACGGTCTCGTACGTGGCCGTAAGTGACATACAAGAAAACTTAACCGGTAGTCTAGTGCGGTGCGCATTTGTCGATTCACTCATGACGAAGAAGTGAGTTTTGGTGTTCTCGACAACCTCAATGAACGCGGCGAACTCACCGATGATTCAATTATTTCCATCCTGAAGGGTCACCCATTTGGTGAACTTGAGCCCGACGGGCGAGTGATTGCGGCATCGGCTGTAAAGCTTTTGGCGCCAATCCTGCCGAGCAAAATTATTGGAATCGGTACGAATTATGCCGATCACGCCGCAGAAATGAAAAGTGAACTACCGCCTGAACCACTTATGTTTCTCAAACCGAGTACATCGATAATTGGCCCACGGGACCTTATCGTCCTCCCCAAACAAACCTCCGTGGTGCACCACGAAGCGGAGCTGGCGGTCGTGATCGGGCGGTTTTGCAAGGATGTCCCCCGCGAGCGGGTGGCCGAGGTTATTTTGGGCTACACCTGTGCCAATGACGTTTCCGCTCGTGACATCCAAAAATTAGATGGCCAGTGGGCCAGAGCCAAGGGTTTCGACACTTTCTGCCCAATGGGGCCTTGGATTGAAACCAAACTTGACCCAACTGATCTTGCGGTCGAAGCGTATGTTGGTGATCAACAACGTCAGTCAGGTAACACCAAAGACTTGATTTTTTCGGTTGTTGATCTCGTCAGTTATGTCAGCCATCAGATGACTTTGCTCCCCGGTGATGTCATTCTGACCGGCACACCGGCCGGGGTGGGGCCGATTGTCGACGGTGACGACGTTGAGATTTCAATTCAAGGAATTGGCAGTCTGGTGAACAAAGTGGAGCGTGCCACATGAGTGATATTCGTGTTCGATTCTGTCCGTCGCCTACGGGAAATCCGCATGTTGGCATGATCCGCACCGCGCTTTTCAATTGGGCATTCGCTCGGCATGTTGGTGGCACTTTTGTTTTTCGAATAGAAGACACCGATTCTGCGCGCGACTCACAGGATTCCTACGATGCACTCGTTGCGAGCATGCGTTGGCTTGGTCTGGATTGGGATGAAGGTCCCGAAGTTGGTGGTGACTACGGTCCATATCGCCAATCGGAGCGAATGAATATTTATGCCGACGTGGTGGTCAAACTTCTTGAGTCAGGGTTTGCCTACCATTGTTACTGCAGCGCCGCTGAACTCGAAGCCAAACGCGAACTGGCCACTGCAGAAAAGCGGACTCCAGGGTATGACGGCTTCTGCCGGGCGCTGACCAAAGAACGGGTAGAGGCTTTCGTAGCCGAAGGGCGGGAACCGGTAATTCGGTATCGCATGCCGGGCAGTGACTTCACGTGGAATGACCTTATTCGTGGAGAGGTAACTTTCCAGGCCGAGCACGTCCCTGACTTCGTAATAGTTCGGGCTAGTGGTGATCCGTTGTACACATTGGTGAACCCGGTTGACGATGCAATGATGAACATAACTCATGTGCTGCGGGGCGAGGATCTGCTGTCATCGACACCGAGACAACTGGCCTTATTTGAGGGACTCACGGCAATCGGAGTTGCACAAAAGACACCGACCTATGGACACTTGCCATACGTGATGGGCGAAGGTAACAAGAAACTGTCAAAGCGGGATCCGGAATCCTCACTCGCCATGTACCGATCTGGTGGCTACCTCCCGGAAGCTCTGCTGAATTACTTGGCACTACTTGGTTGGTCCATGGGAAATGACGTTGAGTTTTTTTCGCCCAGGGAATTGATTCAGGCGTTTACCTTGGAGCGAGTGAATCCAAATCCAGCACGATTTGATCTAAAAAAGTGCACGTCGATCAATGGAGATTGGATTCGCCACCTCCCTGAATCCGACCTGTGCGAACGACTCATTCCTTTCCTAGAATCCGCAGGGACCACATCAACTCCAATGTCAACAGATGAACGTGAGCGGCTCGCGTTGGTCATCCCGCTGATTCGGGAACGGCTCGACACCCTCGCAGCGGCCCCTGATCTGATCGGTTTTCTTTTCCATCCGGCGGCCCGGGTAATCATCGATCCTGATTTATGGACACCGGAGTCAGCGCGGGTACTAGATGTGAGCGCAAAGGTGCTGGCTGAACTCACGGCATGGAATGCCGATGAGATTCAACGAGCCTTACGTGAATCCCTTGTTGACGACTTGGACCTCAAGCCAAAACTGGCATTTGGTCCGGTGCGAACCGCCATCTGCGGACGGAAAATATCACCGCCGCTTTTCGAATCTATGGAGATTTTGGGTAAGGGAGAGTCACTGCTTCGAATCGAAAATGCCAAGGGGCAAGCCTTGAACCGACCTTTGAGCGAGTAATTTATTCCCGGCGATAGACTATTGCGGCACCCTTGGGGTATGGGGTAATTGGCAGCCCAACTGATTCTGATTCAGTTAGTCTAGGTTCGAGTCCTGGTACCCCAGCGAATCGTGATCACGCGCGATTTTCTCCATGGCCCCGTTGTGTAGTGGCCTAGCACGCCGCCCTCTCAAGGCGGTAGCGCGGGTTCGAATCCCGTCGGGGCTACATCGGTGGGGGAGTCCAGCTGGATTCCCCCACCACAAGAGTTGACCAGCTACGTTGGGCAGTAGCGAAAAAGGAAAGAACAGGAGTCACGCATGGGTCGCACATTGGCGGAAAAAGTGTGGGCGGACCACATTGTTCATGAAGGCGATGGACTACCTGATTTGCTTTACATCGATTTACATCTTGTCCATGAAGTCACCAGCCCGCAAGCATTTGACGGCCTTCGGGCCGCTGGCAGGCGTCTGCGCCGACCGGATTTGACGGTGGCGACCGAAGACCACAATATCCCGACCGTTGATGTTGATAAACCCATTGCCGACCCGATCTCCCGCATCCAGGTCGAGACGCTCCGTAAAAACTGTGAGGAATTCGGGGTAACACTTTTTCCGCTGGGAAACCTCGAGCAGGGAATCGTGCATGTTGTCGGACCACAAATGGGCCTCACTCAGCCCGGCATGACAATTGTGTGCGGGGATTCGCACACGAGTACCCATGGTGCGTTTGGTGCACTGGCATTTGGGATCGGCACCAGTGAAGTCGAGCATGTGATGGCGACCCAAACGTTGCCTCTGAAACCCTTTCAGACAATGGCAATCACAATTGAGGGAGACTTACCGGTCGGGGTAACCGCCAAGGACCTCATCCTCGCGGTAATTGCCCAAATCGGAACGGGTGGAGGTCAAGGCTACGTCCTGGAATACCGGGGGAAGGCGATCAAAGCCCTCTCCATGGAGGGCCGCATGACAATCTGCAATATGTCGATTGAGGCTGGCGCCCGCGCCGGCATGATTGCCCCCGACACAACGACTTTTGAATACATCAAAGGAAAGCCGCATGCACCGCAAGGGGCAGATTGGGACGCTGCGGTTTCATATTGGGAGACACTCGTCACCGATTCTGACGCGAGTTTTGATCAGGAAATCACAATTGATGCATCGACATTGCGCCCATTTGTTACGTGGGGGACAAACCCTGGTCAGGGCCTGCCTCTTGACCAGGTAGTGCCAGACCCAGAGTCATTTTCTGACCCGATTGAGCGTGAGTCGGTGGAGAATGCACTCGCCTACATGGATTTGCGGCCCGGCCAGCCACTCAAGGAAATCGCAGTTGACACGGTTTTCATCGGATCCTGCACAAATGGTCGAATCGAGGATTTGCGCGCCGCCGCAAACGTGATCAAAAACCGCAAGGTGGCCGACGGCGTTCGACTGCTCGTAGTTCCTGGTTCCACCCGTGTTCGGATTGAGGCAGAAGCCGAAGGGCTAGATCAAATTTTTCTGGATGCGGGGGCCGAGTGGCGTGGTGCCGGCTGTTCAATGTGTTTAGCCATGAATCCGGATAAATTGTCTCCAGGTGAGCGCAGTGCCTCAACATCAAATCGTAATTTCGAAGGACGCCAAGGTCCGGGTGGTCGAACCCATTTGGTTTCACCAGAGGTCGCTGCGGCTACTGCCGTTCGCGGCACTCTCAGCGCCCCAGCAGATTTAGTGGAGGTTTAACCGTGGAGGCATTCACCGTTCACACGGGAACGGCGGCACCGTTGTATCGAAGTAATGTGGATACGGACCAAATTATTCCCGCAGACTTTTTAAAGCGCATCACCCGTCATGGTTTTGAAGACGCGCTTTTTGCTAGTTGGCGCAAGGATCCCGAGTTCGTGCTCAACCTTCCGCAGTATCAAGGTGTGTCGATCTTGGTAACCGGCCCTGATTTCGGAACGGGTTCTTCACGAGAGCACGCCGTTTGGGCCTTGCAGGACTTCGGATTCAAAGTCGTTCTCAGCTCACGTTTCGCCGATATATTTCGTGGTAATTCGGGTAAAGGTGGGCTTTTGACGGCGGTCCTACCCCAGGATGCAATCGAGAGGCTCTGGGGCCTCATTGAATCACGTCCAGCAACGCCCATCACCGTGGATCTGGAGAAACGTACGGTCACTGCGGGGAAGTTCAGCTCCAGCTTTGAAGTGGATGACTACGTTCGATGGCGTTTGCTAGAGGGCCTGGATGACATTGGGATCACACTTGACCACGCGGATGCCATCGGTGATTTTGAGAAAAGTCGCCCCTCTTTCAAACCCCTTCTCAACTAGTTTCCATCTGGTGACAAGGCCACAGCACCAGACTTCGTTTTG
>Ga0105049_10010528_pt1 | contig 10613 bp, 6 predicted proteins | sample MAT06_FD_78087 | JGI IMG/M metagenome (GOLD analysis project Ga0105049, IMG submission 78087) | Freshwater microbial communities from Lake Fryxell liftoff mats and glacier meltwater in Antarctica - MAT-06 | ecosystem: Environmental > Aquatic > Freshwater > Ice > Liftoff microbial mat | place... | reverse complement strand
GTCTGCCAGGGGCGGGGTGGGGCGTGAATGCAGGGCCTCTGCGACGTGCGGCATCAGGTCCGCCAGGAGAACCGATATCGCCCATTGGTCGGCGTCATCGAATGGCCGCGCGGCACCCAGACGCAGCACGAGGACAACCAGGAATGCGCCGGGCTCTTGCTCGAAGGGATAGACGGCCCAGAGCCGGCTAATAACTTCGTGGCTCAACAGGGAGTTTTCGAAGAGGTAACGCTCGGCGCGGTGCCCGTTGACGTGCGGTTGAGGCGGGCGAAGTACCGCTGGCACATTGGCGCGGATGGCGTCGGCCAGCAGCGCGTCGCGGCCCGCAAACTCCGATGCCAGCGTGGTCCAGGCTTCTGCAAAGGAGCGTCCACGGTCGCCCGCCGAGCCCAGCAACGTCATGGGGCGGGGCCCGGTCACGGAGGCGGCTTCGCGATCGAGGAACGACGGTTCAAGCCGGTAGATCCCGGCGAACTGCCCAGCGACGGAACTTAGGAAAACCCCTGAGGCCAGGCCGGCTGGGTCTTGGATGGAATCCGACCCCAGCATTCCGGCGATTGTTCTGATGACGAGTCGGAGACGATTGTTTTGAGATTGCAGGTCCATGTGTGCTCGCAGTGAGAAAGTCGCGCTCATCCCCAAAAATGCGGAGGAGACACACAGTTAAGGAGTGTTTTGGGGACTTGGGTAGCGCGCGGCTATTCCAGGGCGTTCGATCCGCCCCGCGGAGTGTGTTTTTCCCCTGTCACGGATTTGGGTGGCGGAGCAAGCACCTTTGCGAGTGGTCGAGGCCGATCGACAAACCAACCTCGTTTGCACTCGATGAGGAATATGCACCACAGATTTGTGGTGGCTAGACTTACCCAGATTTGGGTATCAGGCCCACGACTTCCGCGTGTGGCCACCCGTCTAGGGAAACCTCCCAGTTCATTACAAATCGCTCAGAATGTTCTTTGGGCGGCATGAGCCGAGGTCAACGGCCGAGTTTGGCGAGAACGGCTTCGAGGATGACGCGGCTGATGGTTTCGTCCCCGAGGAGGCCGGATTTGATAACGATGAGTGAGCCGCCGGGGGTGGCGGTGACGCGGACGAGGACGCGTGGGACGGCACCTGTGGAGGCGGCTTCGGCGGCGAGTTCGACGACGTCGGCGGAGGTGCCGCGGCCGATGATGGTGTAGCCGCGTTCGCGGAGGGCAACCTCGGCGGCGGTGGCGAGAGTAAGTACGGGGACGCTGGGAGGCAGTTCGGCGGCGAGCGCGCCCATGCTCCATTCGACGGGCTGTTGGTTGGCCCCCCCACTCCCAACGGGGGCGGCTTGTTGGCAGCCGGGGGCGGCGATCAGGAGCGTCGCCGCGAGGGTCGAGTGGGCGAGGAGTTGGAGGCCGAGCGGCCGCCGCGGTTGCGGGCGGGCTTGGCCGACGGGGGGCGTGGAGGCGGGTTGGGGTGGGTGGCGAGCCATCGGTTCATATCTAGATCGGTCGGCGCGACGGGTTGGTTGTACTCGCGGAGCAAATGGGCGAGATCGTCGGCGACGGCTTGTGGGGTAGAGGGGGACTGGCGGGTTGGCGCGGGTGCCTGGACGGGCTCGGGTGGCGGCTTGCCTTTGGACCGAATGGGACGTGGCGGCGGCGCGGGGGCGGGGTCGGCGAGGGCGGCGCGCATGGCGCGGGTGTGGAGGCCCTTGAGGGCGTCTTCGGCTTCGCGGATGAGCTGGGCGAGGCGTTGGGCGGATTCGCCATCGACGCCGAGGTGGCGGGCCCAGTGGGCGACGGAGGCGGCGTCGAGGGGAACTTGGTCGCGGACTGAAGAGAGGCCGCGGTCGGATTTGGCCGATCGCTCGCCGCGGGCCCAGTCGTCGGCTAGTTGGCGGAGGAAGGAGGGGCTGTCGCGTTCTTCGAAGCCTTTAGCGGCGGCGGCGCGGCGGATGCGGCGGTCGCTGCTGATGACCAGGAGGCCTTTGGTGCGGGGCTCGCGGGCGATGATGGCTTCGATCTCGTCGTCGGCCTGGCGGCCTTGGCCGGAGAAGATGATGCGGAAGGAGCCTTGGTGTCGGCGTTCGCCGAGGCGGCGTTTGTTGGAGTCGGAGGGGCCGCCGCCGTCGCAGACGAGGAGGACCTCGCGGCGTCGGAAGCGCGAGGCGGCGAGCAGGTCAATGAGGCCCTGGGTGTCGAGTCCGGCCAGCTCGGGCGGGAGGACGCCGCTGGAGTGGAGGACGTTGTAGGTGTCGACGACGACCATGTTGGAGGGTAGAGGGGGGGCCAAATTGCTAAAGGGCTAAATTGTCAAAGGGCCAAATTTGGAGGCCAGACGGAGGCGAAGAGGGGGTGATCGTGGCGTGAGTGTGGGTTGGCACGGGTGTGGGCGGGCAAGGGGGACGGGTGGGTGGTGTGAGTTGGGGTGAGGGTTAAGACTTGATTGGCGTCGGTAGGCGGCGTTTACTTCCGGCCCGCGGGTTAGCCGGAGGCGTGGAGCCGTCCGGGTGTTGCGGGCTGGTTCTGGAGCCGACGGGCTCGGTTTGAGCTTTTTTTATGAGGCGAACATGGCGATCCGAGTGAAGTCCCGTGGCGGCGAGTCGGTCGAGCAGATGTTGCGGCGCTTCAAGAAGCTCTGCGAGAAGGAAGGCTTGACCAAGGACATCAAGCGGAAGGAATACTACGAGAAGCCCTCGGAGCGTCATCGTCGCGATGTGCGCAAGGCGATCGCGCGGCGTGCGCGTGAGTTGATGGGGCCGATCGAGCGTCCGAGCCGCGAAGCCCGCGGTTAATGGGTTGGATTGGGCAGGCCGGACGGGCCTGCACTGACCCTAGAACACGGTTCTAGCGGTGTTGCAGGCGCAAAATCTGGCGTCCTGGGTGGTTCTTATCCGAACATCGGTATTGGTATCGGCGGTCCGTTCCTGAGCTTCAGGCGGATATGCTGTCGCCCTGCGCAGAGCAGGACGGCGGTGTTGGCATCGGAGCGCGTCGATGAAAGGGATGCCGCTCCCCGGGTCGTTTTGTGGCGGCCCGGGCCTTGGCGCTTGATTTGCGGTCCCGATCCGGCGACCTTGTGTTCCTCACTATGGCCCCCGTTGGGTGGCTTGCCTGTCCAAGGAGACGTCTCTTGAAGCCGACTCAGATCGCACGCCCGCCGATGATCTCGGCCTGGACCGCGGGGCTGCTTGCCCTCGTCCTGGCGCTCTTTGCCCCTGCCATGGCTTTCGGAGCGGGCGCGGTGGGCGCGGATCAGCCCGTGTTTCAGAAGCCCGGTGGTGAGGCCAACCTAGTGATCCCGGACCTCAACGGGGTCAAGTTCATGGGCATCGGCGGTCACGATCTTCTGCTGGTGGGCTTCGGGGTTTCGGCCCTTGGGCTGCTGTTCGGCGGGATCATCTATGTGCAGCTCAAGCGGCTGCCGGTACACAACAGCATGCTCGAGGTGTCGGAGCTGATCTATCAGACGTGCGGGACGTACATGATCCAGCAGGGCAAGTTCCTGCTGATCCTGTTCGGGTTTATCGGCGCGATCGTGGTGGTGTACTTCTCGGCCTTCGCGCCGACGTCGATCATCAATCCGGAGACGGGCGAATGGCAGTCGGGCTTTGGGCCGGGTCGGGTGGCGATGATCATCCTGTTCGCGCTCATCGGCATGGGCGGGAGCTACGGCGTGGCGTGGTTCGGGATCCGGGTGAATACGTTCGCCAACTCGCGGACGGCGTTCGCCTCTTTGCGTGGGAAACCTTTCCCGTGCTACGCGATCCCGCTGAAGGCCGGCATGTCGATCGGCATGATGCTCATCAGCGTCGAGCTGCTGATCATGCTGGCGATCCTGCTGCTGCTCCCGGGGGATGTGGCCGGGGCGTGCTTGATCGGCTTTGCGATCGGCGAGTCGCTGGGTGCGGCGGCGCTGCGGATCGCGGGCGGCATCTTCACCAAGATTGCCGACATCGGGTCGGACCTGATGAAGATCGTCTTCAAGATCAAGGAAGACGACGCGCGGAACCCGGGCGTGATCGCCGACTGCGTGGGCGACAACGCGGGCGACAGCGTGGGTCCCTCGGCCGACGGGTTCGAGACGTACGGCGTAACGGGCGTGGCGCTGATCGTTTTCACGATGATCGCGGTGACGCCGGGCGTGTTTGCGCCGAAGCAGATCGACCTGGGCGGCGGGCGGATGGAGTCGTTCGCGTATGTCACGAGCATCGTGGACGTGGCGGGCAACACGACGTATCAGACGGCGTTGGCGGGCAAGGCGGATAGAGAGACGGACGTCTCGACCAAGGCTCGTCTGGAGACGTTGAAGGTTGATACGACCACGCCGGCGGTGGTGGACGCGGCCAGGAAGGTGATCCTCCCCGCGCAGCAGACGGCGGCCCAGATCCAGATCAAGATCCTGGTTTGGCTGTTTGTGATGCGGATCTTGATGGTGCTGGCGTCGGGGTTCTCGTACCTCGCCAACGAGGCGTTGGCCAAGGCCAAGTACAGCGGCGTGTCGAAGATGAACTTCGAGAAGCCGCTGACGAGCCTGGTCATCCTGACCAGCGTGGTGTCGATCGTGGTGACGTATCTGGCGTCATGGGTGATGATCCCGACGATCGAGCTGGGCACGGGGATCGTGCTGAGCGACCTTTGGTGGAAGCTGGCGTCGATCATCTCTTGCGGCACGGCGGCCGGGGCCATCATCCCAGAGCTGGTGAAAATATTCACCTCGACCGAGAGCCGGCATGTGGGCGAGGTCGTGACGAGTTCAAAGCAGGGTGGGGCGTCGCTGAACATCTTGTCTGGTCTGGTGGCCGGGAACTTCTCGGCGTACTGGCTGGGCATGGTGATCATGGGCCTGATGGCCGTGGCGTACTTCATCTCGACGTTGGGCTTCAGCCAGATCATGATCGCGCCGGCGGTGTTCGCGTTCGGGCTGGTGGCCTTCGGGTTCCTGTCGATGGGCCCGGTGACGATCGCTGTGGACTCGTACGGCCCGGTGACGGACAACGCGCAATCGGTCTTCGAGCTGTCGACGATCGAGGCGATGCCGGGGATCAAGGAGGAGATCAACCGTGACTTCGGGTTTACGCCCGACTTCGAGGTTGGCAAGCAGTTTCTGGAGGAGAACGACGGCGCAGGCAACACGTTCAAGGCGACGGCCAAACCGGTGCTGATCGGCACGGCGGTGGTGGGCGCGACGACGATGATCTTCTCGATCATCGTGGTGCTCACCGGCGGTCTGCAGACCAACCTCGAGAAGCTCTCGCTGCTGCACGCCCCGTTCCTCCTGGGGCTGATCACGGGCGGTGCGATGATCTACTGGTTCACGGGTGCTTCGATACAGGCTGTGACGACCGGTGCGTACCGGGCGGTGGAGTTCATCAAGGCCAACATCAAGCTGGAGGGCGTGACGAAGGCGAGCGTCGAGGACAGCAAGAAGGTGGTGCAGATCTGCACGGAATACGCCCAGAAGGGGATGTTCAACATCTTCCTGGCGATCTTCTTCGGGACGCTGTCGTTCGCGTTTGTCGAGCCGTTCTTCTTTATCGGGTACCTGATGGGGATCGCGCTCTTCGGGCTGTACCAGGCGATCTTCATGGCCAACGCGGGCGGCGCGTGGGACAACGCCAAGAAGATCGTGGAGACGGAGTTGAAGGCCAAGGGGACGCCGCTGCACGATGCGTGCGTGGTGGGCGACACGGTGGGCGACCCCTTCAAGGACACGTCGTCGGTGGCCATGAACCCGGTGATCAAGTTCACGACGCTGTTCGGGCTGCTGGCGGTGGAGCTGGGGATCCAAGTGAAGGACCCGGGCTTTGTGCATACGCCGGTGACGATCGCGGTGGCCATCGGGTGCTTCCTAATCTCGGCGTTCTTCGTGTATCGCTCTTTCTACGGCATGCAGATCGGCGGGCACGTGCCGAAGGGCCACCACTAGGGCTCGGGGCGGGAATCGGTAAGAATCTCAACAACCCCTGGGGTTTTCCCCGGGGGTTTTTCGTTAGGCGACGCGCACGTGGGCGTAGATTGGGCGTCGCTTGGTGGCAAGGATGAAGGCCGTCTGAATTTGCAGATCACAACGCGAGCGACCCGCCAGGACGACCACCATGATGTGCCCCCCCACTCTTGCTGTTGACGTGTTGCCGGAGTTGCCGTGGTTGTTCTGGCTAGCGCCGGTGGCGGGCGTGGCGGCGCTGTTGCAGGCGTTTGTGTTTGCGCGGTCGGTGCGGGCGCGGTCGGAGGGTGAGCCGGAGATGGTGCGGATCGCGGCGGCGGTCCGCGAGGGGGCGACGGCGTATCTGCGGCGGCAGTACCGTGTAGTGGCGCTGGCGTTTGTGGGGTTGGTGGGTGTGCTAGGGATTCTGTCGTTTGGTTTGGGCTTGCAGCCAACGTGGTCGCTGGTGGGCGTGCCGGTGGCGGGGGTGTTGTCGGGCTTGTGCGGGTGGCTGGGGATGGGGATGGCGACGAGCGCCTCGGCCCGCACGGCGTTTGCCGCGAAGCACTCGCTTAATGACGGGCTGACGGTGGCTTTCCGTTCGGGCGCGGTGATGGGCTTGATCGTGGTGGGCTTCGCGTTGCTCGACATTTCTGGGTGGTTCTTGTTCTTCCGGTTGGCGGGGCCGACGCTGGGGCTGTCGACGGATCTGCGCGAGGTCTCGATGGTGATGCTGTCGTTCGCGATGGGCGCGTCTATGCAGGCGCTGTTTGCGCGGGTGGGCGGCGGGATCTATACCAAGGCTGCGGACGTGGGGGCGGATCTGGTGGGGAAGGTCGAGGCGGGGATCCCCGAGGACGACCCGAGGAACCCGGCGACGATTGCCGACAACGTGGGGGACAATGTTGGTGATGTGGCGGGGATGGGGGCAGACTTGTACGAGTCGTACTACGGATCGATCCTGTCGACGATCGCGCTGGGCGCGGCGGCGGCGTTTGCCAACAGCGAGATGTCGGGCGGAGAGCAGACGCGGCTGGCGCTGGCGTTGGTCGTGGCGCCGATAGCCCTGGCGGCGGTGGGCATCTTCGCGTCGATCGTGGGGATCTTCGCCGTGCGGGCGCGGGAGGATGCGACGTTTGCGCAGCTCTTGGCGACGCTGCGGAACGGGGTGTATCTGGCGTCGGCGCTGATCCTGATGGCGGCGTTCGCGGTGCCGTTTGTGTTGCTGGAGCTGACGGGGCTGGCCAAGGCGAGCGAGGGGCTTACGTGGTGGGGCCTGGGTATTGCCATCACGGCAGGGCTGGGCTCCGGGCTGGTGATCGCGCGGTTTACCGAGTACTACACGAGCTACGAGCACGCGCCGACGCGGCGGATCGCGCTGCAAGCCCATACGGGCGCGGCGACGGTGATCATCGCGGGGGTCGCGGAAGGGTTGCGGTCGACGTGGGCGGCGCTGGTGGCCGTGGTGGCGGCGATCCTGATCGCGTTTGTGAGCGCGGGCGGGCAGGAGAACGTGCTGTTCGGCTTGTACGGCGTGGGTATCGCGGCCGTGGGCATGTTGGCGACGTTGGGGATCACGCTGGCGACGGACGCGTATGGGCCGATCGCCGACAACGCGGGCGGAAACGCGGAGATGTCGGGGCAGCCGCCGCAGGTGCGGCAGCGGACGGACATGCTCGACGCACTTGGGAACACGACCGCGGCGACGGGTAAGGGCTTTGCGATCGGATCGGCGGCGCTGACGGCGCTGGCGCTGTTCGCGGCATATTTGCAGATCGTGCAGGTGCAGCAGACAAAGCAGGGCGAGGCGTTCGCGCGGGCGGTGGCGGCAGCGGAGTACAGGGGGACGACGCTGGTGGGCGACGCGGACCTGAAGAGGCCGCACGCGATCTACGAGGGGCATGGAACATTTGCGCTGGTGATGCCGGCGGGCGAGAAGACGTTTTATGACGGCGGGATGCTCGACCCTGGGCGGATGGGCGAGCACATCACCGAGGCGTTGAAGCCGGGGATGGTTCTGCGACTGGCGATCGCCGACGACGAGCCGGCGGGGGCGGAGATCGGGACGGCGCGGCTGCTGACGATCTCGGCGGAGATTGCGCACGGGGATCACTCGCACGAGTACGTGCAGCCGATCATCGCGGCGCGGCGGGCGACGCTGGGGGACGTGGTGCGGTTCTACAACCTGTCGCTGATCAACCCGCGCGTGCTGGCGGGATTGCTGCTTGGGGTGCTGGCGGTGTTTGTGTTCTGTGCGCTCACGATGAGCGCGGTGGGCCGGGCGGCGGCGGCGATGATGAACGAGTGCCGGCGGCAGTTTGCGATCATGCGGCGCGGGTTGCGGGCGGGGGGCATGAGCGAGGCGCAGATCGCCGATCCGACGCAGTGGCCGGCGCGGGTGAGCTTCGAGGGGCGTGACTATCCGGACTATCAGACGTGCGTGACGATCTCGACGGCGGGGGCGCAGCGCGAGATGGTGCTGCCGGCGCTGCTGGCGATTACGATCCCGGTGGGTGTGGGCCTGACCTTGGGTGTACCGGGGGTGGTGGGGCTTCTGGCGGGCGGGCTGTCGAGCGGGTTCGCGATGGCGGTGTTCATGGCCAACGCGGGCGGTGCGTGGGACAACGCCAAGAAGCTGATCGAGTCGCACGGGAAGGTGAGCGCGGACCAACTCGCGACGGACGAGGCGGCCGTGCGGGCGCTCCCGGCGGAGTTGCGGGAGAGCCTGGTGCAGCGGGCGGCAGAGATGAGGCGGGCGGGTCGGGGCGCCGCGATCGTCTACGGGAAGGGTTCGGAGGACCACAAAGCGGCGGTGGTGGGCGATACGGTGGGCGACCCGTTCAAGGACACATCGGGGCCGGCGCTGAACATCTTGGTGAAGCTGATCTCGATCGTGGCGGTGGTGTTCGCGGGGCCGACGGTGAAGTATGGGGGGGTGGTGGCGGGGTGGCTGGGTCTAGAGTGAATCGTCGGTAAGCGGGAACGAAAGGACGGGATTGGCGCACATCATCGTGCTGGAAAAGGGTGAGTCGCGGCTGGGAAACAAGCTGTATGTGTTCGCGTCGATGTACGCCTGGGCCCTGGAGCGCGGGCACACGATCTGGAACCCGTCTTTCGCGCCGTTTGCAAAGCACTGGCCACGGCTGTGTGATGACCTGTTCATCTCGCCGACCGGCCCCTTGCGGGTGGGGCGGACGATCGCGACGACGTTGCGCGGGCAGCAGGCGGTGTTCGTGGGGTTGCGCTGGATCGCCAAGCGGGGGCTGCTGGGCCCGGTGATGAGGCCGGGGAAGGACTCCGGCGCAGACCATGTGGTGCTCCCGCCGACGGATCAGGGTTTCCGAGAGCCAACGGGGCGGTGTTTGGTATTGCTGCGTTGGTGCGTGCGGAACCCGGCGGGGCTGCGGAAGCACCGCGCGAAGATCATGGAGATGTTTGAGCCCAACGAGGCGATCCGCGCCGATCGCGCGGCGTTCGCGGCGCGGTTGGGTGATCGTGATCGGTTGCGGGTGGGCGTCCATGTGCGGCACACCGATTACCGCAATCACATGGGTGGGATCTGTTACATCCCGATGGAGCAGTTCCTGGCGGAAATGCGGCGCGTGCAGGAACGTTTCAAGGCGCGGCGGCCGATCTTCGCGGTCTTCAGCGATGAGCCGCGGCGGGCGGAAGAGTTTGCAGGGATGGAGGTGGTCATCTCCAACGGCTCGGCGATCGAAGACATCCATCGCATGTCGGCGCTGGACGTGATGATGGGGCCGTTGAGCACGTTCGCATTGTGGGGGATGTATTCGGGCGGCGGCGTGGTATACGACTTTGCCAACCACGCGGCCAACCCGGCGATCGGGTGGATCACCGACGGGATGGACGCGGCGCATTCGCTCGATGCACTGGCGGCGTGGCTGGAGCGGCCGCGCGAGGTGCCGCGTGTGGCTTAGTTGTCGAAAGGACTCGAATCACCGCGAAACTTGATAATGAAGCGTCGCCGAAAGCCTCCAGCCAACGCCTTCGCCCCTTCGGGGCTCTAAAGAGACAATCTCCGGATTCGACGGGTTTGGCTAGTAGAGTCGCCGTACGCGTGGCTACATCCCAGCGGCCCTCCGGGGCTGAAGCAGGGAGCTCGGAGAAGGTTTAAGATCGTCTTCAAAGACCATGAGACTGCACTTTGTGACGACTGTTGAGGACCGGCCCGACTATCACGCGATGGTGCGGCTGTGGGCGTTTTCGATTCGGCGGCGAGCGGGGATGTTCGCCGAGGCGCCGATCTCGGTGGCGTTCAATGAGCGGATGGACGCGGAAGTGGCGCGGGCGTTGGAAGCGGATTTGGGCGTCAAGTGTGTGGTGAAGCCGCGGATCTCGGCGAAGATGCGGTACGCCAACAAGTACAATGCGCTGGACCTGCCGGGGCTGTTGGAGAGCGATGCGGTGATGTTTTTCGACACCGACACGGTGGTGCTGGAGGACCTGGCGCCGCTGGCGGAGATCGTGCCGACGGCGGACGTGTGGGGGGTCAACGAGTATCGCCACGAACGGATTTTCGGGCTCGATCGGCTGTTTGAGCGGTATGCAGGCGTGACGGCGGGGCGGGCGGGGGCGTATCGGCACGCGTGGAATCCAATGGGGTTACCGTATCTCAACGGAGGGGTGTGGATCGTTCGAACGGCGCATCTGGCGGCGTTCCGGGAGCGCGTGCTGGAGCTGACGTTTGAACTTTTCGC
>Ga0105049_10010523_pt1 | contig 10615 bp, 7 predicted proteins | sample MAT06_FD_78087 | JGI IMG/M metagenome (GOLD analysis project Ga0105049, IMG submission 78087) | Freshwater microbial communities from Lake Fryxell liftoff mats and glacier meltwater in Antarctica - MAT-06 | ecosystem: Environmental > Aquatic > Freshwater > Ice > Liftoff microbial mat | place... | reverse complement strand
GTGTACCCGTTGGACTAAAATGTCCTCATAATGGCTTCGGTTGAAAATGGTCGTCATGCCTTTTTCAGGTGCCCACCGATGTACTCGCCACATAAAGTCGTGGGCAAACTCAATTTCAGTCGGCTTTTTGTAGCTCACCAAATCCAGGCCAGCGATGGTGCAGGTATGGAAAACATTGCGTACCGCCCCGTCTTTGCCGCTCCCATCCATTCCTTGCAGGACAATAAGCATGGAGTATTTGCCCTCTGCATACATAATGTTCTGAAGTTCACCGAGACGCTCCACGAGCTTGGCGGTCTCTTCTTTCAGGTCTTTTTTTTCGAGGTTTTTGGGCGCTTCGGTGGAGATGGAGGAGAGTTTTATCATTGTTGTGGATTTGGTGATAGGTGGATTTGGTCATTTGGGAGGCCTGATCAACGATGTGCGGATGAACTACAAATGTAAGGTAGCGTTAGTTGTCAATCCATAATAAAGGCCTGAATTTTCAGGCTCAAAGCTTCGCAGAGTTCTTCACAAGTGTCGTAGAGTATGGTTTGCATAGTTTTCAGATCAAAATGAACGTTTACATGATCGTCGCGCCGGCAGGTGTAAATCACTTTCAATCCTCGCCCCAACGCGTAACCGGCTTCGAAATACACCCCGTTTCTTTGGTACGTCAAGTCTGCGATACAAAATCTGGATTGCTTGATGCTGGCAATGATGAAGTCGTTGATGGTTTGCTCATTTTCGGTGTGTTCTTTGTCAACACGGATTGGACGAAACTTATTGTCTTCGATGGCTTTAGCGATGCCTTCTTCATAAAATTTTTCCATGTCCTTTTCGAAGGCCATTGCTACAAAGCAACGGATGGAGTTTTTGCCGGATTCGAGAAGCGAGCGGCAGTAATTGAGGCCCTTATAGGTGACATAAGGTTTGAAGGGGATTTTTCTTGCTCCACAGGTATCCCAATCTTTGGGAAATGGGGCGATAAGCTCGTCTTCACATAAAGAAAACAAATAGAAAACCATTTCATTTTGGTTCTGAAATCCCCAATAGTTCACTTTAATGGTTTGAAGCAAATCTTTAAAGTCGATTTTTTCGCCATCATACTCTTGCCATTCTCCAAAAAACGTCAAAATCAAATTATCATACTTCTCCTGTGGCGAAGCATCAAGCGGCAGAGGCGGGCGTTTTCGTTTTTCCATGAAATAATCAGAAGGTTTCGAGTTTTACAGGATAGGCGGGAAACTTCGGGTCGTGCGTAATGACCGTAAAGTCTTCTGTAATCGCTTGAGCAATGATGAGCCGGTCGAAAGGATCACTTTGATCCGCTTGATTTTATCAACTGTTCAATTTTTTCCAAAAGTTGATAGTCCTGCAAAGACAGGATCATTTGAATCAAGGTCAATTTTTGCGCTTCTGCTGACATGTCAGAATAATTTTAGTGCAAAAACAAGGGATTTTGGCTAAATTTTGTCATACCCAGGTCTTTGATTACATCCCCGCCTCCCACATCATCCGCAGAACCGCCTCTACCACATCCTCCACTTGAGGCTTAGAATGATAATCTCCATCCTGGCCATACGCCGGGCGGTGAGGTTTGGCGCAGATTGTAACAGGTGCCGAATCCAGCCAGCGGTAACCGCCTTGTTTTTCAAGGACTTGCTGCAACAGGTAAGCCGATGCTCCACCCTCGAAATCTTCATCCAGGAAAATTATGCGGTTTGTCTTCTTTAGACTGTTGACACAAATATGCTTGAAATCGAAGGGCAAAAGGGTCTGAATATCAATAGTTTCTACCGAAACGCCATGTTTTGCAAGTAAATCAGCGGCCTTTTCAGCTACTTGAACACAGGCACCATAAGTGATCAAACTAAGATCCGAGCCTTCACGCAGCACTTCTGGCTCCCCGAGCGGTACGGTGAAGCTACCCACATTATCAGGCAATTGCTCTTTAAAACGGTAAGCATTCAATACCTCAACCACGATGGCCGGGTCGTCGCCGCGCAAGAGGGTGTTGTACATGCCTGCGGCTTGGGTCATGTTGCGCGGCACACAGATGTGCATCCCGCGTAGCGAGCCAAGCATCATGCCCATTGGGGAGCCGCTGTGCCAAACCCCTACAAGCCGATGCCCTCGGGTACGAATAATAGCGGGCGCAATTTGTTGATTGTTAGAGCGCCAGCGCAAGGTGCAGAGATCATCGGAAAGTGGCGAAAGACCGTAAAGCAGGTAGTCAAGGTACTGGATTTCAGCAATGGGCCGGAGGCCGCGCATAGCCATTCCGATGGCTTGACCCACGATAGTCCACTCGCGGATGCCGGTGTCGAATACGCGCTCTGTGCCATATTTCAGCTGCATACCACGCATTCCCTGGTTTACGTCGCCGATATGGCCCACGTCTTCGCCAAAGACGAAAAGTTCGGGCATACGCGCGAAATTGGCATCAAAACAAGCATTAAGGACTTCGTATCCGTCTTTGAACGGTGATTCATCGGAATATTGAGCGCTTTCTACCGGCACCTCAATTGGAGATTTAGAAGATTGGCTGAGGAGATTGTCGGAATAAATGACATTGCCCTCAATGCGTTCCAGCGTTGCAAATCGTTGTAACCCGGAACTCTGTTCCGGGGCATACTGTAACCCGGAACTCTGTTCCGGGGCATACCGTAACCCGGAACTCTGTTCCGGGGCATACCGTAACCCGGAACTCTGTTCCGGGGCATACTGTAACCCGGAATTCCGTTCCGGGGCGTACCGTAACCCAGAACCCCGTTCCGGGGCATACTCTATCCCGGAACGGAGTTCCGGGATACTTTGGAGCGCCCGCCGGGCCATTTGCAGCAATTCAAAGCGGAGGAAATCGTTTTTTTGGTTGAGCTCCTGTAGCATTTCACCTAATAAAGCCACGTTTGGGTTTGCATCACGAGCCTGTTCTAAAGCGGCCACTAAGGTTTTTTTCAATTCTGAAACCTTGTCATGATATCCTCTAAAAGCGCGTTGAGCAGCCTCGGTCGCCTCGCGTTTTGCCTCTTTTTTGATGACCTCAATTTCTTCAGCGGTAGCTAAACCATTGTCCACCATCCATTCAGCCATACGACGGTTGCAGTCGAATTCTTCCTCGAATTGCAGGCGCTCTGGTGTTTTGTATCGGCGGTGATCTCCACTGGTGGAGTGGCCGAGTTGCTGCGTAACTTCTTGAATATGAAACAGTGCGGGGCGATGAGTTACGCGCATTTCTGTTACTGCATCTCCGTAAAGTTTGCAAAGGGTAGGGTAGTCCCAGGCCTTACCTTTGTAAATGTTGATGCCGTTGGTATCGCGATCAGAATCCGCTTCAAAGCCTGCAAGTACCTCGCTGATGCTCTCTTTAGTCGTCTGATATTTTTTGGGGACAGAAATGCCGTAACCATCGTCCCAGACGCTGATTGCAAGGGGCACTTGTAGCACACCTGCGGCATTGATGGTTTCCCAAAAAGCACCCTCTGAGGTAGAAGCATCGCCAATGGTAATGAAGGCGACTTCATTGCCTTGATCGCTGAGGTTGCCACAAAGAGCCGCATTTTCTCGAAACTTCTTGCTAGCAAAAGCTAATCCGAGGCCGCGTGCCATTTGTCCGCCTGTGGGCGCTATGTCAGCAGAGATGTTGTACCGATTTTTTAGATCAAGAAAGTTGCCGGCCTCATCTACAAATTTGGTTGCAAAGTGGCAGTTCATTTGCCGTCCGCCGGAGAAGGGGTCAGCATAGGGATCTCCATAAAGCTGGGCAAAAAATTCGTCGAGGGTCATCAACTCCAGCGCAAGCATTAGGGTCTGGTCGCGGTAGTAGCCAGAGCGGAAATCTCCTTTTTGCCAGGCACGGGCCATGGCAACTTGGGCTACTTCTTTGCCATCGCCGATTATGCCAAAATTAGCTTTTCCTGTGAGTACCTCTTTGCGGGCAATGACGCTGGCTTCTCGACTGAGACAGCAGATTCGGAAGTCTTGCAGGACGTCTTGGCGATAATTTTCGGTTAAAGTGGCGGTGGTGGCGCGTTTGGCAGCGGACATAGCAGTCGTTTTTGCTGGTGGGTTGATAATTTGGAAATTTCTGTCCTTTAAGGGCAGGGCTAATTTGGTGATCTAAAGTGCTAAAATGGCCCGCAAAAGTAAGAAAAGTAACGCCAAATTGAGAAGGTCGAACTAGTCTCTGCAATCTATTTTAAAGTAATTTTTCTTTTTCCTTTAATGAACATTCTAAATTGGGCTAATTTTGCCCCTCGAAGGAATGGGCTAAAAGAAATCAGATGAACATGACAAATTATTATTTACCCATTTCTAAATCAACCCTGACAATTCTTCATAACAATATCAAAATTTACCGTCACCATGTCGAACGACCTAAAAGTGCGCTACAGCGACGAGGATTTACAAGCATTCAAAGTCATCGTTGACGAAAGGCTCATACAAGCGCAGGATGAGCTAAGTACTACAGAGAAGCAAATCGCAGACCTAAATGAGAATGGTTTCAATCAGCAAGGCGGTGATTGGTACGACGATAGCACAGCTCATACAGACTTGGAAATGCTCCAGCGGATGCTCCAGCGTCAACAGCGCTTCGTGCAAGACTTAAAAAATGCATTGCTCCGCATACACAACAAAACATACGGAATCTGTATCGTGACTGGCGAACTGATCAGCAAAGAGCGTCTTCGCCTCGTACCCCACGCTACAAAAAGTATGGACGGCAAGGCCCAATCTACTTCAACGGCCCGGCCTAATATTGATATCAGCAGTGGCGGCGGAGAAGATATTTTCGAATTGGACGCAGAAGAACGTTCTTCTGGCAAGCCTATCGGCGATAAGGTGCGGCTCACCAATGGCAAACGCCCGACACACTCCAACGGAGATGATTGGGAAATTGACAATGAATCTATCGAAGATGCGGGCTACAACCGTCGTAAAAATGACGACGACGACGAATAGCTTAGCTTATCTCTTTCCTGAAAAGTGGCTGCCAGATGCTCTGACAGCCACTTTTTTATTTGAGAACCACCTGAATTTTGAGCAAGTTAGGTGGACTATACCCACATGAACAGGATTATCTCATTTTTACGAGCCGTATGTTTTTCTGCCAAGTCCCATTTGTAAGGTGAAGGAAATAAATGCCATCAGGCTGTTTCGATAAATCAATTTTTGCAGCAGTATTTTCGTCAAAAAATTGAATATCAAAAGATTGTAACGTTTTCCCAGTCACGTTCAAAACTGAAAAGCTTAATTCGAGCAATGCATTTTTTCCGCGCAATTCAAATATGCCGGTACTTGGATTCGGACTTACGGTCATCCCCTGATACATATTAAGGGAAGAAGCACCGCTGGTAAGTATGCTACCTGTGGAAGTAGCGGTACAACCTACCGCGTCACGAACCAGAATTGTGTATTCGCCTGGATCAAGGTTGATAAATACGCTATCGTATTGTGCTGGAGCACCATTCAAGCTGTACTGATAGGGTAAAGTCCCACCGAGTGGAATGATCGCAATGCTTTCGCCAGAAATATTTGCCGACGCCATCAGTACACTGGCAATATTGATTTCTATTGGTGTGGAAGCCACCATTTGACCGCTCACATCCATGGTTTGAACAACATATATGCCTGAGGGTAAATCCGGAAAAGTATTGCCTGCTTGAAAAGCGCCGTTGTTCAAACTGTAGAGATAGGGCGCATCTCCACCTTGGGCGATTACAATAAGATCGGCCAAGCCATCACAATCATTGAGGTCAATCAAGGTAGAAATAGCCGTTAAAGGCTGATAATCAATGGTAAAGCTGGAATTGAACTGACACCCGTTTGCATCTGTAATCATTATTGTATACGTCCCATTTGGCAGGTTTTGCAAATCAGGATTAGGCGCATTGCTGCTAAGCTGATAGGGCAAAGTGCCGCCGTTGATGGTCACTAATGCACTGTTTTCGTTCGCCTGAATAGAAGCAACCAAAGGATCAGGGCTTTGTAGCGAGACCAAACTGGTGGTAATTGTGCTGCCAAGTTGATCCATGACCATCACGGTGTAATTTCCGGAAGTAAGCCCGGTAAAAAGCCCATTTGCCTGCAGAGCTCCACCATTCATGCTGTAGAAATAAGGTATTTGTCCTCCGGTGGCGGTGGCGTTAATCGCACCATCATAGATTCCGTTACATAGAATTGTCTGTACGATGGCCAATTGAGCCGATAAAGGACTCAGCAGTAACGAGTCTCTGATGGCGAGAATGAACTCTTGATACTGCGTCCCGGAAGTCGAAACAGAATGTTCATTTTGATCAACTTGGAATTGAGGTGCATTATCCCAATAAGACTGTGCATTGTTTCTACGTTGCAACAAACCTAGATTTTGTTCCTGAACAGCAGCAAAGGGATTATCTGCGTAGAAATATTTCAAATTGTAATTAGAGATGCTTTGATTGGCATAAAACAGCCCAAAATAGCTCGAATTATCCACCAAAACATAATCATTGGCGGGTTGCAGCACATTGGGCACCTCTTCCACAAAATAAAGATGGACAAAATCAGGCACATCAGACGCAGATAAAATCAGGCTGTCGCCAGCTGAAATCCCGAGGCTAAGTTGGTCAACATCTTTATAAGTGTGGGTGCTTTTTGTGCCAATTGGAGCACCAGAACGTTGCCAGGCTTCATTCAAACCAAGTCCTTGAAAATTGTAAAGTTGCCCATCTAGTGCCGAGGTTACATTGGGCACGATGCCTCCGATTGTTTCATCAAACCGAAAATAGCTGGATAGATCGGGTTGTGTTCCTTGGAGTTTTTGGCACATATTGGCTCTGATTTCTTCCACAGTACGCACGGTATCCCAAATCTTAACCTCATCTATTTTGCCTTGGAAGGTACAGCAGCCGGCGTAGGCCCCAATGTAAACCTCGGGGTCGTTGTGTACCGGGATGTTTTGTGCCTGGCTGACCAGGTTTCCATTCTTATACAATTTCATAGCCCCCGAGGTGGCATCATAACTTACGGCTACGTGAATCCATTGATTGGGTGTTAAGACCACATTGTCAGTTACTTGAGACCAAGCACCATTATGACCCGCAGACAATACCCCATACGGAGCCCAAAAAGCTGTGTTTGCAGCCCCTGAAATGATGTTGTTCAATTGACTGCCCCCTTGCCAGTTTATCCAGGCCTCCTTGGTATAAGAGGTGTTTAATGCCAGACCAGCATACACAAAATCATCCGCTCCATCCAGCGAAATACAATTACCTGAGCCTGACATGATACCTGGAATGTCGAAATTGGGCACTACAGAATAGTTGTCAATCAACAAGTTGTAAAAAGTGAACATGCCATACCCGTCTGCGTTGAGTATCCAGGCATTATTTCCGGAATGGCCTCCATAGGATAAACCTGCATTGGGCATATTGACGGATTGATCCAGGTTCAAAATCAATTTATTTCCATCTGCCTGTATTCCAGTTATCGAAGCGGAAGCACCTAGTAGCCTAAAATCAAATGCGCTTCCTGCCTCCGCCGTCAATGCCGAAGTAGCATCTGTAACCAACACAATCTGGGTATTTAAATCGTTGGTAAAACGAGCGCTTACGACCCGGATATTGGTTTGTTCGCCAGTGGGCGCGTTGTATAAATCAGCTGAAACTTGTTTGTAAATTTTTTCACCCAACACTTTGTATCCCTGCACATTATAATGGCAGCCGTCGTGCCCGTTAATTCCATTGGCCGTCACGGCTTTAGCATGGTGCAGATAATCTTCAAATGCTCGTTGATATTCCCTGAGCTGCAAAGAGGGCCCGCCACATCCTTCCCTGACTTGCACGATATAATAGGCTTCAATATCAGCAAAATCTTCTTCCCAATCGGCGTGCAGAGCTTCAAAAAGTGTCTTATGAATGTCCGCTCGGGTGCCATCGGATTCGCCCTGATAAAAGATCATTGCTCGGATGTGATCCGTCAGCCCCGAATTATTAAAACGCTGGAGCAAGCGGCCGTAATTGGTACTAGGGTCTGTGTGTACAATATCATTTCTTTGAAAAAATTCAATGGGTTTTCCAGGGTCGGCACCGTTAATAATGGCTACGGGAATCTGTAAATTTTCTTGCAACAGGTTACCCATGCGCAAAGCCCATTGGCCCACTGCGCCAGCTGAAAAATACCCGTTCCCTTCAGCGATGTACCAGTTTTGATCTTCAAACAAATCAGGGTTGGAGGTGCCAAAGCAGCGCACAAAATTATTCTGCCAAATATTGGCATCGCCATTATACGCGACGGCTTGGGCATTGGACTGGCCCTCGATGGCAAAGACATCACCTGCAACTACATTTCCGGCAGATTGAAGTGTTTCAACATTGCCAGCACTTTTCCTTTCTACTTTGAATTGGTAACTCCACAAACCAGCAATTAGATCAAAACTAACCTCGAACTGATTGTCTATCAAGTCATTCATAGACAACGCTTGTCGCACCACAGCACCATCAATTTTTTCCAGGGTAAAAATCAGGCTGTCCGCACTTAGCGTCGCAGTTCCACTAATATGGACTGTTGCTATATTGGTAGCAAGATCGCGTGGATAGAGCTGGAGCGGTTTAGGAAATTGTTGAAAAGTGATTTGGGCAAAAAGTGCGCTGGAGACAAACAAGGACAAAAAGAAAATAGAACATCTTTTCATAAGCGGCAGGTACAAATAATGGTATTAGAAAATTTGCCGAAAGTAGAAATAAGTTCGATAGTCCCTTTATTCGCAAGCCATTTTCAGGCAATAAAAAAGCGGCTGTCTCCTTGGATGGTCATAATGAGCCAAGACACCAAGGAGACAGCCGCTAAATTTTTGCTGGAAAAACGGAGCAGAATTGAATTATTGCGGAGCAGATTGCAATGGAATCTGCGCAGGTTCAGCACCCGGTGCGCTACCCGTGCCTACCGTGAGTACTGCAACTATACAAAGCACGATTAATGCTCCTGCAAGTACCCAAGTGGCTTTTTCTACAAAATCGGAAGAGCGAGCTGCGCCGAAAAGTTGTTGTGCCTGACCACCACCAAGGTTCGCGTCAATACCGCCGCCTTTAGGATTTTGAATCAAAATTGCCGCAATCAGCAAAACACTCACCAATGCAATGAAAACTGTAATAATGGATAACATGAACGCCTATTTTTTAAGTTTGTCAATTTCGGCGGCAAAGTACGCGCTTTTTTCTGGAAATAACAAAGCAAGTCGGGCATACATCTGGGCGGATTTGTCGCGGTAGCCTTGTTTTGCGTAAAGTTTCGCAAGGGTTTCAGAAATCACATCTTGATTTTCCGCCACACTGCGTTCGGCCAATTGTTGTGCAATACCTTGAGATTTGGCCGATTCTTCCTCTTTTTCTTGATGTGGCACAACTGGAGTAGTCAGTGGAGTTGGGCGTAAACGCGCCTCCAAAACAGGGGGCTTAAAATGGCTAATCCAATCGGAAAATTCTTGGCGAATAACAGGGGCAGGCAGTATCTCGGTCGCTTGGAAGGGTTCTGAAGGAACTGGTTCGGCTACAAATTTTGCTTCAATAACTGGAGAAGGGATAGGTTCTGTGGATACTTTTGCTTCCGCAGCTATGGCAGATTCAAAAGTCCTTTCTTCCCGGACTACAGGGGCCATGGCTTCGAGCTCACGTTTCACCGTCTCGATTGGCTTTAATTCAAGTACTTCTTCAGGTGCCAAAACCTGCTGTGGTACAATGACTTGTGGGGCAATGAGCAGGAAAAGTTTCGTACGATCGAGGCTATAAGCTGCAGCAGTTGCCAGATTTTGTTTGGCTTCAACATGGTCAATTTGACGAGCTTTGAGTGCAAGAAGGCAGCGTAAATTGTGCGCGTATGGATAAGCCAGCGCAAGAGTTTTTAACTCCTCATAGGTAATACGCCGGAGCAGGTCCGGATCGTCTACAACTTGAAAAAAGCGTTCCTGTGTCAATTCTTTTTTTTTATGTTTATTCGGTTATTTGGGAATTTGTTGTGCCTAAGCTTGGTATTGTATTGATGTCGTAGCTGGTTATAACAGATACCAAGCTTAGGCATAACAAATAACCGAATCCCCAAATAACCAATTTCTCCCTACCAATCGTTGAATGCAGCATTGAAAATATCTTCCAGTATTTGTGGAAAAATTACATCCCGCAGCAGTTGGTCTTGCACACTAAGCAGGTCTACAGTATTATTAAATTCTGCAAAATGCCTGAAAATTCGGGCAGTAGGCCAGCTCTTTTTATTGTTTTTGTTGTTGATGAAAAGAATGCTTACCGATACTTCCAAACGGTTGAGCTCTACCACTTCACCAGGTTTAGGGGCAACGGGTATTACTCTATAATCCGTCACTTTTCCAGTAAATTCAACATCCGAATCCGTGTTTTTTAAACTTAAGCGGCTTTCAAGCCGTATTTTATCTTTTAGTTTTTCTGTGAAATCCAGGCCCAGGGTGGGCGGTGCATTGGAGGTTTCGGTCTCAAAATTCTGAATAAAAAATGTTTTTACGTCGGGGTCAATCGAGATGCCTTTGAAGCTATAGCAGCAGCCCGAAAGGAACAGCAGCGAAAGACAAAGGACAAAAAGCAGACTGTACAATTTCATTTTCGATATTTTCCCAAAGAACGGTTTGATC
>Ga0105049_10010521_pt1 | contig 10616 bp, 7 predicted proteins | sample MAT06_FD_78087 | JGI IMG/M metagenome (GOLD analysis project Ga0105049, IMG submission 78087) | Freshwater microbial communities from Lake Fryxell liftoff mats and glacier meltwater in Antarctica - MAT-06 | ecosystem: Environmental > Aquatic > Freshwater > Ice > Liftoff microbial mat | place... | reverse complement strand
ACGAAAAAGCAATGATTCCGGTCAGAATGGGATTGATTCCGGACGAAAAAGCAATGATTCCGGTCAGAACGGGATTGATTCCGGACTTTTGGAATGATTCCGATTCTGGGGTGTGTGGGTTGGCGTCGGAATCAATAATCAGTCCGCCCGCTCACTTCTTGGGCGGCGCGGTCTTCGGTAGCGGGAGCGTGGGTTGCGGGGCGACCCTTGGCCCGGACGGCGATGAGAAGATGGTGCCGCCGATGCTTTCTTCCACCTTATAGTGCTTCGTGGCGCGGTCGTAGATGATCCGCTTGCCAGCCTGTTCGTTGCCACCGAAGCGACTCTTGATTTGCGCGGCCCTCAGGACGCCCTCGCTGTCGAAGATCACGAGTTTGCCGTCGTTCTTGATAGTTTCGCCCCAGCCGTCGTAGTCGTCGTTGCGCGAGTAGGCGTTGCCGAAGGCGTGCATGTGTTGGATGGCCGGCGCGTCGGCCGTGTCCACGGTTTTGTGCGACCACACGACGAGTTTGTCGTTGCAGGTGAGCAGTGTCGAACGCGGCGGGAGCTTCTGCCGGTCCACGATGGCATCCGGGTCTTCGGTCGGAATCTGGACTACCTTAATCTGGTCGAGGAACGTCGCTTCCTGGTAAACCTTCCCTTTGTCCTTGGCGGTCATGCGGCCGGTGAACTCGATGACCGTGAGCTTCATCTCAGCGTCGGCGGGCTTGGCTTTCGCGGCGGGCGCGTTCCCAGCTTGCTTGGGTGTCGCGTCGTCGCCGCCGTCATCACTGGAGCCGGGTTGCCAGATGCGGAGAATCCCGGGTCCGTCGGCGAGGACATGCTTGTAAGGCTCCGTACTCCCCATGTCGCGGACCTGTGCCCGCATCGTGAGACCGCGAGCGGTCAGTTGCTGGCGGCGGATGGGCTTGTCCGTCAGTGGGTCGCGCTCGACCTGCCCGTAAGTGACGAGCTTTTCGTGGCCGTTGTCCGCCGTGTCCGCCGGTGCCGGGTAGCAGAACACGACATCGATCTTCGGCTTATCATCGCCCACTGGCTTGCCATCTTTCCCTATCACGGAGGGCTTGCCATCCTTCCCCATGCCACCAGGGCCAGCGGGCTTGGCGGGTTTGGCGGGCTGGTTCATCTGCGAGAAGTAGATCGGGCGGTCGAAGTTGACCTGCATCGTGTGGCACGTCACCCACTGGCCACCCTGCGAAGCGTTGACCTTGCCGAAGAACTCGGCGATCTTGAGCGCCCCGCGGAACGTCATGCCATCGCGGAAGTGGATCACCACGACCTCGGCTTTCTTGAGGTCGGCCCCCGCGAGGTCACTGGACGAGGGCATGGCGAGCGACCCGCGGCCCTCGACGATGGCGAGGTTGTGCAACTGGTCGATCAGCACTTTCGGGCCGATAAGCGACGTGCCTTCATTGTGAACTTCGCCCGGCCGATCTTCCCAGCCGAACACCGTGAGGATGCTACCGTCCGGAGTGCTATCGATGAGCATGAGGCTGCCGATGATGTCCGTGCCGCGAGGCTTGGCCGGGTCCGCGGGGTCTTGGTGAGCGCTGACCATGCCTTCGCAACGGGCTTTTTCCAACTGATACTTCAGGCCGCCCGTGCGTTCCTCAGGCTCAGTGGGGTCAACACCCGCAACCGGCAGCACGGCAACCACGGGAATGACCGGTAACGCGAGCTTCGGCATGGGGTAGCGAACCACCCAGGCATCGATAGTGCGGGCGCGCAGTTTCATCGGTGGCTTGGGCTTCGCCGGCTCCGCGGCCTCGGCCTTCGGGTCCACCGCTCCGGGTGCGGTTGGGGCGACAGGCTCGCGAGGTAGCGTGGGGTCGCGGGGTTCCTTTGCGTCACGGGGCAGTTCGCCGGCCTTCGGTGGCATCGCCAGCGGCGGCTCAACCGAATCGGGTGGCGCGATGTCGCGGAACAGCGTGTTAAACTGCTCAGCCTGTTCGATGTCGAGATCGGCGGAATGACCTGTCACGTTCCCAATAGCCTGAAGTCGGTGTGGCAAGGTGCGAGACGGCGTGCCGTCAGCAACCGGCGCGGCTTCGTCCTTCGGCGTGAGCCAAAGTTTCAGCACGTTGCCGTTGAGCCAGAAGTCCGACTTCAGGTCCTCGAAGCGGGCCGCCTCGGTAAACGTGTACAGATCGACATCCTGGTTGTTGATCTTCTCCTTGGTCTGCACCATCGACTTTCGCCAGTGCGCGGAGGTTGAAGTCGTGTTCGTGGCGGCATCGAAGAGTTCCACGCGGCCGGGGCCGAATACGGTGGCCTGCGTCTTGGCGTCATTGTCGGGGCGGTTGGGGGCGGGTTCGAGGATGAGAACCGCCGATTGATTCACCCCACCCGCCGTGAGGACGTTTCGCTGCGAGACGGCGTAGAGCGGCGCACCCGTGAGAAGCGTCCGCTGCGTGTCCTGTTCGCGGACGAGGTCTTGCCCGTAGGCTTCGAGTTGGTCGCGGTCCGAAGAGATCGTGAGGAAGCGGTTCGGCGTGTATGTCCAGGCGTGGAGGCGCTTCAGTTTGCCCCCGGTGGCGGGTGGAGTTGCGGGCTGGCTCGGAGCCTGTGTGGTGGTCGCTTTGGTCGCCCTGGGTGGCGAGTTCGGTGTTTTCGGTGCGATTGTGCCGGTGGGCGATCCCAGGAATTCGAGTTCGAGCACCTGGCTGAATAGCGACTGCGTTCCGGGGGTGGGTGGCACCTTGGTAACGCGGACATCGTTGGTGAGGTTCGGGTCGCCCACCGGCAGCACGTCGAACCGGGCGAGGTTCTTGGGCGCATCGTAGAAGAATGGTCCGCGGGTCTCGACCTGAAGGAGATCGCGGCCGAGTTCGCGTGCCGCCTGGAGACCGGCGAACTGCGCGCCACACACCGCCAAGAGCGCTTGCTTCACCTCATCTGGTTGGGACTTCCCGCCCGGCCCGACCAACCCTTGCCCGGCTTCGACCCACAAGTTCATCAGCACTTGCTCAAGAAACTCGATGCGGCGAATGTTCCCGAAGTCGCCATTGCCGCTCTTTGCTGTCTTGGGACCGTTCTTGGCTGGTGGCGGGTTGATTGGCTGCGAGTTATCTTCCAGATAAATCCGCATGCCAATGGCGGTGACAGTCGGTGGCGGGAGTCGTTGCCCGGACAGGATGGCAGCCACGGCTGAAGACTTGCGTACATCTTCGGCCGAGACCACGGCGACTTCGACGAGTTTGTTCGGTCGGTGTGGCAGGTTGCTCCGATCCGCGATCTCGACTGGCGCATCGGTCCACATATCGGGGCCGAGTTTCTCCGGGCCGACGGCGTTGTTCGCGTCGCGGTAGAACACCGGGCCGACGGTCTTCATCACGAGGAATTCGTTCGCGTCGGCCGAGCGGCGATTGTTGGTGATGTGAACAATTCCGCGCCGTCCGTAGGAATCGGGAATGGCCTGTTCGGGGTCGCTGATCATTTCGAGCCGGACGAGTTTGGCGTTGCTCATCTCAGCGGCGCTCACGATCTCGCGGTCGAACTCCAGGACCGCCTTGTCCGAGTGGACGGTGCTGATCTCGACGACCTCGCCGGGCGTGCGGAGGTATTCCGGCTTGGGCTTGCCGAACGATGCCACGCTGAACGGGCTGAGGGTGACGCGGTTCGACCTGGGGTTCGCCGGCGGACTGCCGGACGCCAGCACCGTGGAGGAACCGTCCGCGTTGCGGAACTCCAGTTGCGTGGGGTAATTCGCGGATACCGTCTCGGGGCTGTTCTCGCCGAACGCGAGTTTAAGGCGTTCGATGGTCGGTGACGTGGCCCGCAGCGGAGGCCGGAATGTCCCATCGGTGCTGAGGAGCATGCGGGTGGGCAGCACGGGCAAGCCGTCGTAGCCCCCGAAGGCGCGGGTGTACAGGTGGTACGCCGCAGCGAACGCGGCCATTCCACCAATCAGCAACAGGATTCGCCGCGGTGTCATAGGCCCCTTCGGGGTCAATGTCCAAAATCTTCTCACGCATCGAAATCAGCAATCAACCCAGGCCAGAGTCCCTGGAGTTTCAGCAACCATTCGATGGCGTCTCGCACGGCCCCGCGACCGCCGGGCACACTTGTGACGTAATTCGCAGCGGCTCGCAACTCGGCACACGCATCGGCCACGGCGATGGCCAGCCCACAGCGTCGCAGCACGGGCAAGTCGGGCAGATCGTCGCCGATTCCGCACACCTGTTCGGGCCGCAACCCGGTCTCGGTGAGCAGCGCCTCGAACGCCGGCAACTTCTCGGAGCGACCCTGGAACACGGGCGAGATGCCCAGTTCCGCCGCCCGTCGTTCGACCGCCAACGAACTACGCCCCGAGATGATCGCCGACCGCTTACCCGCAAGGTGCCACAACTTCAACCCCGAGCCATCGCGGACGTGAAACCGCTTGATCTCCGTGCCGTCGTCGCCATAGACAATGCCGCCGTCCGTGAGCACGCCATCCACATCGAGCAGAAGGAGTTCGATCTTCGCGGCACGTTCGGCAAGGTCGGACATGGGTTGTGGGGTCTCAAGCGGTTGGGATTGCGACGGTTGATTTCGCCTTCATGTTTAAGAACGGGTAGGAAATAACATCCCGATTGTGGGTAGCCAGGTTTGGGTGCCTGCGTGTGGAGCAATCCCGACACTCTGGATGTCATTATTGTTTCCAGCGGCAAACCACCCACCCCAGAACCGGAATCATCCAAAAAGTCCGGAATCAATCCCGTTCTGACCGGAATCATTGCGTTTCCGTCCGGAATCAATCCCGTTCTGACCGGAATCATTGCGTTTCCGTCCGGAATCAATCCCGTTCTGACCGGAATCAATCCGGAATCAATTCCGTTTCGTCCGGAATCATTCCGTTTGCGTCGGAAAGACTTCAGCCCTGTTACGACTTGGGTGATTGAACGGAACCCTACCTGTGGGAACGTCCCGCTTTCGACCGCGCAAGGTAACCCTCGTGTTCACCAGACCCGTTATTTCCTACCCGTTCCTTGGCGTCGTCCCACCCAAAGTTTACGCGGTCTTCCGGTCCGCGAGACGCAGCGCGGGGCGCGATTCGCCAAGAGTGGGTGCCGGTTCCAGGCCAATCAGGTCGGTTATGTCGAGCATGCCGACCGGGCGACCTTCGGCATCGACGACGGGCAACTCGCTGAACTTACGGCTCTTCAGGATTTCGAGCGCTTCACTGATTCGAGCATCCGGGGCGATGGTTACCGGGTTGCGCGTCATCACTGTTTCAATTGGTGCATCGAGCGATTCGTCACGCCGACTCTCGAAGAGCCGGGCGAGGTCGCTATCGGTGAATAAGCCTGCGAGACGGCCATCGGCGTCGGTAACCATGATGGCCCCGGTTCGCCGGCCGGAATGCTTCACCCGGGCGAACACGGCGCGGACGGTATCGGTGACAGGGGCGAGGCGAAGTTCGTCGCCGTGCCGCATGCACTCCGCGACCGTGGCGAGTTTGCGACCCAGGCTTCCCGCCGGGTGAAACCGGGCGAACTGTTCAGGCGTGAATTGCCGCTGTTCCAGCATGGTGAACGCGAGGGCATCACCAAGAGCAATCATAATGGTGGTGCTGGTACTCGGCGCGAGTGCGAGCGGACACGCTTCGGTGATGGGACCATAGATGATGGCGGCATCCACGCCGCGAGCCACGGTTGCCTTCGCGTTCCCCGTAATGGCGCACAACTTGGAGGCGAGCTTCCGCAATGGACCGAGCAGCCGAACGAGTTCGTCCGACTCGCCGCTGTGCGAAAGGAGCAGTGCCACGTCGTCGGAATGCACCATGCCGAGGTCGCCGTGCGCGGCGCGGGTGGCATCGAGCGTGTAGGTTCTCGTTCCCGTGGAATTCAGCGTGCCGGCGATCTTCTGACCGACATCGGCGGACTTGCCCACACCAATGACCGCGACCCGCCCCTTGCAACGGAACAGGATATCCGCGACCTGATCGAACCCGTCGTCGAGTTTCTCGGCAACGAGTGCGAGCGCGGCGGCCTCCGCACGGAGGATACCACGGGCAAACTCACGGCGGTCGAACTCGTGACCCGACGGCATGGCACGTCCTTGTGCCTAAAGTGGACATTTGGAAGTTGAGAGATACCGACACAACCGGGGAAATGCAACGGGAACTGAAATGACTCACTGCGATCAAGGCCAATTCACGGTTTGCGCACCGTAACAATCGTCAATCAATCATATTGTGGCAATTCATTGCCTCGTAATAACGAGGGACGAGTGCCATTCTTGAGGCCCAAGGACCGAGCCGCGAAGAAAAGCACCGGAATCCAAGCTGTTTCGAGTGTTTCCCCTATATTCCCGCACACCGCGCGTAAACGGTGAATTGGCCTCCACATGACCCCGGTAAGCTACCTGAAACCCATTCGCGCCGCCAACTACCCTGGAAATGACGCAACCCCAAGGATTCCTTGGGGTTGCACGAGTGGAGGTGAGGAGAGTTGAACTCCTGACCTCTTGAATGCCATTGAGGCGTTCGCTCGACTCAGCACAGTTTGCACGAAACACCCTGCACGGCTGCAATTTCTTGCCCCGTCGAGTGAGCGAGTCAGACGGGCTCAAGGACGTGAGAGGTCGGCGGCTGCTGTCGGATATCCCGCCTCTCGCGCGGTTGGAGCAACGCTTCCATTTGCGAGAGGAGCAGCCCGCGCCATTCGAGGTGCAGTTCCTCCGGAACGCTCTCCTTTGTGGAGAGTTGGAGTTCACCTTGGAAGGCCTGAATTTCGGTATGCGGGTAGTCTTGTTCGAGTGGCTGATGACTGGGGGTGTAGGCGAAGGCTGGTCCGCCCTCGGGTTGGTAGGACGGCGGGATTAAGCCGACTTTCACCCCGATGATCCCCCACGACTTGAAGTACCGGTCGTTTTCCGGATCGAGACGCGTCCATTCGGGATGTCCGTACCTGCTCCGCCCCACCGAGATGTCCGGCAGTTCAATGGCGTCGGCTTCGGGCATCGGGTCAGGCGTGTCCCAAATCTTGGTCGGGACACGTCTGAACAGATACTCTTCGGGGTGGAATGTGTTATCGATTTCTCGCTCGTTACGGCACATCTGGGGAGGCGGCGGTGGGCAACTCATGGAAGTGGGTCTCGACCAGGGCCAAGATGTCCTCGTAGCCCGCCCGATCTTGGCGGACTTTCACCACGCGTGGCTTGCTCACCCCGTCGGTGAACATGGCGTGCGTATTTCCGGTGTTGCGGAACTCAATGTACACTGCACGCCGGTCCCTCCGAAAGGTGAAACCGACACCGCCCACGACGGACGGATTGAGTTTGGACGGCTCTTTGCCCAACTCACGGATCGTATCGAGGAACTCGCTGGCAGACGCCAGCGCCCCCTTCGATGGGGCAGCAGCGGTATAGCTGTCCCACCCCTTCTTGAGAGCGGAGAACCCCTCTAGGCGCGCCGTCCATTTGTCAACTGGGCCGGCGGTGAAGGAAGCAAGAGTCACGGGACGGAACCGTTTCAGGACACTAATTGCCTTTCGGAAAACCGCTAGGCGAGCGTCGATGGTGACGGTCGCGGCTTCGTGAGCGCGCGACGCCGATTCGAGCCGCCGGTTGGTCGTCGGGAGCGCCGTCAAGGCCTTTACAGCGCGATGCACCAGTTCGATGGGGTCATCCGGCTCGACCGCATGCTTAACCGGCGCGCGACTGCCGTAGTACCCACCCGCAACCATAGTCGGGATCGGGTGCAAATCGGTCGCGTAATCCGCGCTGTCCCGGTAAGCGTGGAAGCTGTTAACGAACCTGCTCTTTTGGGCAGGCAAGGCATCCAGCGCGCGGTACGGCTCGGCAGTCCTGCTGAAATCACAATCGGCGAGCAGCAGGTTCGTCTGCTGCGTGTACACGATGGGCACTCGGGGGAGGATGGCGCTCATGGTTATTGACCAAATCCTGCGGCTTTGAGGGTCTGCATTGTCTCTTCGCGGACGCTGTTCCACTGCCCGAACCGATTTAAAACCTCTGCCACCGCATCCGACTCTTGCTGGAAGGCTGAATGGAAGTTGAATCCGAACTGAATCCGGTCCTCCTGCTCGCCGTCCACGTCAACGCTGGTCGGCTTGATGTCCACCTTCATCCTGAAAGCGGCAAAGTCTTTACTGAAATACGCACCGAACCTCGCGTTCGAGTCACGAAATCGCTCGTAAAGCCCGTCATCCCTCCCGGCAAAGAGCTTGCGAGTAAAGGCCGGAACATCTTCTTGATCTACGATCAGGTGCCAGTTGAAGTTCAGCCCGACGGCACGGTAGGGGATGTGCGGCAGTTTGTTTACAAGCGCCCCAAGCTTATCTTCGATCAGTTTCTGCTGGCTCGCAGGCTCGACGGTCGGAACGAACTGCAACTGATCCGGCAAGACGGCAAGCACGAAGTCATCGGTCACGGCCTGAACAAGGTTCTCCGCAAAGATCGAGTTCGCCTTCACCGTGCCTTCGGCGTCGAGGATGCCATTCCGGGATAGCCACACTTGGCTCAACACGCTCGGATTGAACTGTCGGGCAAGCAGCACAACCACCGGGGGGTTTTCGCTCCAGGTCATGTGGGTCTCGTCTCGTAGTTGCGCCGCCCGGCGCGCTTCTCGTCCCCGGCAGCCTACCGTGGCTTGAAGACCGTTCCCATAAAAAAGTGGTTCGGGGACTGCAAGGCCGGAAGTGATAATTTGATTCTACGCGCGTCAAGCCCCCTCGTCTACGGAACGGCGCGCAACCCCTTCCCCGTGATGAGTTTAGCACGCCGATTTTCCCGGCGCTGCCGCAATTTTCAGTTTGACATCCGATTCTTTTTTAGATTGGGGTGTCTAAAACGATCAGGTAGCCTCGCTGAGTTGCATTGAGTGGTGCAACTTGGTCTGAGTGCCAGGCATCCTCGGCTTGGCGCACGCCGGGCCTTTCAGTTTCTGGATGCACAGGCGGTGGTTTCGCATCGGAGACGGGTCCGACCTGTCGGCCGAGGCAACAATAGCAGGTCATGGCGACCCCTCCGCTCCTGACCAAGGTAGACTACCAAATGACACTTTGGGCTTTGCTGCCAAGAAATGACGCAACCCCAAGGATTCCTTGGGGTTGCACGAGTGGAGGTGAGGAGAGTTGAACTCCTGACCTCTTGAATGCCATTCAAGCGCTCTACCAACTGAGCTACACCCCCTCGTTGTGATGTTAAATTAGTCGCTGCTGGCGAGAGTGTCAACCCGTCGTGCGCAAACTTCCTTGCCGAACCAGTGGGACACGCTGCCGACTCATTCCGAAGAGCCGTTCATCCCAACCCGACGCGGAAGCGAGGGACAACGGCCGCCCTCGCTTCCGCGTCGGGTTGGGATGTCAAACCAGATGCGCAAGCATCCCACGCACCGCGGCCTCACGGCTTCAAATGCTTGTCCAAGAACTCGTAGGCGACCTTGCGGCCTTCTTCGGGGAAGTCGTGGCCACTGTCGGGGTACACGGCCTTCAGATTCTCGGCCTTGCCCAGTGCTTTGTAGACCGGTTCGGCAGCGGCGATCACGTCCTTCACGCCTTCGAGGGCGAAGTTGTCGTCGCGCACGGGGGCCACGGCCAGGAAGGCACGCGGCGCGAAGCTCGTCACCACATCCCCGAACTCGAACGGCATCTTCTTCGGATCGTTCGCATACTCCGAGTTAATCCGCGGCATGTAGCGGTCGCTCGACCAGCCCTTGAGGTTGCCTTTCATGTACTTGGCGAACGAGCAGAACCCGCAACTCGACACGATGGCTTTCAACCGTTCGTCGAACGCGGCGGTGAACATGGCGTTGTGGCCGCCCAGCGAGTGCCCGATGACGCCGATGCGCTCGCCGTCCACCTCGGGCAGCGATTGCAGGTAATCGACGGCCCGCATGTTGTTCCAGATCGCCTTCATGGTGCCGGATTTGTAGTCGCCTCGCTCGAACGCCGCTTTGAAGTCGAACGTGTATTCGCCGAAGCTCGGGTAGTCCGGGGCGAGGCACACGTAGCCGCGCTTCACGAGGTGAAGCGCCTGCGACTTACTGTCTTGCTTGCCCAGCCCGACCGGCTCATCTTTGCCGATGGTGATGGTTTGGTGCAGGCACAGCATCGCAGGCAGTTTCTTCGTCGCCGTCGCGCCGTTCGGCACCAGAAGCCAGGCCGGGACGCGGTCACCCTTCTCCGCCGCGAACGTGACCTTCTTGCGAACGTAACCCTCGAGTTTCTCTTCGCTCACCACTTTCACATCAAGTGCAACCTTGCGATCCGCACCGGGGAGCGGCCCCATGACGAGTTCCATCTTCTTGCGGATGCCGGGCCGGTCAGGCTCGTCGGCCGCGATCAGCGCGAAAGGGAGAGCGACGGTGAGCATGAGGCAACATGTGAGGCGAATCATGGGCGGTGTTCCTGGTAAACAGATCCCCGGCAAGCCGGGGGCGATATGAGACAGTCAGCCATTTAGCCCCCGGCTCGCCAGGGGTCTTATTTACGCGGAAGGCCCAGTTACGAATCGCGGCGGGGTTTCGGTTGCCTTAGCGGAGGCACGGGCGGCGCGGAGGCGATCCGCTGGGCTTCCATCGCTAGAGCGAACAGCACATGCGGATTCGGGATGCTGTAAACATCAAGGAGCGTCCAGGGGAGCCATTTCCCGGTCTGCTTGATGCTGAGTTT
>Ga0105049_10010518_pt1 | contig 10619 bp, 14 predicted proteins | sample MAT06_FD_78087 | JGI IMG/M metagenome (GOLD analysis project Ga0105049, IMG submission 78087) | Freshwater microbial communities from Lake Fryxell liftoff mats and glacier meltwater in Antarctica - MAT-06 | ecosystem: Environmental > Aquatic > Freshwater > Ice > Liftoff microbial mat | place... | reverse complement strand
CAGACGCGCCGCTTGAGGTGGACGATCTGGGTGACCACCTGACTGCGCTTCGCACCCTCGGCGTACCCTACACCGATGACATGGTTGCCAACGCGGCGCGGGATGCGGCCGCGCAGGCCAATCCGGATTCGGACGGTGCCGAAGGTGTCACCGAACGTTACGGCGAGGCGACAACCCTGCGCCGGTTCTCGGGTGCCGCACGTCTGACGGAAATGGATGCGGTCGTGGCCTATCTTCAGGTGCTCGGTCAGTTGACCCAGGCCCCCTACACCCCAGATGCCGTGGAGTCTCAGCCATGACACATGAAACCTTTGTCATCATCGCAAAGACCTTTGGCCTGATCTACCTGATGGCTTTTTTCCTGATCGTGGTATTTCAAACCTACCGCCCGTCGCGCAAGGCCAGCGCCGATCATGCGGCCCGGTCCATCCTGACAGCGGAGGACCGCCCATGTCCGTAGAAGAACGCGACCCTGTCTCGGGGTATCTGACCACCGGGCACGACTGGAACGGCATCAAGGAGTTGAACTCGCCGGTGCCGCGCGTGGTGTTTTTTTTCATAGCGGTGACGCATCTTTATGCACTTGTCGCGTGGGTCCTGCTGCCAACCTGGCCACTGGGCCAGACCTTTACCAAGGGCCTGTTGGGCATCGACCAGAAGACCGCTGTCGCAACCGATCTTGCGGCCGCCAACGTCGCCCGCGCCGAGTGGACTACCGCCTTGGCAACCAAAGAATTTGACCTGATCCGCGCCGAGCCCGACCTGATGGCGCGGGCGCTGGCGACAGCCGCGCCGATCTACGGTCAGAACTGCCAGGCTTGTCACGGGGCGAGCGGTATCGGCGGGCCGGGCTTTCCGCGTCTGAACGACGCCATCTGGCTGTGGGGCGGCACGGCGGACGAGATTGCCACGACCCTGCGCGTTGGCATCAACTCGGCCCATCCTGACACGCATTACGCCCAGATGCCCGCCTTTGGACATGACGAGTTGCTGACCCGACCCGAGATTTCGGTGCTGACCGATTACGTCCTGACCCTTGGCAAGGGCGTGATCCTGAATGACCCTTCCGAAGGTGCGGTTCTGTATCAGACCAACTGCGCCGCCTGCCACGGCGAAGACGCGCGGGGGGTTGAGGGGGCAGGCGCGCCGAACCTGACCGATGGCGACTGGGTCTATGGCGGGGATGCGGCCAGCATCCGTCTTACCCTGATCGCCGGACGGCAAGGCCAGATGCCAAGCTGGCAATCGCGGCTGTCCGAGGCCGAGATCCGCGCGCTTGCCCTGTATGTCGAGGGTCTGTCGGGGTCTGTCCAATGACCGTCGCCCCGCGCCACTGGGTGATCCTCGCTGCCTGCGCCGGGCTGACGTTGGTGAGCGCCGCGAACTGGCAATTCGTGCGACTGGCCTTTGACACTGCCCCTGGCTGTGTGCCGGTGGATGCTGCCCGCCCCGCCGCCAAACCCGCCTGCTGAGGAAGGGATACCATGCTGGAACCGCTTCCCGCCATCGCCCTTCGGGTCCGCCCGGAAAATGTCTTTGGGCGAAACCTGCCGCCGTTGGTGGCCCGTGACTGGCTTGCCGCTGGCTGGTTCGATTTGCGCCGCAACCCGGTGCAGAGCCTTGCTTACGGGCTGGCGGTTTATGTGCTTTCGGTGCTGGTGATCTGGGGGCTGATCGCGGTCGGCGTGCCGTCGTTGATCCTGCCAGCGCTGTCGGGCTTTTTGGTGGTTGGCCCGCTGCTGGCGATCGGCCTTTACGAAAAGAGCCGCCGTTTGCAGGCAGGGCAGCCGGTGACGCTTGCAAACATGATCGTGGCACGTCCGCGGTCGGGTGGGCAGTTGGTGTTCGCGGGGCTGCTGCTTTGCCTTCTGGTGATGCTGTGGTTGCGGGCAGCGGACCTTTTGTATGCGCTGTTCTACGGGCTGCTGCCGTTTCCGGGATACGACCAGATCCTTGGCCAGATGTTGACCACCCCCCGCGGCTGGGCGCTGATCCTGACCGGGTCCGCTATCGGTGGATTGTTCGCAGCCTTTGCCATGGCGATCAGCATGTTTTCCATCCCCATGCTACTGGAAGGCCGCGTCGATGCGTTGACGGCGCTTGGCACAAGTTTTGCGCTGACCACACAGAACCTGCGTGCCGTGCTGCCATGGGGTGCCATTGTGGTAGCGGGCTTTGCACTGTCTGCCGTGACGGGATTACTGGGCCTGATCGTCATCTTTCCACTGCTGGGGCACGGCACATGGCACGCATGGGTCGCACTGCGCCCTCCCGTGAACGGGCCAGAGACATGAGTTATTTTTTTCTGATCCCTGTTTCCATCGGTCTTGGCCTGACGGGGCTTGGTGCATTTTTCTGGGCCATGCGCAACAACCAATACGACGATCTGGATGGTGCTGCCGCCCGGATCCTCACCACACCGGATCAACCGGTACCGCCCCTTGAAACCGCAAGGAACAGTGATGAACACCCAGATGCGGACTGATCCATGACGGCCGTTACCGTCACGCTGAATGGTTTCAAAGTGGATGCAGCACTGATCGCTGATGCCTTCGGCCTCGACCCTGCAAGCTTGCAAACGCGCATGCGTGCAGGCGAGGTGACCAGTGTGTGCGAGGCCGGTGTGGACGCCGATTTCTGCCGGTTCCGTCTGACCTTTCGCCACGCTGGGCGGGCCTTGCGGCTGACCGTTGACAGCAAGGGGCAAATCCTGAAACGCGCAACTTTCCCAATAAAAGCCTGAGCAAGCGACCCAATGACCAACCGCCGTTGATCCTTCTGGCCGCAGCAAAACCACGTCTTCAGCTCAGGCTGAGCACGCTCGATCAAGTCACGCTGGGGGCGAAACTGGCTTGAGCACCCGGTGCAGGTACAGTGCAATCCCGATCCAGACCGCAGCCCGCAGAACCATGGCGCCCACGGTCCGCATCTCATACGGACCGCCCTGAAGGACATACCAGCCGAACAGAGCGAAGACGGCGACGATGGCGACCGCTAGCGCCCAGGCAAGGCTGCCGCTCCACGGTTCACGAAGGGCGATCCCGACCCCGGCGAGCATATAGGCAAACCCGGACAGGAAGTTGAACCACAGCACGAAAGGCACCGCGTTGCCTGCCGCCGCCTGCGCCGCAGAGTCGCCGAACAGCGCCTGGCCCCCGGAGACGATGGTAAGGGCCCCGAACACGAGGGCGATGCCCGCCGCGATCCTCAGGCCCGTTGATCTGGTTCGTGGCGTCGTCATCTCGCATCTCCTATGATGTCTTCAAGGCGCCCGTCGCGCAGGTTGAACAGGCGGTCGAACCGGTCGAGGATCTTTTCGTCATGGGTCACCGCGATGATGCAGGCTTCCTGTTCGGCGGCCAGCTTGCGCAACAGGTCCATCACGATGCCCGCGCGCTTGCTGTCCAGTGCGGCGGTGGGTTCATCGGCCAGGATGATGCGCGGGCTGTTTGCCAGCGCGCGGGCAATCGCCACGCGTTGCGCCTCGCCCCCAGACAAAAGGGCGGGCATGGCGCGGGCTCGGTTGCCGACTTCCAGATAGGCCAGCAGCTCAACCGCGCGGGCCTGCGCCTGTGCGGCGGTCTTGCCTGCAAGCTGAAGAACCAATGCCACGTTGTCGGTGGCGTTCAGGAACGGCAGCAGGTTATGGGCCTGAAAGATGAATCCGATCTTGTCGAGCCGAAGGCGGCGCAGATCGCCGCGCAGCCATTTATTGTCATAAACCATCTCGCCATCCAGGCTGACCTGGCCTTCGGACGGGTCGATGATGCAGCCGATGATGTTCAGAAGCGTGGTCTTGCCCGACCCTGACGGGCCCAAGAGCGCCACCACCTCGCCCGCATGCACCTTTAGATCGAGGTTGCGCAATGCGTCTACCCGCGCGTCCCCCTCGCCATAGTGCTTGGCGACGCTCTTGATCTCCACGATGACGCGGCGGCTGTCATCCAGCATCTCAGCCTCCCAATTCGGTGGCGGGGTCCACCTTTAGCGCCGCGCGCACGCCAAGACCCGAGGCCAGCACACAGACCACAAGGATAATCCCGGTCAGCGCCAGCGCGTTGACTGGCTCCAGCAGTACGCGGCGGGGAAAGTAGTCCTTGACCAACAGGATCAGCCCCAACCCCAGCGTCAGTCCAACCGCCCCCAACGCCACCGACTGCTGCACAATCAGCCCGATGATCACCCGGTCGGGCGCGCCGATCAGTTTCAGCGTGGCGATCTGTTTCAGTTTCTCCATCGTCATTGTGTAAATAATCAGCGCGATCACGACGGCGGACACGGTCAGCAAGATGCCAAGGAACAGCCCGATCTGCTTGCGCGCCTTGTCCACCACCGACTGGATCAGGATGTCTTCCTGCTCGGCTTGCGTCAGGGCCGACAGGTGTTTCCACTGCCGCACGGTCTGCGCCACGCTGCGCGGATCAACCGATGGATCCAACCGCGCGATCAAGGCCGCCACCGTGGCCCCGCCCGGTGCGGTGCCACCACGTGCCGCCTGAACCCGGGCGGCGGGCGGTGCAAGCTGGGTTTGCAGCACCTGCGCATCGGCAAGCGTCAGGAACACCGCGGGGTCACCGCCCGAGTTCATCGTGTCGCGCACCAGACCCACCACCGCGAAGCGGTTCCGCCCAAGCATCAACGTTTCGCCCGGCGTTAGCCCGGTCTTGGAGTCGGCCACCATCTCAAAGTGGCTGGCCTGCAACCCGCGCCCTTCGGTGATGGTTTGCGGCCCGCCCGGACGCCCGCGTTCATAGCCGATCACATACAGCCGCAGCGTCGCCCCCTCGAACGCGGCCTCGACCGTCTGATAGGTGATGCTGCCCGCCTGCGTCACGCCGTAAAGCCGCGCCACCGCATCGCGGGTGTCGTTGGGGATCTTGGACGCCTCGGCGAACGGGCCCTGCGTGTGGGCCTCGACCACCCACAGATCGGCCTGCGGGGCTTTGACGATATTCAGTGCATCGGCCACTAGGCCATTGTAAATGCCCATCATCGCCAGCACGACCGTCATCAGAAGCCCCAGTCCAAGACAGGTCAGCAGAAATCGAAAGAGGTTGTGGCGCACATCCCGAAAAGCGAGGTTCATGGCGCATCCCCCGTGATGCGGGCCAGCCGCCCCTCGGCCGCGCCCTTCACCGGGCTGGCGACGATCTGCGCGCCATCGGGCAGGTTTGAGACGACCTCGACCCGCGCATCCTCGGTCCGGTGGCCAAATGTCAGCATCACTTGGGCAAGGCGCCCGTCTTGCAGGGTCCAGACGGTACCCTGATGGCCGTCAAACCCCTGAATGGCGATCTCTGGCACCAGAAGGCTGTCGGTCAGCGTGGCGGTGGTGATGCGGACTTCGGCCTGTTCGCCCAGAAACACCTGCGTAGGGCAGTCGGTGCACCTGACCCAGACCCGGCGTTCCTCGTTCACGCGGTCGCTTTCAATGCCGATGCGGGCGACAGTGCCGGTGAACACATCATGCGGCAGCGACCTCAGGCGGATCTCGGCGGGCTGACCCAAGGCCAGATCGCCAGCGCGGCCTTCGTCGATATAGGTCTGCAGCCAGATGGTCGTGGGGTCCATCAGGGTAAAGATCACATCGCCGGCGCGGACCACTGTGCCGGCCTCGGCGTGACGCTGGACGATCACGGCATCAAAGGGGGCGGTCAGCGTGTGATGTACGAGCAAAGTCTGTTCATACAACAAAGCCGCGCGGGCATCGGCGGCTTGCGCGCGGATCACGGCAACATCGCTTTGCGCGACCGTCAGTTCAGCGGCTGCCACATCGACATCGCGTTGCGCCTCCTCTGCCGATGCCACGGCTATGGCGCTGCGCGCGGCCAATTCCTGCTGTCGGGCATTGGCCGCATTGCGCTGTGCCAGCACCGCGCGGGCGCGGGTGACGGTGGCCTCGACCTTCAGGATCGCGGCGCCCGCCGCAGCCACGGCCGCTTCGGCCCGCGCCACGCGGGCCTGTTGCTGCGCTGACTGCAGAACGGCCAGAACCTGCCCCTGTGGCACCTCGTCGTTGCTGTCCACCAGCAGATCAGACAACGCTGCCCCGACCTCGAACCCGATCTTTGACACAATCCGCGCCTCGACCGTGCCCAATCCGTAAACCCGCACCGGAGTGGTTGGCGACGCCGTTACCACGGGCACGAACACAGGTCGCTCGGTCAGAAAGAACCATCCGCCGACGGCAACGGCACCCACGGCGGCAAGTGCGAGGATCGTGCGTGTTGTCAGAAAGCTCATGCTGTGGTCTCCAAAAGGGCCTGCGGTCGGAATAAATTGATCTGACATGCAAGCAGGCGGCCGCCCTCGTCCTCCAGCGAAAAGGCGTGCTGGCCGAGCGACCAGCGGATCGCCAGCCCTTGCACGAGGGAAATCAGCAGAATGGCGGCGTCCTTGGGCACCAGATCGGCGCGGAACACCCCCTGTGCGCGGCCATCGGTCAGGGCTTCGACAAGCAGGGTCTGAAACCGCGTCATCAGTGCTACGAATTGCGCGCGCAGGGCGGCATTCTCGGTGTTCAACTCGCGCGAATGCAGAATGGCGGGGATGGCCGGGTGCGCCGCGATCTGACGCAACTGAACCGCGACCAGAGCGGTGACCCTGGCAGCCGGCTGGACGTTTCCCCCCAGAACCCCCTCCCACGCCGTTGTCATGGTCTGGGCAATCTGCGCTGCAACGGCCAGCCAGAGATCCTGCTTGGTGGGAAAATGGCGAAATATACCCGGTTGCGTGACGCCAACCGCCTTGGCCACCGCGAGCGTCGTCAGCCGGTCCGGCCCCAACTCGTCGGCGAGGCGAAGCATCGTCGCCACGATTTCGGCTTTGCGTTCATCTGCGGATTTGCGCACACGCATGAAAAGATCCAGTTTAGTTAGTTTATGATAACTCACTAAACGCCAGTGACGTGTTCCTGTCAACGTCATAAATTCGAAGCTCAGAGTCCAAGCGATTGCGAGGATAAGAACACCATCTTGCGCGTTGCCCGATGACTGGCTCGTCCCGGAGGTCTCCTTGGTAAGAGCAGATTGCTCGACACTCCAACATGGGATCGCGTTCTTCGTTCCGGCGCGTGCACAGGTCAGCTTGCCTCCATCGGGGCGTCACCATACCGTAAAGACAGCAATGAGACGTTGCGGCACGGGCGGGCTGTGACCAGCCTTCCGGGACCGCGCCGAACGCAAAGGACACCCGATGCCGACTGAACGCTTTACCTTTGCTGGACACGGTGGACACGACCTTGCCGCGCGGCTTGACCTGCCCGACGGGCCGCATCTTGCGACGGCGATCTTTGCGCATTGCTTTACCTGTTCCAAGGATATTCATGCTGCCCGCCGCATCGCGGGCAGGCTGGCGATGATGGGCATCGCGGTGTTGCGGTTCGACTTCACCGGTCTTGGCCATTCCGATGGCGAGTTCGAAAACACGCATTTCACGTCGAATGTCGAGGATCTAATTCTGGCGGCCAAGGCGCTGTCCGCGCGCGGGATGTCACCGCAGATGCTGATCGGCCACTCGCTTGGCGGGGCGGCGGTGCTGAAGGCGACCTCACAGATCCCTGGCATCCATGCGGTGGTCGCGATTGGCGCGCCGTTCGATCCGTCGCATGTCGCGCACACCTTCGCCGATGCCCTGCCCGCGATCCGCCGCGATGGGTCGGCCGAGGTCAGCCTTGGCGGGCGCCCGTTCCGCATCGGCCAGACCTTCGTGGACGACATTTCGCAAGGCAGTCTTGCCCAGGCGATTGGAGGGCTGAAGGCGGCGTTGTTGGTTCTGCATGCCCCACGCGATGAGATGGTCGGCATCGACAACGCAACAGAAATCTTCCGCGCGGCAAAGCATCCGAAGAGTTTTGTCACTCTCGACACGGCAGACCACCTGATCACCCGCGCCGCCGATGCGGATTATGCGGCCGGGGTAATCGCGGCCTGGGTCACGCGGTATCTGGCCCTGGAACCGCCCGCCCCACCGCCGGACGTGCCCGAAGGGATCGTGCGGGTGTCCGAAGCCGATGCAAACGGATTCTTGCAAGACATCCAGTCCGGCCCGCACCACGCCCTGGCCGACGAACCGAAATTGCATGGCGGCACCGATCGCGGGATGTCGCCCTACGGCTTTCTCGCGGCCGGGCTGGGGGCATGCACAGCCATGACGATCCGGATGTATGCGCGGCGCAAGAACTGGGCGCTGACCCATGTCAGCGTTGATGTCAGCCACAGCAAGGTGCACGCGCAGGACGCCGATGCCCTTAGCCCCGCAAAGCTCGACACCTTCCACCGGGTCATCCGGCTGGAAGGGGATCTAGGACCCGACGAACGCACCAAGCTGCGCGAGATCGCCGACAAGTGCCCGGTACACCGCACGTTGGAGCAAAGCGCTAGCATTTCGACGGAACTTGTCTAGGTCTTTGGCCGGTAGATGACGGTTTAACACCGCTGACCAGCCTCGACCGCAAACCCGGGATGTCTATGCGTCCTCATCAGGAAGCCTTGTTCGGGAACGATTCCTTCAAACCATTCGGCAAATGGATGCTGGGGCTTGCCATGAACCTCCGGCAACGGTGGTGGCGCCGTGATCCTCGGTGTTGGGACGCAAAGCGCCTCGCGACACCAAGGCCTCAGGTTCGGGGGGCGGACGGCAAAAGCTATCGCTCTGGGGGCAACCGTCACCTTGCGCCTCTATCACCGGGACGCACCGCACGTTGCGGCGATGGCGATGCAAGAAATCCCGCGGTTGGAGACCATCTTCAGCCTTTACCAAACGGACTCGGCCCGTTCGCGTCTCAACCGCGACGGCATCCTTGCCGCGCCGTTGTTCGAACTTCTGGATTGCCTGACCATCGCCGGAGCGGTTCACCGCGCGAGCCGGGGGCGTTTCGACCCGACGATCCAGCCGCTCTGGCAAGCCGAGGCCCGGATGTTGGAGCTTGGAGGTGCCCTCACCCTCGCCCAACGCGCCGAACTGATGGCACATGTGGGCTGGGACGGTGTGACCCTTGCCGCGGAGGCGATCACGCTTCGTCACGGTATGGCGCTGACCCTGAACGGCATCGCACAAGGCTATATCGCCGACCGCGTGGCTGCACTGCTGGCAAGCAATGGCCTGAGCCGTGCTCTGATCGATACCGGGGAAATGATCGCGCTGCCGGACGGCAACTGGTCCGTCCAGTTGGCGGAGGGCGGCAACCCGGCCTTGCAAAACCGCGCCCTTGCAATGTCCGTTCCCCGCGGCATGACATTCGGTGGCGATGGGGTGACCAGCCACATCTTCAACCCCGCGACAGGCCGTCCCGTCGTGTCGCGCTGGCGCAGCATAACCGTTTCAGCCGGTTCGGCGGCAGTGGCCGATGCGCTTTCAACCGCCTGCTCTCTTTTCGACTCCAAGGCAGAAGCCACAGCGCTGTGCGCGGCATTCCCCGGTGCAGTTCTTGAATCTGCGGTGTCACTTTAGAACGGAAGACAGGTGATCCCTGCGACTGATCTTCATTTGGCGATAGATCTAACTACGGACGTGTCGCAGCTTCGGGCAATCTATTGAAACTTGGGGCTTTCCGAGGGGAGGGACGAAACCCGGCGGACCAATTTCGGCGGCGGTGCCTCGGCGCTTCTCGACGTCGAAAGCACGGGCGCATAGACGATCTTCGCCTTTCCGCTGGACGATAACGGTGCTGCAACCCGCTGTCATGTCTGGGTGTGCCACCACGAGACAGAGGAAGACATTGCCAAGAATTGGATCGGGCCAGAGGAGCCAGGGCGCTTTGTCATGTAGAAACCCGAGGAACACGGACCGTTCCCGCCCTTTTCGGCCCAGCCCGCGCTGTGCTGGTTTGAATCGGTCGAGATTCCGCCCGCATGGCTGGCACAGTTTCTTGAAGGGGCGGGCATTGTGCACACGACGGTGGACTTTCGGCCCGAGCATGGCACGCCACCCGACAGGCGACTTCTGCGGTGGCGCGATTGCGAGTTTGGAAATCTCCGCAGCGTGGAAGAGACGATAGATTTTCCCGTGATCCGTATCGGGTTCCCGACGTTGGACGATTTCATGGACCGCGCGCAAACCGTGCTTCAACGGAGCAAGGCGCGCTCCGGCCGCTCGCTGGACCTGCATACGAAGGAAATCCTGATCGAAGAGAGAGTCCGCGAGGGCGTGGATTTCGAGCACGGGCCGCAGTCGGAGTCCGGTAAGCGGCCTGATTTCCTGTTCCCCTCGCAGGCCGCATTTTTTTAGGAACGCCGCCTGACCCAGCGACGCGGAGCAAAGGGTGTGCTTCAGGGCGTAAGAAGCCGCATCAGCATATGGCGGACACGATTCTGGCCGCCGAAAAAGATCGCCCCTGTCAGGACCCGTTGCTCCTCATCATTCACTTCCAACTGGTAGATGGCCCGGTCGTTCGTCAAATGTCGCAGTCCCGGCAGCACATCTTCGTGTCGTTCACCACGATACCGCCCCGCACCGAGCCGTTCGGCTTCTAGCCGGATATCTCGGATGCGGTCCTCGCAATGATCCAGTGCCGCCTCGACGCGTATCCCGAAGCTGCGGTAACTCTCAAACAGGTGGTCGAAGATCAGGGCGAAATCACGCTCGGCTTCTGCCGAAAACTCAATTCTGAACCGCATGTG
>Ga0105049_10010516_pt1 | contig 10619 bp, 9 predicted proteins | sample MAT06_FD_78087 | JGI IMG/M metagenome (GOLD analysis project Ga0105049, IMG submission 78087) | Freshwater microbial communities from Lake Fryxell liftoff mats and glacier meltwater in Antarctica - MAT-06 | ecosystem: Environmental > Aquatic > Freshwater > Ice > Liftoff microbial mat | place... | reverse complement strand
CCGTTACGCGGTGGGGCATGGCGTGCGGGTGGCGATCGGGCATTCGAACGCCGACGAGGCGTCGATCGACGCTGCCCAGGAGGCCGGACTCACGCTTTGCACGCACTTGGGAAATGGGGTGCCCGGACAACTGCCGCGTCACGACAATGTGGTGCAACGCCTGCTTGCACGCGACGAGTTGTATGCCTGCTTCATTCCCGACGGAATTCATCTTCCGCCCGGCGTGCTCAAGAATTTTGTCCGCGCCAAGCCGAGCGACAAAGTCCTCTTCACCACCGATGCCATGTCCGCCGCCGGCGCTCCGCCCGGCAGATATCCGCTGGGCGAGATGGTCGTGGAAGTGGGTGCGGACCGAATCGTGCGTCAGCCGGGAAGCTCGAATTTCGCAGGCTCGGCTCTGACGATGGATGACGCCTGCGGACGCGTTTCGCGCTACCTGGGTTGGAGCGAGACCGAGGCGCGCGCGGCTTGCGGGGCGCGGGTCGCCGCGGCTCTGGGCTACGCCACCGAGCCAACTTCGTAACGTTTACTTCTGTTTCCCATGATAATGTTTCCCGATTCGGTGACGGTTATTTCCGATGAAGTCAGTCAGGATCTCGATGCGGTCGCCGCCTTTGTTCGCGATCTAAAACTGCCGGGGATCGAACTCCGGAGTGCGTTTGGGCGCGCCTTCAAAGATCTGACGCCGGAAGATGTGAATCGAGTGGCCGAACGGGCCAAACGGGAGGGTTGGAGAGTCGTCGGTTGCTCCACACCGGTCTTCAAGTGCGCGTTGGGCGATGCGACGGCGATCGCGAAGCACCGTGACGACTTCAAGCGATCCCTCGATGTTGCGAGAACGTTGGAGTGCGGACTCGTGCGCGTTTTCACCTTTTTACGAGATGGCGCGCGGAACGATCCCAACTGGGTCGAGCGCGTGGCCGAAGAATTGCGCTGGCTGGAAACGTGCGCCGCCGGGTCGGGCATTCGCATCGGGGTGGAAAACGAGAGCTCCTGCTTGGTCGCGACGGCGTCCGAGGTGGATGCGGTGCTCGCAAAACTTTCCGCGGAGAGTTTCGGCGTGATTTGGGATCCATGCAATGTGCTCTATGTGCCGGAAGCCGTTCCGGCCACGCCTGCGGACGTGCGGCGACTCGCCGCGCGAATTTTCCACGTGCATGTGAAGGATGCGGTGCGTCGCGGTTCGACCGGCGTTGCCATGCCGGTCGGAGCGGGTGACGTCGGCTGGCGGGCGACATTGGCGGAGCTCGCACGAATCGGGTATCGAGGATGGCTTTCGTTGGAAACCCACTGGCGCCTGGTGGCGATCGCCGAGAGCGAGCTGCATCTGCCCGCCGGATACGCCTTTTCGAGAGGCGGCGACGAAGCCAGTCGCGTGTGTGCCCGGACGTTGCAGAGCCTGCTGGCGCTTACGCCCGCCGACGTGGCGTGAGGATAGGGCCGGATCTTTCGGATCCCGGCGCATGATCTCCGATGGAGGTCACGGTCCGGAGGCTGTCTCGCAACCCGTCGGACGTTTGAAACTTAGAGTTTGGAGTCCGGCCTTAAGGCCGTCCGGAACCGGATTGCACTCTCTCCGGACGGCCTTAAGGCCGGACTCCAAACGTGTTTGTAGCGAGGCGGGGCGATCTTTGCGCTATGGCGGCGGTCGACCCGACTTTGCTCAAGGAAGCGCATCTTTTCGATCCGACAGGAGGAACGTCATCAGGTCGCGCAACTGGTCGGGTGCGAGCGACTCGACCAAGCCTTCGGGCATCAGCGATTTTTCCATCGGTTGCGTCGCGCGAATTTGGCTTTTCTCGATACTTCGCGTATCCCCTCCAGCAGCGAGTAACGTCAGGCGGGTCGCGGTGTCGTCCGTCACGATTCCGGACGCGACGCTGCCATCGTCGAGCTCCACGCGGTAGCCCAACCGGTCTGGGTTGATCGAGGCGCTGGGCTGCACAATGTCTTTCAGCAGGGCGTCGTAGTCGCGATGGATCGAATTCGTGAGATCGGGTCCGAACTTGGCGCCTTCGCCTCGAATCGTGTGACACGCGGAACAGGCGGCTTGTCCGAAATAAAGGGCTTTGCCCTTTTCCCAATGGCCGCCGGCGATTTCCGGGATTGTCCGGGTTTCCACCACCGGAGGGGCCGGACGTGCCCAGGGCATGAGCACTCGTCGGAGAGGCAGCGCGCGCGGACGCGGATCTTCCGCGGTGAACCATTCCACGGTAAGCTGGGGAGTGTCGCCTTCGACGGTCTGCAGACTGAGGTCGAACGGGATCCACGCGCCGTGCTGCGGGTTCTGGACCACGATGCGAACCGAACGCGGGTCGATCCGGGTGACGTTGGCGCCCTCGGGCGCGGCGACGGTCAAGGCGCAGCTGCTGGTGTAGACCACGGTGACGGTTTCCGGCGCGTAGTCGAAATCCAGAGTCGCTCCAGGCTGGATCTCCGGTCTCAACATGTAAGCAAGGTCGAGTTGGCCCTGCAGACGAAGCGTTCCGGGTTGCGCGAGGCGCTGAAAGAGGCCTGCATGGTTGGCGCTTCCGCGCGTGAACGCACGGGAGACCTCGAGATCCGGATGCGGCAGCCAGCCGTTCCAACCCTCGCTCGAACTGTCTTTGCCTCCCTTGCTTTTTTCCGATGTCCATTGGACGGCGCAGCCGGAAAGGTCGTGCGACAGCTCGATACCCGGGTCTTGAGCAATCGTGTGCGCCGTGCCGACGGGCGCACGGACGGATCGGATATCCGGCAGCGACAAGCCGTAGGTGAGCGCGTTCGTGCGTGGCGTTCCTTGGATGGTCAAGGCGCGGTTGTCGGAGCTTAGTGCGACCTCGGACGGGGTCGCCCGCCCGACGCGCTCGGTGCGCTGGGCTTTGACCACCGCATAAACGGGAAGATTGATTTCGTAACGATCGCCTGCGTCCACGTAACGACCGCTGCGTATCGCGATTTTTGCCGCCAATCCCTCTTCGTAAGGGCGCGGCAGCGGGCCATCGAACTCCACGCGCGTTTCGGTTGGGCTGACGGGAGAGGCAAAAAGCGGCCGAGGTTCCGCACCGCCGACGTACTTCAGTTTGAAGATACGGCCGATTCCTTTCGGACCCGTTCCCCAGTCGGGCATGCCGGTGTGCGTGGCGACCAACAGCTCGCCCGTCGGGCTGAGCGTGCAGTCGACCGGGAGCCCTTGAATCGCCGCGAACAGATGCGACTGCGCAACGTACCCGGCGGCCGTTTTCACCAGTTGAGTCCGATAGAGTTTGCCGCGCGATTCGCCGGTGAGGAGGGCATCGCCTTCCCATTCGGGCGGGCCGAAGCGGGCTCGACCGGGGCGCGACTCGTTGAAACGAAATCCGCAGATGCTCTGGTGCTGGGGCGCGTAATCGAAAACGCTGGGCTCATCGATAACGTCGGGCAAATAGCGCGGATGCCGGCTTGGAAATCCGTAGTGCCGGCCTGCCTGGACGTGCAACAGTTCGTCCAGCGGGTTTCCGTTAGGGACCCACGTCGCGCCCTCCTGATCGGTGAGAAACAAGTCTCCGAGGCGATTGAATTGAATCGAAACCACGTAGCGGAGCCCGGTGGCGACCTGTACGACCGTCGAGCCGTCGGGTGAAATTCGCAGCAGGCAGCCGCGTAGATCGCTCGGTTTGTAGTGCGCGTGTCCCGACGCGTCGCGCCGGTAGGGATTCGTGAAGGCTGCGCTACCCATCGCCACGTAGAAGGCTCCATCGGGTCCGATCGCCAGTCCGTTGGCGAAGTCCATGCGTGCGGTGAGAATCAAGGGAGCCTTGGAGATCGACGTTTTGTCCCAGTTGGAAATGAAAATGTCGCGCGTTTCGGGAACGCCGTCCCCATCGAGGTCGCGAAAGCGCACGATTTCGGACCGGTAGGAGATGAAGAGGGCGCCCTCGTGGAAGACGATGCCCAGGGGAAAGTCGCCGCTGGTTTTGTCCCACAGCGTGGCGATTTTATCTTCGAGACCGTCGCCGTCCGTGTCGCGCAAGAGGTGGACCCGCCCGTCGTAGCCCGCCGCGAACAGGCGACCGTCCGGCGCGTATTCGACATTGTTCTGATTGCTCAACGCGATGGGCAGTTCGCGCACGACGAATCCGGGGACAAAAACCTTAACGGCCGATACGCTCGCGTTCGACGAAAGCGGCGCTTTTCCAGTGGCGGCGTTGACGGTCGGAGGAGATGGGGCGACGGGGGGCTTGTCGGCGGCCGCGGCGGAAAGCGCGACTGACGCGAACATGGAGCGAAGCACGATGTGCGGAGTGCGCATGAAGGGTGGCATGAAGAGAAACGGAGAAAAGCGGTCCAAGAATCAATCCGTATTGTTCGATGACGAAGAGGATACGACGATACCGAAATGCATGTTCTAGGAGTGAAAGGATCGTTCCGATGACCTTGAACGAAAGGGTATGAGGCTGGGCGCACCCGATTTCTGCGGTAATTTATCCGATGGCCCAAGAGGGGACTTTCGCTTTTGCGTTTGAACGGGCTTGGAGAAACGTTCGAGCATGGTCGGCTTGCTCGATACTCGGTCTTCCCCCGCGGACCCGTTAGCTCCGGTGTCTATTCTGGTCGTCAATGACGACGTCGATGGCCTTTTCCTCCTGACGATCGATCTCAAACGAGCGTTTCCGGAGGCCAAAGTGCTTACCGCGCGAAACGGGATGGATGCGTTGGCGTTGTGGGGCACCGAGCCTATTCACGCCGTCATTACGGACAATCGGATGCCTCAAATCACCGGCATAATGCTGGCGCGAAAGATCCGGGAATCCGATTCGAAGGTGCCCATTGTGATGGTGACGTGCGCGGCCGAGGTGCGGGAGGAAGCGTTGCGTGCGGGCGTCACTTTGTTCACCGCGGACAATCGGCTTGAGGGGATCATGAACGACTTGCGAGATCTGATGGATCGCTCCCGCCTGGATGACGCGCGGTAGCCGTTGGATCCCTCCCATTCTCGAGCGGATGGCAGGGCTTCGGCATCGCGGATTCTTTCTGGTTCCGGAGAGCTTCATGCCGAAATTCGAATTTCCGCTTTCGCCGCGCTCCTCTCCCTTGACACACGTTGCCGGTAATCTCTGGATGCTGGAGTTCGAGTTCGCCACGCTCAGATCTTGGGCACGTGCCAGGTGCTGATCATTGCGCTTCCGCTCAGGGCGTACATCAAGGTGAGCGGGTGCAGCACAAGACCGCCGAGCGTCCATTGTCCGAGCCAAAGATTCGGTCCGAGCAGGCCCTGGAAGTGGAGCGCGGCGAGGACGATCACGAGGAGTATGCTGGTGGGAATGGGTGTGCCTTCGAAATATTTCACTTTTCCGCTGTCGTCCGAAAGCGCGTCGGCCGTGGCGTTGAAGCGGGCAAGACGGCTGATTCCGCATCCGACGAAATAGAGGAGAATCGCCACATCGAGCGAGCCTCGTAAACCCACCGCGAACCCCAGCGCAGCGGGGGCGAGGCCGAACGAAAGCGTATCGGCAAGGGAATCGAGATCCGCACCGATCGCGGAGGAGTTGCGGCGCCATCGTGCTACCCGGCCGTCCGCAAAGTCGAAGATCCCTGCGATCGGTAACAATCCCATGGCGAGTACGAGCCATCGATCCTCGCCGACAATGAGGTATTGCATCAGGGAGAGCACCGAGCCGGCACCGCAGAATCCATTTCCAAGGGTGAGGAAATCCGCCAGGACGAAGGAACGGATCATGGAGAAGCGCTTTTGCTTCGCAGGCGGCACATCGGGTTTCATAGGAAGCGCGTTTGACCGTACAATGGCCGTGTCGTAACGGAAATTCTTCCGATCCGTTTCATTGTCTCGCGAAAAGGCGAAGGCTGGGCGATTCGTTCACGCTCGTTCCATGTCGCTTCGCGTTATCGCGCTCACCCTCCTTGCCGCGCTGGCCACGGCTTTTGCCGCGGAGCAACCGCTCGCGGTCGGCAAGGGTCGTTTCGATTTCGCGGATTGGGACGGACCGCCGCTCCCCGTTTGGTACAATGTGCCAGGTTCCTTGACGCCGTCGTCGCCCCTTTTATTTGTCATGCACGGGTTGGGTCGCAATGGAGACGAGTATCGAGACCAATGGATCGCGCTCTCCGAGAAGTACGGGGTTTTGCTCGTCGTCCCGACGTTTTCCGCAAGGGATTTTCCGGGGCGCGCGGGTTACAATTTCGGGAACGTCTTTACGGTCGACGGCACACGCCGTCCGCAGGGGCAATGGGGCTATACGGCGATCGAACGAATCTTCGATCGGGTGAAGGCGGTGGCCGGCGTAACGGCTGCGACGTATTTCATTTATGGACACTCTGCCGGTGCTCAATTCGTCCACCGCATGCCTTATTTCCTGCCCGGTGCACGGGTGGCCAAGTTGGTGTCGGCAAACGCGGGCGCTTACATGTTGCCGAGCTTCGAGGATGCCTTCCCGTACGGCTTGAAAGATTCGGGAATAGCCGAGTCCGATCTGAAAGAGGCACTGCAGAAACCCATTGTCATTCTGTTAGGCGAGGCGGACATCGAGCCCAACCATCGATCTATACCCAAGGCGCCCGAAGCTCAGGCGCAGGGGCTGCACCGCTTGGCCCGCGGGGAGAACTATTTCAAACTAGCGAGCGCACAGGCCGTTCGTTTATCGGTTCCGTTTGGCTGGAAGATCGCAACCGCTCCCGGGATCGGTCACGACAACGCCGACATGGCCTCGTTTGCAGCGCAGGAGTTGTTCGGAAAACCGCACTGAGCGGCGACCGGCGGACTCTTCTGCGCTTCACGCCAACCATTGGTTTCTTTCGAGGAAAAACGAACGACTTGTCCCAACCACGCTCGCCGGGACCGAGGTGTTCAAGAACGCCCTTTACTCTTTCATCTGGGGAGATCCAGACGATTTCCGGAGCTCGGAAACCGCGAACGCAACGGCTTCCTTTGCCCATGTTCGAATCGACGAGGGGGGACCGGAAGTTGGTGGACGATCGGCGAAGCCCCTTGGTTGCGCGCTTGGATGGCGACCGACGTTGCCAAACTTCCGCCCGCACTTTCTCCGGCAACGGCGATCTTTTTGGGGTCGCCGTTGATTTTCGCGGCTTTGGAGACGGCCCGGGTGTCCGCGGCGAAGGCATCGTCGCGAGCCGCGGGAAATTTGTTTTCCGGCCCTTATCGATAGTGAGAAGAGACCACGACGGCATTTGCAGCATCGCATAGAGCACGGGGAGTGGAGTCGTACGTGTCCGGATTGGCTTTGACGAAGCCACCTCCATGAAAATACATGACCACGGGGAACGGTGCTTTCCCTTCCAGCCGACAGATCCGAATCTCTATTCTTCCGCCCGGACCCTCGATCGAGCGATTGTCGACATTGCCGAGCGGCTGGTCCTTAGAACCTAGTTACTACAACCCGACGGCAGATGCCGTCCTCGGCTTATATGGCGAAGGGAGGACGAAATCCGACCGTTGACGGAGGATTTGACCTGACGACACGTTTCGTTTTGTATCCATCCGCATGCTTACAAATAAAATCAAACAGTTGAACAGGGCCAGGGCTGCAGTCGCCGCGCTTGAGGCTTCCGTTGCTACTGAAGTAAATAAGTCGCTGGCTGCGCTTCCCGCGCACTATGGTTTTGCAAACGCCGAGGCATTTGCAAAGGCGGTCATTGCGGCCTCGTCCTCCAAGCCGGTCTCGTCGAAAAACAAACCGGGCACCGCTCCGTCCAAGAGTGGCAAGCGCGCCAAGATCACCGAGGAGATCCGAACTAAACTGAAGGCGATGGTGAAGGCGGGGAAAACCGGCGCTGAAATTGCAAACGCTCTTCAAATCTCACTGCCCAGCGTACATAACATCAAGAAGGCGTTGAATCTCGTTAAAGCTCGGGAATAGAGTCAGAACAAGCCCCTGACCTCACCGACGAGAGAGAGCGTCGGTAGTGAAGGTGGTTTTCGGGTTTGCCCGCGTCCTGCTCTGCCAAGTGGGACGAGTGCTCCACGTGGAGAGGAGCAAATGTGCCGGCGGGTGACGCCGGCGCTGCGATCGGCACCGATGAACTATTTCTTCGCGCGACCGCGAAGGAAGAGTCCCAGACCGACGGCGGCGACACAGGCGAGCGCGATTGTCGCTCCGCCTTCCGGTACGGCAGTCGGTCCTACTCCGTTGCTGCCTACAGCCACGGATGCGTTGAGGCCTGCGGCAAAGAGAAGAGAGGCCAGCCCGGCCACGGCGGAGAAGAGTTTTGTTTTCACCATCGTCGTGTAACACGAATCGTGCCAAGAATTAACGTACGGGTTAGGCGATTAATTGCAAATAGGCGCTAGTCGCTGAATTTCAATAGGTTGTCTTCAATTCGGTGAATCGCCCAGGAGGGGGTGGATAGCGACGCGATGGCGCGACGCTGTAAGTGAAGCACGCATTTGAGGTGGGGTTTTCTGCGTAGTGTTCTGCAGGTATATGGAGGTGACCTGTTTAAGGAGCTTATAAAAAGTGTAAACTCTAGCGACAACAGTCGCGTAGTGCGTCGTCGCTATTCGCTACTCGGGCGGTACGCAGTCACTCGAGGCGATACTCAAAATCGTCCATTGCCACCTGCCAATAGGCCGACGAACCGATCTCTATTTTGGTGATGGCGCGATAATCGGCCGAGAATGCGACGGGCCCTGACGAACTCAGGTGGAAGCGATCTTGGAAAACCAAGTCGCTTCCTCGCCATCCTCTCACGGTCACCTCGTACGGTTCTCCCTTCTCCCAACCCATCGTGAGCTTTGCACCGACGAAATCGAAGGGGCGGTTTGACGAAACGGATGCGGGGTGACCGGAGCTGCTGTAGGCAATGTATTCTGAGGAGCACGCCGCATTGACGAAGCCGGGCCCGTTCGGGAATTTTTGATGCATGGCCACCCACCCAAACCAATCGAGATCGCCGTAACCGTTGGGTACCTCCAGGACGGTGTCGGAAGGAGTCAGGGTATCGAATCCTAACTGGCGACTCAGTGGGGTGGTGGCGGTCGTTTCGCTTCCATTGTCGAGTTGAGACACCACGACGGCGCAGTCCTTTACCGTTATCTTCCGTTGAGCGGTGCGGCCGCCGTCGGCGGGCACGTAGTCCAGCGTCCACTCTCCCACCGTGGCTGGAAACGAGTAGCGTCCGTCTTGGCTGACCCCGATCGCTTCGGTCGTGCCGGACGGCGAGCGAGCCGAGAGGCGTCCGAGTGAAGGGAATCCTTTGCCGCCGCGGTTTCCGATCGAGCCGGAGAGGGAAAGGTCGGGAGCAACCCCGACCGGCTGAAATACCCGGTCGGTGACGATGCCAACCGGAGATTCCGGCAACGCGCGGAAGACCGCGGTTTGATCGGCGTTGGCCGACGTAATCGCCCAGTTTTTCGGCGGAGTCACGTGGATCGAATGGCTGCCAGGGGCGTGAACCGGAGCGTCGCTTGCACCGAGGGACATCGTGAAGTTTGCGAATCCCGCAATGTTCGAACGCGCGCTCGTACTCCGACCGTTCGGCCCTTTCATGCCGACTTCGGCTCCGGCGTAGGGCCTGTCCCCAAGATCGTAGGTGCCGTTGCGATTGAGATCCCTGAAGACGAAGCAGGAGATGTTCAGTTGGCCATACCGACGGTCGGGGCGAACGATTATGAAGTAGAGGAACGCGCCCAGCGAAACAGCCAGGGCGAGATAACACATGGCACCAAACCACTTCGAGCGGACGATCGTCAGCAAATGCATCGCGGATTGAGTTCGCTAACGACTCCCGGCGGCGACGGACAAGCATGAATCGCGTCGGCGATCGTGAATTCGTGAGCGGCACGATTGTTTAGCAAGGCGCCCAACGGGGCCAGAGCAAACCGGTCAAACCAAACCAGGAAGAAGCGATCCTTTGCCGGGGATGGAAAGCGTTTCCAGTCTTTGATTTAGTGCCCCCCGTTTAGGGGACCGGCCGGAAGTCGACAGCCTCCGCGGTTTTGCTGTGACGTAGCGTGACGAGTTTCCGTTTACCTCGAGAAGTTTTTGTATGATCGCCTCCGCAATGACCAAACCCCCTTCCGCTGGTGGCAAGGCATTACGCGTCCTCGGTTGGGGTGCAGTGGCGATCACGGAGATGCTCGTGGGTGTGATCGCATTAGTCGCTGCCTGCGTGATGAAACGGGCGAATACTTTGCGATCGACATGCGGGGCGAACCGGCGGCGGTCACCGCGAAGGTAACCGAACTCGGCTACCCTGTCACCGTGGCGCAGATGGACCGGCTGGCGGCGAATGTCGGCGAGAAAACGATGATCGGTCGCACGGGCGGCGCGCCCACCTTCGCCGTGGGCATGGCCCACATGTTTGCCGGTGGCTTCGGCAGCAAAACGGCGATCGCGCTCTGGTACCACTTTGCGATCATGTTCGAGGCGCTGTTCATTTTGACGACGATCGACGACGGCACGCGAGTCGGCCGATTCCTCGTGCAGGACCTGCTCGGATACGTCTGGAAACCGCTGGGTCGAACGACCTCCACGGCGGGCAACTGGCTGGCGAGTGCCGCCTTTGGGGCGTGTTGGGGATGGTTTCTTTACCAAGGGGTGATCGATCCGCTCGGCGGCATCAATTCGCTCTGGCCCATCTTCGGCGTGGCGAACCAACTCCTCGCGGTGATCGCCCTATCGCTG
>Ga0105049_10010515_pt1 | contig 10620 bp, 19 predicted proteins | sample MAT06_FD_78087 | JGI IMG/M metagenome (GOLD analysis project Ga0105049, IMG submission 78087) | Freshwater microbial communities from Lake Fryxell liftoff mats and glacier meltwater in Antarctica - MAT-06 | ecosystem: Environmental > Aquatic > Freshwater > Ice > Liftoff microbial mat | place... | reverse complement strand
TCTTCTTTTTCATAATTTTCAGCGGCCAAATACCCGCGACCCATTTTTACTCGAATTTCCATATTGAGCTCGGCTCGATCGCCAAGAGTACAAATGCGATGCTCGGGATTCAAAACTTCAACCACTCCGCCCGTTTCAATTTGCGAAGCGAAAACATCTCCAGGTCCTGTGGCCTTCAAACGAAGAATTTTGGTTTCGGGAGTATCCATTCGAAGGCAAAGGCCTTTCAAATTGAGGACGATGTCTCCAACATCTTCCATCGCACCGCGAACAGGAGAAAACTCATGCAAAATTCCATCAATTTTAATTCCAGTTACGGCTGTGCCTTGAATGGAAGATAAAAGAATTCTTCGAAGCGCATTTCCTAATGTAATTCCAAAGCCACGCTCAAGAGGCTTTGCCACAAACTTTCCGTAGGTCTCGCCGAGTGTTGTTGGGTCGATGTCCACACGACGGGGTTTGATTAGGTCTCTCCAGTTTCGGTACACAATTTCATTCAATGCCATTTCGATTTCTCCTCAATAAAAAAAATTAAACTCGTCGCTTTTTAGTTGGACGACAGCCGTTGTGAGGAATGGGAGTAATATCCCTAATTGAACTCACTTTGATTCCGGCTTGAGCGATGGCTCGGATTGCAGACTCTCGCCCGGAACCGGGCCCCGTTACGACCACTGAAACTGAGCGCATACCATTCTCGGTTGCGCGCTTCGCAGCCTGCTCAGCCGCCACTTGAGCAGCAAAGGGTGTAGATTTGCGGGATCCTTTAAATCCAGCGCCACCGCATGATCCCCAGGCAATTGTATTACCCGAAGGGTCCGAAAACGTGATGATCGTATTGTTGAACGAAGCATCGATATGGGCTACGCCCACTGGAACATTTTTTCGGTCCTTTTTCTTTTTGGGCTTAGCGACTTCTGTTGTCGGCGCGCCCTCGGTCGCTGTCTTCTCGGCCATAAAAAATGAGCTCCTTTAAATTAAACTGCTTTCTTGACCATCGCGATTGCAGATCGGCGTGGACCTTTTCGAGTACGAGCATTCGTATGTGTTCGTTGACCGCGAACTGGAAGTCCGCGTCTGTGCCGAATACCTCGATAGGTTCCAAGATCCATTAATCGCTTGATCGACAAACTTACTTGGCGCTTCAAGTCCCCTTCGACTCGGAGATTCTTCTCAATATATTCTCGAATGCGATTCACATCTCCATCAGGCAAATCGCGAGCCTTGATCGATGGATCAATCTTCAATTCATCTAAAATAGTTTGTGAAGTTTTGAGTCCGATTCCGAAAATATAGGTAAGTGCATACTCAATTCGTTTGTTAGGGGGAAGTTCGATACCTGAAATACGGGCCATGCCAAATCCTCTTTAAAAATTACTTACTTTTGACGTTGTTTGTGTCGTTTGTTTTCACAAATCACGCGAAGAACGCCTTGTCTCCTGACAATTTTGCACTTCTCACAACGGGGCTTTACTGAACATTGAACTTTCATAAAAAAACTCCACCTCACTTGTGTCGCCTGTGAACTAGATCAACCAAGGTAAAACTATGTGGTTTATAAATCGCTTGACAAGAATTAGGGGGACCAATCCTTCAAGTCAACACTCGAAAGTGTCGGATTTTATCTATTTTTTAAGAACTTAGGACGTCCGCTCCTGCCTCTGTTATGGCTATCGTATGTTCAAAATGGGCAGACACAGAGCCATCAACAGTGACGACCGTCCACCCGTCTCTTAGAACCTTTACCTTTTCTGACCCCAAATTGATCATGGGCTCAATACAGATCACCATGCCCGCCTTTAAGCGAGCTCCTCGATCTTCCGTTACGTAATGTGGAATCGGGGGTTCTTCGTGAGGTTGAGTACCAATCCCATGTCCCACATAGTCGCGTACAATTCCGAAACCTTTGGGCTCCACCAAATCCTGAATAGCGCGCGAAATGTCTTGAACGAACTTTCCTGGCTTTATAGCGGCGATGGCACGCTTCAAGCTCTCGCGGGTGGTCAGCAAGAGATCCTCCACTTTACCCGTAGGCCTGAATCCAAGCGCAATCGTACGGGCCGAATCGCCAAAGTATCCCTGCCAAGACGCCCCGTAGTCGATACTCACAAGATCGCCTTCTTTAATAATGCGGTCTTTCCGAGGAATCCCATGAACAACTTCTTCATTTACCGAAACGCAAAGACAGGCTGGAAATCCCCGATACCCCTTGAAAGCAGGCTTCCCGCCCAATTTAATTGTAGTCGCTTCGGCAATATCATTTAAATCCCAGGTCGACATTCCGGGTCGCATCGCTGCTTCCACTTCGTCCAAACTGGTTTTGACAATCTGGGCTGCCTTTCGAATTTTTTCTATTTCTTCGGCGTTACGAATGATGATCATTTGCCCTTCACTTTCAAAGCACGCAAAAGTTCGGATTCGACCTTGTCCATGTCTTGAGCTGCATTCACTTCGTGAAGCAGATTCTTTTGCTTATAATATTCTATCAAGGGTTTGGTTTGGACGTCAAAAATCCCCAAACGCTGCACAGCCGTATCTTCGGAATCGTCTTTTCGATGCTGAAGCGGGCTATGCCCACAATTGTCACAGGTATCGGAGACTTTCGGCTTATTAAATTCTTTGTGAAATACAGTTCCACATTTGGGACACGAAAGCCTTCCCACTAGTCTCTGCACCAAGGCATCCTGAGCAAGCGAAAGATAAAGAACTTGAACCCTTGTGATTCCCATTCCGGTCAAAAGATTTTCAAGCGCCTTCGCCTGAGGAAGATTCCTGGGATAACCATCTAAAATAAAACCCTTTTGAGTATCGTTCTGAGTTAAACGAGCGCGAAGCACTTCAAGCATCAAGGAATCATCCACCAAGGCTCCCGACGCCAAAACACTCTTCACTTGCAATCCGAGTTGAGAGGCTCGATCAATTTCTTGTCGAAGCATGTCTCCAGTGGAAATATGAGGCATTCCCAGTTTGGATTCGAGTTTCTTTGCTTGAGTTCCCTTGCCGCTTCCCGGAGCGCCCAAAAAAATGCAGGCGATTTTATTCGCGCCTGGCATTTACTTATTCCGCTCGACCCTTGAAGCGCTTATCGCCCTTCGCATCATCGCCCAGAAATTTTTCGTACTGCTGTGCCATCAGATGTGACTGAATTTGCTCACCAAAGTTCATCGCTACACCCACAACGATCAAAATCGAGGTGCCACCGAGAAAAATCTGATAATTCGAAAAGAAAAAGAAAGGCGAAACACAGAGCGCGGCCACATAGAACGCTCCCACTGTAGTCAATCGAGTAAGTACCCAGTCGATATATTCTGCGGTATTTTTACCCGGACGAATTCCGGGAACAAAGCCACCAGACTTCTTAACGTTTTCGGCTACATCATCAGGATTAAATTGAATGGCCGTATAAAAGTAACAAAAGAAAACAATCCCCGTCACATAAAACACGGAATACAAAAGAGTTCCTGGGTTGAGCCAAGCTGCCACTTCACTCATTTGAGGGAAGCGTCCCTTCATAAATTGAGCAATTGTCCCCGGGAACAAGAGTATGGAAGAAGCGAAAATTGGGGGAATAACGCCAGCCATATTGATCTTAAGCGGCAAAAATTGCATGGAAGCTCCATATACCTTGCGACCAACAACGCGTTTGGCGTGATGAATAGGAATTCGCCGCTGGGCCCTTTCCATAAAAACTACGAATGTTGTAGCGACCATCACGGCGACAAAAAGCATGAACATTGACATGCCTCGAATATCACCCGCCTCATACATCTGCCACACCTGGCTGATGGAACTTGGAAAGTGCGAAACAATGCCTGCAAAAATAATCATGGATGCGCCTTGGCCAATTCCACGTTGTGTAATTTGCTCGCCGAGCCACATGACGAATAGCGTTCCACCGGTAAGAGTAATTACTGTCAAAAATTTAAATGTGAGACCTGGATTTTCAACAATTGGCACTCCGCCTGGACTACTTTCAAGCCACGAGGCAATGCCCCAGCCTTGAATCACCGAGAGAATCACTGCTCCATAACGAGTGTACTGACTAATTTTTTTTCGGCCGAGATCTCCACCTTCTTTTTGAAGTCGGCTCAAGCGCTCACTCACAACCGTCAAAAGGGAAAAGATAATTGAACTGCTGATGTAGGGCATAATGCCAAGAGCAAAAATTGAAAACCGCTCCAGAGCTCCCCCAGAAAATGCGTTAAAGAATCCAAAGATATTGGCACTTTGATTCAAAAACTCTTGAAGCGCCTTAGCATTCACACCTGGAGTTGGAACAAAGATGCCCATCCTAAAGATGGCAAAAATAAACGCGGTCATCCAAAGCTTTTTCACAAGCTCAGGAGCACGAGCAGAACTAATCAAATTTGATTTCAATTGTCGGACCTCTTATTGAGCAGCTTTTTTCTTCTGCACAGTCTTTTTTTTCAAGATGGTGATTGTACCTTTTGCACTCTCAATCGACTTTTTCGCTGATTCCGAAACAGAGTGAGCTGTGATCTTAAGAGCTTGAGTGAGTTTTCCTCGACCCAAGATTTTGATCCGATCCGATTTTCTTTGAATTAAACCTTTGGCCTTTAGAGATGCTGCGTTGACTTCCTCGCCCGCTGCAAATCTCGCCGAGAGCGTATCCAAATTAAATGGCACATACTTAATTTGAGTATGGTTTGTGAAGCCCCACTTAGGAGATCGACGATGAAGGGGCATTTGTCCCCCTTCAAAACCTCGGCTCACATCAGAAGAGCTTCGAGCCAACTGGCCCTTATGGCCCATGGTGGAAGTTCCACCGTGACCTGATCCATCGCCACGCCCAATGCGTTTAATGCCTCTTTTTGATCCTGGTTGTGGGCGGAGTTTAGAAAGAATCGCCATAATACACCTCTTAAATTAACCTAACTTATAACCTTTTGAACTTTTCTTAGCGGTTTTCTCAGTTTGCTTAGCATCCACTAAATCAGTCTGAATCATATGTTGAACTACGTTCAACATTCCACGCACGCATCTGGAATCTTTAATGAACGACTGAGTGCCTATTCCACGCAGACCCAAAGCGCGCAAAGTTCCTTTCTGCCTCGGTTCAGTTTGCTGAGTTCCTCGAATTTGCTTAACCCAAACTACTTTTTCCATCGTCTACTCCTACATTGCCAACAGCTGGCGTCGTTCTTCTGGGTCGCGCAGTCTCATGAGTGCGTCAACGGTTGCTCTCGCGAGATTATGCGGATTCGTCGTTCCCAAACTTTTGGAAAGGACATCTTTTACTCCGCAAAGCTCTAGCAAAACACGAGCAGCACCACCGGCGATAACTCCAGTTCCGGCACTTGCTGGTCTCAAGATCACTTCGGCTGCTCCAAAGCGCCCAATAACTTCGTGGGGTATCGAACTTCCTAGAAGTGATACCTGAACCATATTCTTTTTCGCTTGCTCGGTTGCCTTCGCAATAGCTTCTGGAACTTCATTCGCCTTACCCAAGCCAAAGCCTACGAAGCCGCGGTCATTTCCAACTGCCACAAGGGCGCTGAAACTAAATCGGCGACCCCCACGCACAACCTTTGCGACTCGGGCCACATTTACGATTCTTTCTTTCAGTTCTAATGTCGAAACGATCTCTCTTGAAACGCCCATAAACTCCTTCTCTCAATTAAAACTGCAAGCCGCCTTCGCGAGCGCCTTCAGCAACTGCCTTAACTCGGCCATGATAACCATAACCACTTCGATCAAAGACGACCGAACTGATTTTTTTAGCTTTCGCTCTCTCAGCAAGGCCCTTTCCAATTTCTTTGGCGGCCTCAATCGTTCGAGTGCTCTTCAACTTCTTGCTGAAATCTTTTTCCAATGAGGAACAAGCCGCGAGCGTTCGCTGGCCCACATCATCAATTAGTTGAGCATAAATATAGCGAGCTGATCGAAAGACGGCCAAACGTGGTCGCTCCGCCGAACCAGAAATGGTTTTGCGAATTCTCATCTTTCTCATAATTCGAGCATTCTTCGTCTTCATTACTTAGCTCCCTTTCCAGCGGCCTTGCCTTCTTTGAGCTGAATCTTCTCGCCTTCGTAGCGAATTCCCTTACCTTTGTAAGGCTCAGGCGGGCGAATCGAACGAATCTTATCGCAGGTGAGGCCCAAAATCTCTCGGTCAATAGACGAAAGAGTTAACTTGGTCTGGTCATCAACCTTTCCTGAAACACCTTGAGGCAAATCAAAAACTACGGGATGAGAAAAACCCGCACTCACATTCAGCTTGCTTCCTTGCAAAGCCATTCTATAGCCAACGCCTACCGAAACGAGGGTTTTTGAAAAACCTTCGGAAACACCCTTGCAAAAATTAGCAAGTAACGCCCTCACTAGTCCGTGAGCCGCCTTTGCGGGCTTGTCGTCTCCGGAGCGAGAGATTGTCGCCTTCTCACCTTCAACTACAATTGAAATGCCGGGGGGAATACTTCGGGTCAGCTTTCCCTTGGGTCCTTCGACCAATAAATTGGTACCGTTGAGAGAAATCTTCACTCCCTTTGGAACTTTGACTGGAATTCGTCCTAAACGAGACATAATTACCAAACCTCTCCAAGTACTTCGCCGCCAACTTTTTGTTGAACAGCCGATTTATCTGTCATGAGTCCCTTTGAAGTCGACAGAATCTGAAAACCGATGCCGCCGCGAACTCGGGGCTGCGTAGGAGCTTCCGAATAAACGCGATGTCCTGGCTTAGAAATACGGCGAATATTTTCCAATACCGCATCGCCAGTTCGCTGAAACTTCAAATGAGCAACCAGCTTCTTCTGAGCCTTGGTCTTCTCCTCAACTTCAAAGTCGATTACAAAACCTTCTGATTTCAAAATCAGAAGGATCTGCTCTTTCATCTTTGAATAAGGCGCAATCACGCTCTCTTTGCGGGCTTTCGCACCGTTTCGTAGTCTACTAAAAAAATCACCTATTGGATCAGTCAACATATCTACCTCTATTACCAACTTGCCTTTGATACCCCAGGAAGAAGGCCCTGGTGAGCCAGCTCTCGAAACTTAATTCGACAAAGCTTGAACTTTTGAAAATTTCCTCTACTCCGTCCTGTAATTTCACATCGCAATCGAAGGCGTACAGCAAGAGCTCGCTTAGGAATCTTTGCCAAACTTCTCTGTGCCGCAACTCGGTCCTCATGGGAAGTTTTGGGATTCTGAATCGCTTCCTTCAACTTCAGTCGCTTCTCGCGATACTTCTCCACGAGCTTTCGATTCCGATTGTATTTCACTATTGAACTGGTCTTTGCCATAATTTATGCCGCCTTCTGCGTCGGAGTTCGTTTTCGGAAAGGCATTCCAAACTGTGTCAAAAGTGCGAGCCCTTCCCTATCTGTTTTTGCTGTAGTAACGATCGAAATATTCATTCCGAACTGATTCTCTACAGACTCAAACTCGATTTCTGGAAAAAGGAGTTGATCCTTCAAACCCATTGTAAAGTTTCCACGTCCATCGAACCCACGGTCTGAAACGCCTCGAAAATCTCTAATTCGAGGAAGTGCCAAATTGATCAATCGATCAAGAAACTCATACATCTGAGCTCCTCGCAAAGTAACCATCACTCCGATGGGTAATCCCGCTCGAAGTTTAAAGTTAGAAATCGCAATCTTCGACTTCTTTGACACTGGGAGCTGACCTGCAATTGCGGCCATATCTTTCAAAGCCTGATCAATAACCTTGATGTTTTGAGTCGCGCGACCCAAACCAGCATTCAAAACAACCTTCGTGACTCGTGGAGCTTGCATCACGTTCTTGTAACCAAATTCTTTCATCATTCCAGGAACAACGACCTTACGGTACTTCTCAATGAACCTTGGTGCTTCCAATGTCGCGGGTTCAATATCTTCCGCGCCCTTGGTTCTTGAAGCCTTCGTTCGAGCAGAGGCCGCTGATTTCGCGCTCTTCTCTTTATCTTTCTTCTTCTTCTCTTTTGTCTCGTGGTCAGCCATTGCTTACAGCCTTTCCGGATTTAACAAATGTTCGAATTTTCTCTTTGCCCTTCACTTCGAATCGAATTCGCGAAGCCTTCTTCGCAGATCCGTCGAAAGGCATTACTTTGCATAAGTGAATTTTCATGGTCTTCTCAACGATTCCAGCCGGTTGACCGCCTTGAGCTTTCGCCTTTTGGTGTCGCTTAACGACCGAGACTTTTTCAACGATGCACATCTGGGTCTTGGGGAAAATTTCCAAAACTTTGCCAGTTCTGCCCTTATCTCGGCCCTTGATGATACTCACGGTATCGTTTTTTCTTACACGTGCGGGCATCAGAGCACCTCCGGAGCCAATGAAATAATTTTCATGAACTTCTTGGCACGCAACTCTCGAGCTACGGGCCCAAAGATACGAGTTCCAATCGGCTCTAAATCATTTTGGATTAATACAGCAGCGTTATCGTCAAACTTGATAAGCGTTCCATCGGTTCTGTTGTATTCTTTGTGAACGCGCACAACGACCGCCCTCTTCACTTCGCCCTTCTTTACTTTTCCAACTGGAATTGCATCTTTCACAGCGACGACAATTACATCGCCAACACTGGCGTATCTTCTCTTGGATCCTCCCAAAACTTTGATACATTCGACGAGCTTCGCCCCAGTGTTATCCGCAACCACCAATTTCGTATGAGTTCGAATCATTTTAAGCCACCGCGCCTTCCAGCAAATCTACCTTTTTAGCTTTTTCAATAACTCGCGCTAAGCGGAATCGCTTCTCTTTAGAAAGAGGACGACATTCGATAATTTCTACTTTGTCGCCAATTCCACACTCTGACTTCTCATCATGCGCTTTATGTTTGTTGTATTTCTTAAAATATTTCCCGTACTTCGCATGTTTAATCAAAGATGAAGCTTCAACAACGATGGTCTTCTGCATCTTATTGGAGATAACAACGCCCTGCACTTTGCGGAGGGATTTTACTTTTTTCTGCGATTGAGTCGTGCCCGTCATAAATTACTTTCCCGCTTTTCCTTTTACGCTGAGTTCTCGCAGACGAATATGCGTCTGAGCTCGCGCTACTTCTTTTCGAATACGCGTAAATTCTGAAACCTTCTTGAACTGCCCCATTCGAGTCTTTTGTCTCGCCACAGAGTATTCTCCCTTGAGATCGGCTACCCGGTTCTTGAGGTCTTCGCTCGACATATCCTTGAATTCTGTTTTTTTACTCGTTTTCGCCATATCGCACCTTTATGCCATTTTTCTCGATACAAACCGGCACTTCACCGGAAGCTTCGATGCTGCCAACCGCAAAGCAGCCTTTGCAGTTTCTTCGTTAATTCCTTCAAGCTCATACAAAATTCGACCTGGCTTGATAATCGCTACCCAAAATTCTGGAGCGCCTTTTCCTTTACCCATTCGAACTTCCAGCGGCTTTTTAGACACTGGCTTATCGGGGAATACTCGAATCCAAAGCTTTCCGCCGCGCTTTACATGACGGCTGATCGTAACACGACCGGCCTCAATTTGACGGGCAGTCAACCGACCACGGTCCGCAGCTTGAAGTCCAAAATCGCCAAAAGAAAGAAATTGGCCACGAGTCGCCATTCCGCGATTTCGTCCCTTTGATTGCTTTCTCCATTTCTGTCTTGCCGGTTGAAGCATTTTCTAAAACTCCTTCATTCAATCTCAAGCAACGAGGGGTGCTTCCTCTTGCTGTTGAGATTTCTTCTCAAGAACCTCACCTTTAAATATCCAAACTTTAACTCCAATAGCACCGTAAGTAGTTTGAGCAGTGGCGGTACCGTAATCAATATCGGCACGCAAAGTATGGAGAGGTACTCGACCTTCCATATATCGCTCGCGACGGGCCATTTCAGCTCCTGCAAGTCGACCACTTAACTGAACTTTAATTCCTTCGGCTCCGAACTTCATTGCTGACTGAATCGACTTCTTCATCGCTCGCCTAAACGCAACCCGACGCTCAAGCTGTGTTGCGATATTCTCAGCAACTAACTTTGAATCGATTTCTGCCTTTCGAACTTCCTTAATATTTAAAAGCAATTCAGTGCCCACAAGGCCCTGAAGTTGAGCTTTCAAAACATCGATTCCAGCCCCCTTTTTCCCGATAATAATTCCAGGACGGGAGGTGTGAATGCTTACTCGCACTTTAGAGGTGGATCGTTCAATCACAACCTTCGAAACTCCGGCGTGTCCGACCTTCTGATCCAGAAACTTTCGAATGGCCAAATCTTCCCTCAAAAGGTCCGAATATTTCTTCGAAGAAAACCAAACGGAATCCCAACCTTTAACAATCTTGATTCTCAAACCCCGTGGGTGAATTTTCTGTCCCATATCAGTCTCCTACCACCACGGTTATATGCGAGAGTCGCTTTTTAATTCGATGAGCCATCCCTCGTTGTCGGGTCATAATTCTGTACATGATTGGTCCGCGGTCCACGGTGACCGACTTCACTTTCAATGTATCAATATCAATCTGCTTCTCATGAGCGTTTGCTCGGGCAGATTCAATGACCTTACGAATAAGTTGAGCGCCCTTCTTCGGAGTAAACTGCAAGGTTGCAATTGCTTTCTGAAGAGGCATCCCGCGTATCATTTTCGCAATGGGTTGCATCTTTTTGCCTGAGATCCGAGTAAATCGGAGTTTTGCTTTCGCTTCCATAAT
>Ga0105049_10010509_pt1 | contig 10623 bp, 11 predicted proteins | sample MAT06_FD_78087 | JGI IMG/M metagenome (GOLD analysis project Ga0105049, IMG submission 78087) | Freshwater microbial communities from Lake Fryxell liftoff mats and glacier meltwater in Antarctica - MAT-06 | ecosystem: Environmental > Aquatic > Freshwater > Ice > Liftoff microbial mat | place... | reverse complement strand
CCCGCGAGCGGAAGTTCGGTGCGATCCATCGTCAGACTTTATTCCGCTCAACCAACTGCTTGGCAATAATGATTCTTTGCATCTCGTTGGTACCTTCACCAATACACATCAGCATCGCATCTCGATAGTAGCGCTCTATTTCGTACTCCACCGAGTAACTGGCCCCGCCGAAAATGCGCATCGCCTCGCTCGCGCAAAATACGCCCGCTTCGGACGCAAAATACTTCGCCATTCCTGCTTCCATGTCGCAGCGTTGGCCGCTATCGTAGGCGCGCGCAGCACTTTCGACCAACAACTTCGCGGCTTCAACCTGTGTTGCCATTTCACCGAGCTTCAACTGTATCGCCTGGTGCTCGCAGATTGGTTTGCCGAAGGTCTTTCTTTCCTGTGCATAACGGACGGCGAGGCGCGTCGCCCCTTCCGCAATCCCGGTACCGCGCGCGGCGATGTTGATGCGGCCGAGCTCGAGGCCGCCAACTGCTTGCTGAAACCCTTTACCTTCGACACCACCGAGCAGGCAGCTCTCGTGTACACGGTAGTCCTGGAACGCCAATTCACAACTGTCGATCGCCTTGTAACCGAGCTTTTTCATCTTGTTGGAGACAATGAAGCCCTCGCCCTTTTCGGCGATCAGCATGCTCATGCCTTTGTGGCGCGGTTCGGCGGTCGGGTCGGTTTTGACCAGCAACAGAATGCCGCCGCCGTTACCCGAGTTGGTAATCCAGATCTTGTTACCGTTGACAACGTAATGGTCGCCGTCTTTCTTGGCAACGGTTCGAATGGCTTGCAGATCGGTTCCACAATCGGGTTCGGTCAAACCAAGACCACCGCGCAACTCTCCCGATGCCATGCGCGGCAGATACTTCTTCTTCTGCTCGTCGGTACCCGAGCGCTCGATAGCAGCCGCCATGATGAGATGCGAATTAAAAATACCAGTTGGCGCCATCCACACGGACGCTACACGCGTGACGATTTTTGCGTAAACGCTTGCCGGCAATCCGAGGCCGCCGTATTCGGTGCCGATGGTCGCGCCAAACAGGCCAAGCGCCTTCATCTCCTCAACCAGTGCGTGCGGATACTTGTCTTCGTGGTCGTGCTCTTTGGCGATTGGCTTCACGGACTTCTCAACCCAATTATCGATGGCATCGAGCAGCATGCGCTCGTCATCGGCGGTGAATTGGTTGGCTTCGCTCATTGCGTTCATCTTGTTAACCCTGATTCAAAACACAAGCATTGGTGCGGTGTTGCGGGCAAAAATGCCTGAAGTTGCCCGCCGATAGGCGACTTTAGTAATTTACTTTGTCTTCAACGCTATGCCCCTGCTTGGCGATCAGCATGGTGCGATTGAATGTGCACACGAGTTTCTTATCCTGGTTGTAACCGTCGGTCCGGATGGTGACGATGCCGGCTCCCGGCCGTGATTTTGATTCGCGTTTGTCGAGCACTTCGGATTCTGCATACAGCGTGTCGCCGGCAAACATCGGGTGCGTCATTTTGATGTCGGTCCAGCCCAGATTGGCGATGGCTTTTTGGCTGACATCGGTCACACTCATGCCCACCATCAAGGCCACCGTGAGAGGCGAGCAAACGATGCATTTGCCAAATTCGCTTGCCTTGGCATATTCCGGATCAAAGTGCATCGGGTGGGTGTTCATGGTCAGCAGCGTGAACCAGATATTGTCGGTCTCGGTGATGGTGCGGCCAGGGCGATGTTCGTAAATGTCGCCCTTGTTGAAATCCTCATAGAAGCGGCCGAACGATTCGCGGAAGCGATTCGGGCCGACTTGTTTGACGTTTTGAACCATGCTCAACCTTTCAGATGTCGAATCAAGTGCGAATGCCGAACGCGGCCAGCGCTACTGTGCGTCGCGCGGCGAGTTCGATCGGGCGGTCCACCATTTTTCCCTCGAAGGTAAATGCAGCACCGTGGGCACCTGCGGCACTTTCGACAATGCGTCGCGAGCGCTCGGCATCAACGGCATCAGGCAGATAGCAGCGCTGGATCACGGCGACCTGATTGGGGTGAATCGCGGCACGCGCCGAGAAACCGAGTGCGATGGCTTCATCGGTTTCTGCGTGCACTGCGTCGGCATCGTTGATGTCAAGCGATGGCACATCGATGGCGCCAATGCCCGCTTCTGCAGCGGCCGCCGCCAGCATCGAGCGCGGCCAGAACCAGCCCGGTCCGCGTGGTGCGACCCGCGCGGCGACGGCATAGTCGTATCCGCCGAACATCAGCGCTTGGATGCTGCCACTGGCGCCAGCAATGGCGCGCGCGTTGAATATGGCGCCCGGCGACTCAAGCAGCGCAATCAACGGTACACCGCCCAACGCACGCGCGGCGGTTTCGATATCTGCCGCCGATTCGGTCTTGGCAAGCATCACGAATGCGGGTTTCTGCATCGACGCGGCAAGCGCATTCAAATCTGCCTCACCCTCCTCGGTCGTCACCGGGTTGATGCGCACACCGAGCTCGCTTCGCTGTGCGACGTGGCGCGCGAGGAAAGCGAGCAATGCTTCCCGTGCGGCCACTTTCTGGGCTGGTGGCACGGCATCTTCGAGGTCGATGCAGACCTGGTCGGCATCCGCAGCGAGCGCTTTGTCGAAGCGCTCAGCTCGCGATCCCGGCACAAACAGCAGGCACCGGCGCGGATTGGTTACCATGGCGGCTTCACCGGTCACGGTGCTGGTACCGACTTGGCAAAATGTGCAGCGATTTCGCGGCGCTGCGCAAACCAGACGCCGTCTTTTTGTGCCGCGTATTTGAGGAATTTTTCCAGCGCGCCGATGCGCCCCGGCCGGCCGATGATGCGCAGGTGCAATCCCAGCGACATCATTACCGGGCGATTGGCACCCTCGCTTAACAACTGGTCGAGTGTATCGGTGGCGTATTCGAGCCAGTGCGATGGCAGGTAGGCGGGCGCAAGCCACATTTTCATGTCGTTGGTGTCGAGCTGATAGGGGACGATTACCATCGGCTTCGCGGTGCCCAACACGGCGCCTTCAACAGCACCCCAAAACGGCGTGTCAGCCGAATAGTCATCCATGTGATACACGCAACCTGCTTCCTGCAAGAGTCGCCGCGTATTTGCGGTATGCAGGTATCGTGATAGCCAGCCGACCGGCCTTGTACCCGTCGTCTTCTCGATACTGTCCAGGCCCATCTGAATGAATTCGCGTTCGCGCTCCTCCTCGAAGCTGAACTGATGCACCCAGCGATGGCCATGACAGCAGGTCTCATGCTGTTTTGCTTTGATGTAAGCCGCGATTTGCGGCGCACGTTCGAGCGCGACGGCGGCAGCAGTATAGGTGGCGCTGACGTTGTATTGGTCGAGCAATGCTGCCACCCGTGCGTGGCCCTCATTGATGCCGTAACGATAGTTGGATTCATTGCCGTAATTGCGGATCGGCTTTTTAAGCGAGACATTGAGCTCGTCAACCGGCTCGGTGATCTTGTCGCCATCGGCCAGGGTATATTCCGAGCCCTCTTCGACGTTGACCACGATCGACAGTGCAAGCCGGGCGCGGTTTGGCCAATGCCATTGAGCCGAGACAGGCTTGGATGCTGCTTCGATGTTGCCAATTGGTGCCATGGTCAGTGATATTCCTCGCCGCCCGATACATTCATCGCCTCGCCCGTGACGTACTGCGCTTCGTCCGAGCACAACCACGCAACGGCCGCAGCCGTATCACCAGCCAAACCCGCGCGACCGAGCGGAATTCGCCCTTTCATCGCAGCCATGTACTGATCCATCGTCATGCCGAGCGCTTGTGAGAAGTACTCGTTTTGCCATGCACCCAGGCCGGTCGTGACGTGATTGGGGCAAACGGCGTTGGCCGTAATCCGGTGCCGACCGTACTCAATGGCCGATACCCGCGTGAGCCCGATTAACCCATGTTTGGATGCACAATATGCAGCAGCAAATGGGAACCCGGATTTGGCGGCCTGACTGGCAATATTGACGATGCGACCACCGGGCCTGCCTTTTTCTGCCTGCGCCACCATTTGTTCTGCAGCGTATTTGGTACAGACGAATGCGCCGCGCAGGTTCACCCCGAGCACGGCATCCCATTCGCTCAGCGATAACGCCGCGATCGGCTTCATCAAATACCCGATACCGGCATTGTTGACCAAGATATCCAGCGCGCCGTAGCGGGACACCGTTTCGTCCACCGCACTTTTGACTTGTGCCTCCTCGAGTACGTCCAGCGCCAGCGCCGAGCAGGCGCCACCGTGTTCGGCGAGCCCATGAATTTCGGCTGCAACCGTGTTCATTTCAGATGTTGAGCCAACGGCGGATACCGGCATTTCGGCGCCCTTGGCATGACCGATATCGGTCACGACCACCTTGCACCCTTCGATGGCAAGACGGCGCGCGATTGCCTGGCCGAGTCCGTCACGCCGCCCGGCACCCGTCACGAGCGCCACCTTGCCGATCAGTTCAGGATAATTTGCCATTGCTGCCTGCCTCGTTCTTTATTCGCATTGCTGCTAAAGCTTGTCACACAAGATGAACAACGGATTGTCGGCAAACGCCTGAAATTGCTTCGCGCCGGCCTGCACCGCTTCCGTGGCAAGATCAGCGCCGAAGGCTGCCATGTCGGGCACTTCGATGGTCTCGGCGTATTGATATGGGGGCTTGGCATCCGAACCGAGCATTCCCTGCGCGCGCATCACCTCAAACCCGCTGACCGATTTCAGACCGCGCACGGTCGGCAGATCTTTTTCGCGCGCCCATTGCTCATACGTCGCGACATCGACACCTGCCTTCAGGTTGAAAAGTACCAGTACAGTTGCCATGCTGAACCTCCCGGGAATGATGAACGCTACTTGCAACAAAATGCCAAGTTGTCCGGACAAATACTAAACCGGACTGCCGCTGTGGTCAATCTGGTTTCATACCGATGGCCATTGTGCTACAAGACAATCTCGACCAATTCGTGATCCGGTCCGCGCAATACACCGACCTCTGCGCCAAAATACGGTGGCTCGTGCCGCGTTGCCGGTGCTGACAGCCAATCACAATTTTTCGGCATTGCGGGCACCCGAACACCTACGTGGCAGATTCCGGGAGATAAAGCACCCTGCATCTGGGGAGCAGGTGTCGCTTCAAGCGGATACTGGTCAACCTCAAACAATACATTGCGACGATCCACCAGCGTCGACAGGGTGTGACGCGTCGTTGGTGGCATTGCAAACGCCTTGTTGATGGTGCTGTATTCGAGCTCCCACGTGCCGCCCTCGCTGGTACCGAGCACGGCGTTGTAAAAGTCGAGCGAGCGTTGCCGGTCCCGGCAGCCCATGACGGCGATGAACAACTGATCCACCCAGCAGTTCGCCATCGGCAAATCACTGTCGGGAAGGTTGCCGCGAATCTCGTTGAGGTACAACGCCTCGCCACCCGGGCCGCGTGCCTGCATTGGATAAAGAGCATCGGTGAAAGAGAGTGCTTTGGGTGGCGAAATAATGGGTAGGCGTGCATCCAGTAGCCGTTGGTGCATGGCATCGGCGCTTTGCACCGACAGCTCAAGGGCGGCCCAGCCGAAGTGCGTGCCGGGCCGATATCCGCTCGCTGCCGGGTTTTCTATCAATCGCAGGTAGACGCCGATATTGCTCGGCGGCTGAAGCACAACACTGCGGGTACCCGCGACCGCAGGCGCTTCCCAGGCGCGGGCTTCCTGTTGGGTGACCGTCTCTTCCGCAACGATGCGCTGTTCAAGCAGGCCGACATAGACATCGAGTGCCGCACGCATGTCCGGTACAGAAATTATGGCGTGCGCAAGGCGCGGGCCGGTCACGGCGTTCACTGCCAACGTCATTTGAGTACGCCGGGATTCATCAATCCCGTCGGGTCCAAGGCCCGCTTGATTGCATCAAATAGCGCGAGGGAGGTCGCATCACGTCCGTCCCGATACGTGTAGAACTTACCAATTTGAAAATGTGTTCCCCCAAGGCTGCGCATGAGATCGGCGGCCTCGCGCTTGAGCGCAACTACGGCGGCGGTGGCAGCGGGATTGGCCGACGGCTCTCCACAGCGACGCAAGTAGTCTGCCTCGACCATACGCTTGTGATATTCGGGGTGGGAATCCGGCCAGTAAAACACGGGTTCAATCAGCAACGCCTGGTTTGAAATCGTGGTGCACAGATATCCGACACGAATTTGATGTGTATCGAGATCGGCGCGGCGTTCTGCAAACAGCGCCTCCAGCGCTGTGAACGCGGCCTGTGCTTGCGAATGCGGAAAGATGCCGTGCACCGGAACCCAGCGCTCGCCAGCGGGGCCCAGCATCGCATTGGGCGCCATAAATGGCTGTGCCCGCAGCGCCTTGGGGAACGAGTTTTCGGTTTGCCTGCCATGCGCGCTCAAGGCGAGCCGCGCTTTTTCAAGACGCAGTGCAACAACCGCCTTATTGTCGCCTTCGATAGCGACGTGCGCCGAGTACTTGTGGGCGGCTATAAAGTCGCGTCCTGCCGTCACCAGGCCCAGCCCCGCTTTGATGCCCGACTGTTTGACCACCTGCAGTAGCGTTTTGGCGTCCGCAAATAGACTCATGCGTTTCTTGCGCTGCTCCGTCAATACCGGATCAAAGGCGAAACACTCCGAGGCCAGCCCCTGACGCGAGACATCAGACATGGCCGCAAGCATCTGCAATGGATCGTCATATTCGAATGACAGAAAGTCGATCTCTTGCGGACGCGGCACCAGTCGAAAGGTTGCGCGCACCTTGACACCCATCGCGCCAGCGTCACCGATAAACAAGCCCGACATGTCCGGTCCAAAATAGCGCAGGAAGGGCGCGCTATTGCCTGCCGCTGCGCTGCCAGTACGAAGCAGGCTACCGTCGGCGAGTATCACGTCTATGCTGAGCACGGCGTCGCCAACTGAGCCGTTCAGGCCCGATCCGAGGAATACGCTCGACTGGGAAAGTGCGCCGCCTATCGTGGATTTCAGGCCAGACAATGGTCCCCAGAACGGCGTACGCAGGCCATGCGGTTCCAGCGCCGCGTCGAGAGCCGCCCAAGTCATGCCGGTTTCGACCGTGACATAGCGGTCTTGCAGATTTAGCTCGACCATGCGATCCAATCCAGCGAGATCCAATAGCACAGAAGGCGCCAGCGTCGCGAGGAAGCCATCGGTGTAACTCAGACCGCCGCCACGTGGAATGACCGCGACGCCGTGGGATACGAGCGTCCTGACCACCGTTTGGACCTGGGCAACGTCGCGCGGTCGCACTACCGCAGCCAACGGCCCACCGGCGCGAAATACATCGTGGCCAAAGAAAGCCAGCTCGGACGCGTCTTCGATGATCGTGTTCCCATCGTCATCGCCCAGTTTCCGACGCAGTGCATCAATCGCCTGATGTTGGGCTCTTGTCGCAGGCGTCGGCTCAACTTGTGTGATCGTCATCATCTCTATCCTATGCTGCTGGTGGCCCCGTGTGCTTTACCAGGTGTTCGCAGCCGTTTTGCACGGAAGGTATTGTAGACACCTGCCGCAGTTCGCCGTTTAATCTCGATTGCGGCACCAAAGTGTCGACAGCGGCCACAGATGTCTTCGGCGCCGCAATGACCCATTTATTGATTGCCGACGACGTCGGGAAGCGGACACAGACTTGGCTTTGAATACAATTTCTGTCAATATAACTTGTCCGGACAACTTTGTCGATTTGCTCGCGAACCTTGTGTGCCTGGTTGCCCTGACAGAATAGAGTCCATCATGACCGAAGCCGCCAATTTTTCTTCCTTCTCTTCCTCTGCTTCCTCTTCTTCCTCTACTTTCATATCCATGCAAGTCGAGCACGCTGTGGCGCGAATCACCATTGCGCGCCCTCAACGCCGCAACGCGCTTGATACCAGCTGCTGGCTGGCGCTCTCGCAAATCTGCGACACGCTGGCAACCCGCGCCGATATTCGGGTGGTCTTGCTGCGTGGTGAGGGCGAACATTTTTGCGCCGGTGCGGATATTCATGAACTCGCTGAAAACATCCAGAACACGGCATGGTTACGTGCCAACCAATCGCATGTTGCCGACGCGCTCGACCGGTTCGCGGCTCTACCCCAGCCGACCATTGCCATGATCCGTGGCTGCTGCTACGGCGGCGGCGCCGCGTTGGCAATTTCCTGCGATTTTCGACTCGCGGCGACCGATAGCCGATTCGCTATTACACCGGCAAAGCTGGGATTGACGTATCGGCTGGTGGATTGTTTGCGCGTAAACCAATTGCTCGGCCCGGCGCGCGCCAGGGAAATGTTGTTGCTGGCTCGCGAGATTGATGCGGGCACCGCACTTGAGTGGGGATTGGCGGGAGAAGTGGTGCCCCCGGAAAGACTCGACGAGTGCGTTTCTGCGCTGATCGAGAAGCTCCTGGCCCTGTCCGGCTACAGCCAGCGCGGCATCAAAGTAACGATGTTGAAACTTCGCGATGGCGCGACGCGTGACGACGACGAAACAAACCAAACCTTCGATGGCGCATTCTCTGGTGCCGACTTCGCCGAGGCGACAGCAGCGTTCATTGCCAAACGGCGCCCCGTTTTTTTCTGAGCAAAACCCCATGCCTGCTTATCTTATTGTTGACGCCGTCATTCATGACCGGGCTGCCTTTGGCGCCTACGCTGCCGCGACAGCACCGTTGGTCGAACGGTTCGGTGGACGCTATCTGGTACTGGGCGGCGGCGACATGCAAACCCTTGAAGGCAGCGGTTTCAGCGGCAAAGCGGTGATCTCCGAGTGGCCCTCGCGCGAAGTCGCCATGGCATTCTGGAATTCACCCGAGTACGCGAAAGCACGGACATTGCGCGAAGGCATTTGCGATGCGCATGTCGTGCTGGTCGACGGCGCACTGCTGCCGTCATCCTGAGCCTTCCACCTTTGTAGAGCCGATATATGACACAACCCTACCGCGCACTTGCCCTGCAAACGCGTTGCGACGCCATCAATGCCATCAGTGATCCGGCGGCTTGTCGCGCTCAGATGTCCTCGACCATCAGCCGGATCGACCAGCAAATCGCCGCGAGCAAGGCGTTCGTTGGTGACGATCTCAAGCTGGTGGTATTGCCGGAGTACTTCCTGACCGGTTTCCCCGTCGGCCCTGATCTGGCTACCTGGACCACACGTGCCTGTCTCGTGCCGGATGGTGCCGAATATCGCGCGCTAGGCAAGGTTGCAGTCAACAATGCCGTGTATCTATCCGGCAACGCCTACGAAATCGACCCGGCATTTCCTGAGTTGTTTTTTCAGATGAGCTTCATCCTCAATCCTGCCGGCGAACGGATTCTCGTCTATCGCCGCCTGATTTCGATGTACACCGCGACGCCGCACGATGTGTGGACCAGGTTTGTCGCCCACTACGGTGCCGATGCCGCCTTGCCGGTCGTCGATACCGAATTGGGCCGTCTTGCCTGTGTGGCCTCGGAGGAAATCCTGTTCCCGGAAGTGGCGCGGGCGCTGGCGCTCAAGGGCGCTGAAGTATTTCTGCATTCTTCCTCCGAGACCGGCAGTCCGCTGGCAACCAAAAAGGGCATTGCCAAGCGCGCCCGAGCGATCGAAAACCTCGCTTACGTGGTGTCAGCCAATAGTGCCGGCATATTTGGCGCCGGTATTCCTGCGTCTTCCACCGATGGCGGCTCAGCCGTGATCGATACAGAGGGCCGACTGCTGGCTGAAGCCGGTTTTGGCGAGTCGATGGTGGCGTGCACACAGATCGATATCGCCAGTTTGCGCCATGCGCGCGGCCGCATCGGGATGGACAACTACCTCGCCAGGTTGCGTACCGAGCCATTTGCCAACACCTATCATGAAGCCGTGTATCCGCCGAACCAGCTGGCCAACGCACGGCCATCTCGCGCCGGTTTTCGCGCCTCAATCGAACAGGGCATTGCCGCGCTGGCCAAAAAAGCAACGCCAAAGACGACACAATGAGTGATTCTGCCAATACGCTCGCGGTACGCAATCCCCGCACCGGGGCAAACGATTATGTCTTGGCCGTCACCATGCCGGATGAAATCAAGCACGCTGGCGACGTCCTGCGGCGAGCAGCGCCCAAGTGGGAGTCTGACGGTGTGGCCGCACGCTGCGAGGCGATTGCAAAATGGCGGGATGCGCTGATCGCACGCCGCAGCGAGATCATTGCCGCGCTGGTGCTTGATACCGGTCGGGCGCGCGAATCCGCGCTCGAATTCGATGCGTCGATGGCAGCGGTGGCGCGTTGGGCGACGCGTGCGCCCGGCTTGATGGCAGAAGGCGCCACGCGCGATAGCGTCGTCCCGCCGATGACGTTGACGCCAGCGAGTGTGCCGATGGGGTTGGTTGCGATCATCAGCCCGTGGAATTTTCCGTTGCTGCTTGCGGTGATCGACACCATTCCGGCATTGGCCGCTGGCTGCACGGTGATGGTTAAGCCCTCTGAAATAACCCCACGATTCATCGCGCCATTTCGCGCGGCCCTGGCAGAAGTGCCCGAATTGGCGGCTGCGCTGAGTATTGTTGCCGGTGGTCCGGCAACCGGTGCGGCCATGATCGACGTCGCCGATGCGGTTTGCTTTACCGGCAGCGTTGCCACCGGACGATTGATCGCGCGCCATTGCGCCGAGCGGCTCATTCCGGCGTATTTAGAGTTGGGTGG